>Ga0315282_10002174_pt1 | contig 36467 bp, 33 predicted proteins | sample YL17G07_20_MG_FD_203693 | JGI IMG/M metagenome (GOLD analysis project Ga0315282, IMG submission 203693) | Sediment microbial communities from Yellowstone Lake, YNP, Wyoming, USA - YL17G07_20 | ecosystem: Environmental > Aquatic > Freshwater > Lake > Sediment | place: USA: Wyoming | collected...
AGAAGTCCGTAGTCCCAAACCTCTGAGATACCGACATCCAGGCAGTCTGCCCCGCGGGAAAAAGAAGGCCTAAGCCTGTCACACAAAGTCGTTGGAGCGGCGAAGGTAAGAGAGGAGTCCTATCAATGGGACTCCTCTCTTTTTTTGAGCCAGCAAATCCCCTAGAGGGGGGAGTGGAAGGTATTAGTTCCACTTATTTAACTTGAGCACTTTTTGTTCAATAATGAAGCTAACAAACATGAGCACTTTAACAATCGAATAGCTGAAGTCCAGAGCCTTGCTTTGAGACTAACAAAAAGCTCTAGCTAGTGCTTGCTAGCTAGAGCAAATCTAACACAGAAGGGAGCACCAACCATGTTAGACTGGAACAAGTATATCGAGATAGCAAGTAAGTTTCAATACAAGGCAAAGACAGAGGACAGGCAGGACTTGAGGCAAGACATCATCTTGCGACTTGCCGAAGTAGAGTTGAAGTATAACGGCAACGGCAACGGATTAACCGAAGGCGGCATGGTGAGAGTAGCCAGCTACGTAGTTATGGAGTATTGGCACAACATAATGAGGTTGCCAAAGATAACAAGCCTCAACGGGACTGTAGATGATGGCGATGGCAATGAGACAGAGCTTTGCCAGATGCTAGCCGATGATAAGGCGATAGACGTTGAGGCTTGGCTTGATGCCAAACTGTGGCTGTATAGAGCACCGCCAAGACTGGTTAAGATAGCCTATAGAAAGGTAAGCGGATTGCCTCTTACCGCTGCCGAAAGCCGATACTTGTATAAGCAGAGGCAAAAAGTCTTACTTTAGAGGGGAGATTTGACTACGTTTTGGCATTATATAAGTGAGAGGGTAAAACCTCTTACAGAGCGACTAACCGATGCCAGCGGATTGCGGGTCGGCAAGGCTCTGGACAATTGAATAAGACTAACCGACTTTCGAGACAAGGCTTACTTTGGGCTTAAAGCCTTGCCTTGCTTACTCTTTTTGTCTCTAGCTCTTTGAGCTATCTCAAACGGTAGTGCTAGCGGTTTGCAGGCTACTGATAAACAGGCGAAGAGACAATGAGAGAGCAAGAGCAAAAAACAAAGTAATAATTATCTCGAATGATAGGGAAAGTTTTGCCAAAAACCGAATAGTTTGACTATGGACAATCACAGGCAAAAGAGCCTCTGAAGTGTAGGGGTTCTTTTGCCTTTTTTTGTGCCTTTTTCACAAGGGCGTGGGTCTTTCGACCTACGCCCTTTTTTTATCCTCGGAAGACCACTTTCCACAAACCCTGCCGTTCTTTGCCAAGCTCAAAGCTCACCAAAAGCCCCAGGAAAGCCCTCAAAACCACCGGAGATACCAATCCTTACCCTCCAGCCGCAAAAACCCCCATTTTCCCCTTAGACTATAACCCTCCTATCCAACCTCCCACGCTCCACTGAACAAATCAGGCAAATGTGTAGTGGTAAAAAATGGACAAAAATTTGGGTGCCAATAAGCTTGTTGCGATATCTGTACCTATTTACATTTCAACCAACACTTTCCAAAAATGAACGGCGGGGGTCCCAAATAGTGTGCAAAAAACAAATTTGAATAGCTCTCCACAATGGATGGCTTATCTCTTTAAGATTATGGAGGCACTATTTCCCAACATCCCATAAGTCTGGCCCATACCTACCTTTGCCTTCTTCACCTGCCGATCACCACATTGCTCTCTTAATTGCCAGACAATCTCACAAATTTGGGCCAAACCTGTTGCAGCCACAGCCTCTCCAAAGGATGCAAGCCCACCGCTACAATTTACGGGTAGCTTGCCGCCTATTAGGGTAGCGCCCTCATCTAGTAGGCGATCCATTTCCCCTGGTTCACAGAAACCTAGCAACTCGGGATAGTGCAGATACTGCCACGATGAATTATCAGCTATTTCCAAAAAGTCAATATCCTCAGGCCCAATGCCTGCTTCATCATATGCCTTGCTAGCAGCCACCCAACTCTCGCTAATGAGGGGGGTTTCACCTGGTGTTGCTGCTGCAACCAATCCAGGGCACATTGATGCCTCGCCATATAGTGGACTCCCATGAGTAGCCGCACCTACAATTACTGGCTTTGCGGTATACCGTTTAGCTTTATCCAAACTACAGAGAACTGCTGCTGCGGCTCCATCCCGCACAGCACACATCATGTACAACCTTAGTGGATCACAGACCATCGGCGAATTCAAGACTTCCTCTTCAGTAAATACTTTACGATATAGGGCCCGTGGGTTTAGTGCTCCATGCTTACTGCAGGCTACCTTAGCTTTAGCCAAATGATGCTCAGTGGTACCATATTTCTCCATGCGCCTACGACAATCCATAGCCCAGTAGGCGGGATTAGTTAGTCCTACCATTTTCCATCGTACGCAGTCGGTATCATGCATATCAGGATGTAGCTGATTTGCTGGGTAAGTAAGGAAGCCCTCTGGAGATTTGTCCAAAGCGACAGCTAATGCCACGTCACATTCGCCGCTAGCTACCATTTGATGAGCCACCCTGACTACATCAGTGCCAGTAGCGCACTGGGTGAAAACATTGATAATGGGAATTCCAGTTTCTCCTAATGCTGAAGCCACCAGCGGCCCAGGGTTCAATCCGCTCAGTGATCCCCACACCCAAATACCAGCCGCCATACCTTGTACCTTTTGCCACCCAATATTGGCATCCTTAAGAGCCTGTACAGCAGCCTCAACGCCCATATCAACAAACGTCTTGTCTGGAAACCTGCCCCATGGGTGCATTCCTACACCGATTATTGCAACCTGCCTCATTTATTTTCCTCCTTCTAGTGATAGTGTTTCTCCGGTTTCAAACCGGCTGCCACTTCCAAGTTAAAGCATCATTTCCATGCTCATCTACCCACGCTTTCTCAACCACAAGTTCTACATCCATATGCGTCTTCAGATCTTCTAATTTAGCTCCTGTTATTATCCCAGCAATAGCAATACCCTCAGGGAGAGATACCCATCCAATAGCGTAGGGAATAAAAGGATCAGGACTTTTGAATGGTGGTGGCGGAGGATAATGCTGTATGGTATAGCTGTTCAATTTACCTCTTCTGCTAAGGAGCACTTCTTCAATGTGCCTTTCTCTACAATTTGGCTTGTGTTTTACTAACCATTTCGGAAAGAAATATGTACTGCATGACTTACATCTGCCGCCTATAAGATGAGGCTCATCACTCGGCCACGTGAATAATCCTTCAATAAGAGGGATCTGCCTTTTTTGTGTCGTTTTCTTATTCATCCTTACCTCCTCTAAGTTCAGCAATTACCTTAAAGCTAAAGAACACCCTAGTTATAGGTTCCCTTCTAATCACACGTGTTGTTCTGTTCCATCGTGAATGATCTGATGAATACCACCAATCATAGTAGTGAGCAATGGGCTATTTAGTTCACCAGCACGTATTACTTCTTCCACTATGATAACAGCCACCGTAACTCCCCAATCATCTGCACGCCCTCCATACTATACAGGTATCTGTGCACCAAACCAGCCTCTCTTTGCTGCCTACCTAACTCCATCCCACGGAAATTCCCGCTTCCAAGCAGCTTTCTCACACAACGGCATCAATATTTCATCTGTAACCCTTTTCGTTTCTTCGGCAAGTTTCCTTTGTGTTTCATTAAACCAAGGATAATATTCCATGTAGTTTTTACCCCCTTTGTATCATAAGGAACACTAAAAATGCTATCGCGTCTCTGGCGCACAGTAATGGGAATAATACGCAGACGACTACTACTATGTCTCACTCCGACTCGCATCGATCGTACTAGACACAGCATAACCTTCTGTTCAGTTAATGAACGAATTCTTCACTGGTCATGCATTTGTTACTTGATCCTTTTGACCCGACAAAATATTGACTTATAGGCTGGAAAGCCGGATATTGGATCAGTCTGCTCGTCACTAGTGGCCAGATTCGCATTTGCCACACCTGCCCAACCGTGAGGTATGCTTACCACATTAGGATGAATATCGGCGCTCAACCAGGCTCTCATCTGAACATTGCCTTTACTGGTCTCTATCTCTATCATGTCGCCATTATCTATGCCTAATGCTCTGGCTGTACCAGTATTGACCTGGGCTAGAGGCTCGGGATAGCGCCGTCTCATCACTTCCAAATTGCGGAACTGAGAGTGCGCGTACACTCCTATTCTGGCACCAGTGATTAAAACTAAGGAGTGTTTCTCGGCCAAGCTAAGCTTTAAAACAGGGGGCTCTTCTCGCTCCAGGGGGGTTGGCAATGGGTCGTATCCGTGTTGTTCCATGATGCCAGAATAAAGTTCCACTTTTCCCGTAGGGGTACCAAAGCCGTTCCGTAAAAACCTTTGCTGCTCCTTTCCACCATAAAACAGAGTCCCCGGTTTTTCCTTTAATTGCTTCAAATTTAAACCAGTGGGTTCAAGCAAACTAGCATACAGTTCGTCATCTGTGCTCCAAGGGAAGTGATGTTCATATCCCATTTTCCTCCCAATCTGCACCCAGAACTTCCAGTCTGGCCAGGAGTTCCCAACAGGCCTTATGGCCTGCTGAGTCAATTGGAGCATACCAAGCCCTGAAAGGGCATAATCACGCAGTGTAGACGATTCTACGAAGGTAGCAGCCGGAAGGAATACGTCGGCCATCTGAGCCGTCTCATTCATGAACAGATCCATAACGACTAAGAGATCTAGTCTTTCGAAGGCCTCCTTCACCTTTGTTGTCTCCGGCCAAGTGAGCAGTGGATTGCAACCACTGATAATCAATGCTTTAATAGGATAAGGCCTGTGTGTTAGAATAGCATTGGAAATCGGTGTGGATGATGATTCGCGTACAAACCGACTAAACAATGGGTAAGAAGCTCCAATTTCATCGGTAACGTCCTCTCGTAAGCGCAGATTCTTTAGCCCGGGCGGTTCGACAAACGTGCTGCCCCCCGGAACATCAAAATTGCCGCAGATAGCAGTTAAACAAGCTATGGCACGGCTAGTTTGGACCCCACTAATGCAGTGATCGAGAGATACGCCTTGAGTGATACAGGCAGGAAAGTTGGTCGCATAAGTGCGTGCAAGATCTCTAATTGTATTTGCAGCAACCCATGTAACTTTTGCTATCTTCTCCGGAGGAAATTTTGTTGCATGCCTTTCTAATTTATCAAAGCCATAGGTCCAGTTTTCTACGAATTGTTGGTTGTAGAGTTTCTCCTCTATCACCACATTTAATAGACCTAGAGCCAGAGCTAAATCTGTACCAGGCTTGATCTGCGCATATATATCCGCTTTTTTAGCCAAGAGAGTAACCCTCGGGTCGATTACAATTAGCTTTGCTCCCTGTTTGCGCGCCTTATTGATGGCAGCTGCCGCTAGCACACTTGACTCGGTAGGATTTGCTCCCCAAACTACATGACACTTAGTATTCCGGTAGTGAGGTGCAAGCAATATACCATTATGATCGAATGTTAGACTTTGGGCTATTTGACGGGCAAAATGGCATACCGAAGCCCCACTGGTAAAATTAGGTGAACCATAGGCATCACAGAACCGATAGCCGAGCTGGAATACCGGGGTACCTATGAAAGGAAAACCCAGGTGCACGGCCAGGCACTTGGCTCCATACTTCTGTCTTATTGCATACAGTTTGTCCGCTATTATCCCCAAGGCAGTATCCCAAGACACGGGCTGCCATTTCCCACTAGCCTTCACCATGGGGGTAGTGACTCGGTCTTTGCTGTATACCAAGTCGATTATTGCTTTCGCCTTAACACACAGTTGATTAAAGGGGTGCTCCTGCATGGGTCCTACCTTCACGACTCTGTCGTTTTTAATACAAATATCCAAGCCGCAATGAATACCGCACCAATTACATGCACTCTTGGCTTCCTTCATAGTTTCTTCCATTCCTATTTGCTATCCTTTATGCAAGTTCATTTGTGCCATTATTTTATGGTCTGGCAGAATCATTAACCTCATTGCTCAGTAGGGAAATGGCCACATGCGGTATGAAGTCTTAAATACTTCCCATCGATGGGCTAAGCCTCTGGGCTCATAAACCAAGAATAATATGATTATTAGCCCGAATATAAACTGAGCAAAGGAAGCGGCTACGCCGACACTAAGCAACGGAAGATTAGCCAGAATTGGCCCGATCTCGGTTGCCATCACTTCTATCAAGCGGAGAAAGATCACGCCGAAGAAAACTCCGGCGTTGCTTCCCATTCCCCCAACGATGAGCATTCCCACATACCAGATTGAGTGCGTCAGCAAAAAGTGGTCCGGGTCAATCACTTCGGCATAGTGGGCCCAAAGGCTGCCTGCTATTCCGGCATAAAAACACCCTAAGGCAAATGCCAGTATCTTATAGCTTGCAAGGTTAATGCCCATGATCTCAGCTGCCTTATCATTGTCTCTAATTGCCACAAAGGAACGGCCAATTTTTGTTCGTAAGAAATTTCTTGAGAAGAAGGTCATAATGATAGTGATGGCTAAAATAACATAGTAATAGGACTTTAGGGGCTCCAAACTGATGCCGAAGAAGTTGGGTCTAGTAGCTTGGATTCCAGCCGTACCTCCCGTGATGTTCGTAGCATGTGAAATAGCATACATGATGATGTAGTGAGCTGCTAGGGTTGTTAGCGCAAGATGCAATCCCTTGATTCTTAATGCTGGTAGACCAAAGATGATCCCGGTTAGAGCTGCACAAATGCCCGCACATGGTAGAGCTAACCAGAATGATACTCCTAGTTTAGTTGTCAAAATAGCAGATGCATAAGCGCCCGTGGCGACAAAAGCAGCATGCCCTAGTGATATCTGACCACAGTAACCAATCAGTATATTGAGCCCTAGCACTGCCACAGCAGTGATGCCTATACCACAAACTATGCGCAAAAGGTATGGACCAGCATACAAGGGTAGTCCGACCATGAGCAACAAAAAGGCAATTAGCAATACCCACTGTAGCCTTGTACGTATAATTGCCAGTTCCTGGTTATAACCTGTACTGAACGTACCACCAGGTAAACGCATCTTGCCTAAACCCTTTCTATCTTAACTAATCCAAATAGCCCGTAAGGTCTGATGAACAAAGCAAGAACCAACACAAAGAATGCGGCAACCTCTCCTACCCCTTGCCCTATATATGTTGTGGATAGAATTTCGACAACTCCTATCAAGAGTCCACCGAGGACGGCCCCTAAAGCCGATTCTAGACCGCCTACCAAAGCTGCTGCAATTGCCTTCAGGCCAAAATCTGCTAATGCGGGACTTACCCCGTTAATGCTGCCGAGGAATATTCCCCCCGCTGAGGCTACTGTAGCGGATATAGCCCACGATAATCCAATGAATCTCCGCACATTAACACCTGTGCTCTTAGCTAGAATGTGATCCTCAGCTACCGCTCTCAATAGTAGGCCAATATTAGTAAACCTGAAAAAAATGGCAAACATAATGAGAAATGCAATGCAGCTCATAAATGACCATATATGCTGTTGTGACAATGTAATAGCGCCAATGGTTACTGGTTGTAACGGGAAAATCTCGGGGTATGGGTGCCGTACACCACCCCATACAGCAATGATTAAAGACCGCAGCAGAATGGCTAAACCAAGCGTCACCATAATAATCGCAAGAGGTGGTTGGCCTATCATAGGTCGAAGGGGGAAGCGCTCAATCCCGAAGCCCAAAGCGACGGCAAAAAGTAACATGATAAGGATACCTGCCCAGATAGGCAAATGTAGTTGTACCACGCAAGCCCAACTTACATAGGCACCTACTAATAGAAGCTCGCCCTGAGCGAAGTTAAATATCTTGCACGACTTATATATCACCACGAATCCCAGCGCGAGAATTGCATAGATACCCCCTATCATCAATCCAGTAGCGAATGATTGTGTGAAAAGAACCATTTAATCAGCCTCTTCGACAGATTTGATTCTGAACGTCGTTTTAATCTTACCAATTCTCCCATCTCGATATCTAACTTCAAAATCCACCGGCAAGACTTGTTGATTGCCGTAAAGCGAATTAATGAGTTCCGGGTAACGTTCGTCAAAGAAGCTTCTCCTGAGCTTGCGGGTTCTAGTTAACTCGGCCTCATCAGGGTCAAGTTCTTTGTACAAGTTCCCGAACTTTCTGATTCTGGCTTCGACCGGTAATACCTTGTTGACCTGCACAACATATTTGTGAATTAACTCGTAGATCTCGGCCTTTTGTGATAAATCTGAATATGTGGTGAATGTGACACCATTGTTTTCAGCCCACCTTGATACAGTCTCAAAGTCAATCGATATCAGAGCGGTAACATAGGGTCTCTCTTTACCTCCAATTGCAACAGAGTCCTTTACATAAGGGCAGAATTTCAGCTTAGTCTCGATATATATCGGAGAGAACGCGTTCCCATCTTTGAGAACCATCAGGTCGGTAACCCGCCCAACACAGATTATATGGGCATTATCATCGATGAAACCAGCGTCTCCGGAGCGAAGCCAGCCGTCTGTAGTAAATGTCTCTTCTGTTGCCTTGGGATCCTTGTAATAACCCTCAAAAATCGAGCTACCCCTCATTAGAATCTCGCCACCTTCAGATATCCTTATTTCGCTACCGGGAAGCGGAGTCCCGACCGATTCATGCCTAATATCATTGGTACGATGGCTAGCATTTACACCTCCTGATTCAGTGAGGCCATAGATTTGTTTGATTCCAACACTCATCGCCCTGAAGAACCTAAACGTGTCTGGCCCCATAGTGGCACCTCCACTGAAGGCGTGTTTGACTCCTCTCATGCCGATATTATCTCTCAGTGATTTATAGAGCAATAGCTCTCCTGCCTTTTCTAGTGCGGCCCAAAATATATTAGGCTTTTTCGCTGCAAAACAGAGGTCGGCAATCTTATACCCTACGGCCAAGAATATATCATATACGAATTTCCTGATAAAGGACGCAGTAATCATTCGGGATAAGACAACTGAGCAGAGATTCTCCCATAGGCGCGGTGACATAGCTAGAATAGTAGGTGAAATCTCCCTTATGTTGTACTGGACTGTTTCCGCTTTCTCGGGGTAATTGACTACATAACCTGCGGCAAGTGGCAGGATAACACCAAATAACTGCTCTGGAATCCAAGGCAGAGGAGCGTAGGAAACGTAGCTATCGTCTGATGTCATTTGGTTCACAGTCAGCCAACTGTCTGCAGTTGACAGTAAGGTGCTGTAGCTATGCATTGCTGCCTTGGGTTTACCGCCAGTTCCAGAGGTATAAAGCAGGCAGGCAATATCAGAGTTCTTACCCATATCTACGTTAGCCTCAAATGCCCCCTGGTGAAACTGCTCATACTTTCTGCCATGCTCACAGACTTCATCGAATTGTATAAGTAGAGGTTCGTCATAGTTTCTAAGTCCCTTCGAATCCCAGTAGATGATTCTCTTCAACTGGAGATACTCAGGCTTAATTTCTAAGGCTTTATCCACCTGTTCTTGGTCCCGTGCAATCAGGAACTTGGAGTCTGAGCTTGCGAGCATGTACTTCAGTTCCTCAGGGCTAGAGTCTGTAAAGACACCAATCACTACCCCCCCACCTGCTTGGATGCCTAACTCTGCGAAAACCCACTCTGGTGCGTTGTCACCTATGATGGAAGCCTTGTCTCCCTTATTCAGCCCCAAACTCATCATCCCCAAAGAAAAGTACTTTACTTTCTCATAATAATCTTTCCACGTGTAGCTTCGCCATATCCCAAACTTCTTTTCTCTGAGCGCGACCCGCTTGTCCCCCCACAACTCGTAATTGGCCTTAAGCCACTGTGGTAGCGTTTTGTCAGTTAACATTTTTCGTCACCACAAAGCTAACAGTGACTTTAACCACTATCCCAACCATCTCTTCCTTCTTTTGTAATGCTTTACTTTACTATAGATTTTCCTTTCCCCATGGCTTCCTAAGCCTAGGTAAAATTCGCGTATATCCTCATTTTTAGACAATTCTCCTGCTTGCCCATCCATTACTATCCTGCCGTTCTCCATTACATAGCCGTAATGGGCAATGGAAAGGGCAGCCATAGCGTTTTGTTCCACCATAAGAAAGGTGGCATTCTGCTCTATATTGATCCTCTCTATTATTTTGAATATCTCTCTAACCAAGACGGGAGCGAGTCCCAAAGATGGCTCATCCAGCAGCATAACTTGAGGCCTGGACATGAGTGCTCGCCCCAAGACCAACATCTGCTGCTCGCCGCCAGATAGATAGCCACTGGTCCGGTCTTTAAGCTCCTTAAGTTTGGGAAAGTAGCTGTAGACTCTTTCCAAGCCTTCTCGAGGATCACTCTTCAACTTGCAGGCCTGAATCCCTACTTTCAAATTCTCGTTTACAGTTAATTGTTCAAAATTTCTTCTGCCCTCCATCACCTGTATAATGCCCAGCTTTGCGATATCCTCCGCGTCTAGCTTATCTATTCTGGTATCGTTAAACATAATGCTGCCCCGGCTTACCTCGCCAAGTTCAGTCCTTAAAAGACCTGATATAGCCTTAAGAGTTGTTGTTTTACCGGCCCCATTGGCTCCAAGCAAGGCAGTCACTTGACCTTTACGTACCTCTATAGACACGCCTTTCAGTACTAGGATTACCCCACTATACATAACTTCGACATTATTAAGCGCTAGCATATCGATAGCATTAATCCGAAAGTCATATAACAAGATGTTTTTGGTCGTGATTGGCTATATTCAGCAATGTACATCAGTCTTCACCTTTGCCCAAATAAGCTTCGATTACTTTGGGATTAACTGCTATTTCTTCAGGTAAACCCTCTGCTATCTTTGTGCCACAATCAATGACCACAATTCTATTGGCGATATCCATGACTATGCCCATGTCATGTTCTACAAGGATTATGGTTGTCCCCTTCTCCTCCCTTACATCCAGAATAAATCGCGCCATATCTTCCTTTTCCTCTGCGGTCATGCCTGCCATCGGCTCGTCGAGGAGCAGGAGACTGGGTTCCTGAGCCAGAGCCCTCCCGAGGTCGATCCTCTTTCGGACACCATAAGGGAGGGCCCCTACAATTGCCTTCCGAGCCGGCTGTAACTCCAAAAAGTCAATCAAATCCTCAACAACCCTCAAATGCTGCATCTCTTCTTTTTGGGCTGGTCCAAAATAAATGGCGCTGGTAAGAAAATTCTCTTTTATGTTTATATGCCGTGCCGCCATGAGGTTTTCTATAGCAGTAAGTCCAGTGAACAACTCGATATTCTGAAATGTCCTGCTGATGCCCATGTGAGCAATCTCATGGGGAGGTTTTCGTGTAATGTTTGTACCATCAAAGTTAATGGTGCCATGGTGCGGCTTATAAAAACCAGTAATGCAGTTGACTATACATGTCTTACCGGAGCCATTGGGACCTATAATCGCCAAGATGCTACCTTCTTTCACTTCGAAGCTTACATCTTTAAGAGCTTCCACTTTGCCAAAGGCGAGCCCCAAATGTTCTACTTTCAATTTACTTTGGTTCTGTGAGACCATAATTGTAAGCAACAGTCATAATAAAGGACTCGTTTTATTGTATTCAATATCACGTTTATTAACCTTCGAGTCCTACGAACCTTTTACACATACTAACACGCTTTCAACTATGGGGAAACCTACTCTTGATATCTTCGGCTATGGCCTGCGAGCTTATTGCTATTCCTTCACCACAAGTCCAGCCGCTGGGATTCACTGCATCCCCAGCTATATATAGACCTTGAATGGGTGACTTGATACCAAGGCACCTTGAAGGATGGGCTCGAAGAATAGGCCATTCTGATTTGAATACTAAGGTAGCTACAATCTCGGCGTTCCCCAGAGCCGGAAAGGCTTCCTTGCACTGCGCGGTTATCATCTCTAGCTCTTTCTCGGTGTTATTTGTTTTCATAGTTGAATATGTATACAGCGAATACCTACCTTTAGGTACATATTCTGGCCATATATGATGAGGTTCCCAAGCACTGCCAAGTCTGTCATATTCAATGAGTTGTATATGAGCCTGATAGTCGAGAATTGGCTTATCATATCCCCAGACTATCACCACCGCTTTCGTCTCGTTGACCCTCGATACCTCATTAAGATACGCAGTGTCGAAGTTGGACTCTCCGGCCAGTCTTACGGTCTCCTTCGGCCCCACATCTGAGATCACAACGTCCGAGACAATTTCGATTTCCCCGTTTTCCTCAGTTTTAGCTAATACCCCCTTTACTTGTGTGTTAGCTGAGAGAATCTTTGTTGTCACTGTGTTATACCTAATGTCAACCCTCCGGCTCTTTAGAAGTTTAACAAGCTCGTCCATCGTCGCCTTCTGTCCGTTTTTGGGCATTGCGGTAAGATCACCAAGCCTACCGAAATTTCTAAGGAGCCGAAAATATTCTCCTGCAGGGAAATCGTAGTGATAGGTAGCGGTCATCAGCCTGCTGAAGAAATCAAATTGCCCGTGTATTAATGGATTGTCGGTATATTGGTATAGCCACTGGGCGCAGGTGATGTTGTCTGACGGTTCCTGCCATCTCAATGCACGCCGTGTTGCTCCCATAACTCTTTCCGATTCCCTTTCGTTCTTGGCAACTGTGTCTATTATTGTTCTCAGCTGACCTTTTTTGGGCAGAGGCATATCTTTGTCTTGAAACCAGAGACGGGCGTGATCAGGCTCGGGAACCTTGGTCTCGACACGACCGCCCAAGTCATGCACCAGACGATAGACTGGACCTCTTTCGCCGTGTAGACCGATCGCCCAGGCACCAGTATTTACCTTGAAGCCATCTTTATCAATTGTTGTGTACCGCCCGCCGGGGATCCCCATTTTTTCCAATACGATTATTCGATAGCCTTCTCTGCCTAGGAGTGCACCGCACAACACGCCACCCAACCCTGATCCAATTATTGCTATTTCTGTCTTAACGCTTTTACTCACTCATAACCTCCTTGTTTTCAGATTTGGAAAAAGCTTCTATAGCCCGTGCTGGACATAAACCAACACATGCTCGGCACCCATTACACTTTGCCAAGTCTATTGCTGCAACCCCAAAACAGTTTATAGCATGTCGGGGACACAGTAGACCGCAAATACCACAGCCTATGCACCGTGTCTTGTCAATTTCGACAATCAAGACACAAAACGTTTGCCCCGGGCTATCTATTTTCCAAGTATGTCTTCCCAGCGCCCTGGTTTGACATATTTAGACCAAATGCACTCATCTTTAACAAGGTATGGAGTCTTGAACCAGTCCTTTATGGTACGCCCTAATCCGCCTTTCACTTGCACGATTTTTATCATTCCGTTGCCTCTGTGGTCAGTGGGTGTGTATGTAATTCCTGGATTTAGCTCCCAAGTATCAGTGAAATTCTTTAAGCGGTCAAAGCCGTTCTCCTTGAGTGCCCTTCCCGTAAGGTTCTGTGCCGTAACCTTTTCCAGAGCCAGCCTTATCGCTTCACCTGTCACCATACCACCCATAAGCCCGTGGTAATAGCCTACACCAACAGTAGCTGGCTGCTCCGCAGGGCGATTTTTCGCGAAGAAGTCGGCGGTTTTCTTCAGTCCAGGTGACATCTCACTAGGTTCCAGCCCCCACCATGGGTTTGACCACCCCATACAGATTGCCCCCTCAGTGGACTCCTTACCGGCAAGGTATATCAATTGCTCTGTTCTGACATTAGCACAAAACATTATCGGTATTCCAAAACCAGTTTTCTTTACATCCCTGCAGATAACAGAAGCCAAGTCAACTGTGCCCTGAAAATAAATGTAGTCTGGCTTTGCGTTGCTTAGCCTAGCAAGATGGGCAGTTATGTCTGTAGCCATAGGCGGAATTGGCTCATCACCTGCCATCTCGACTCCTCTTGCCTTGCAATAGTTGACGCCACCCCCATCGAATATTGTTTTACCGAATGACATGTCCATATACATGAGCCCCAACTTAAATGGTCGCTTTTCTTTCCAGTTGTCCAGCGCCCAGTCAACAAAGGAGCCTATTTGGTCCCCATAGCCAGCACTGTGGCTATAAGTCCATCTGATTGGCCACATCGCATTTGGTGCTGGACTGGCAGCGTATAGAACAATCTCGTCCTTAGCACATTTATCTGCAATCGCATCGTTTATGTGAGTGCTGCAACAGTGAATACACAGGATGTCCTCATCCGCTGCCCATTTAGAGTAGATCTCCAGACCACGGTCCAGTTTGTAGGCTGCATCTGCCCATATTACATCCACCTTTACCCCATTTATACCCCCCTGCTCGTTGACGTGCTTAAACCAATCCTGAGTTCCCCAAACCATAGGGATAACTGATGCTGCAGTGGGTCCTGTCATGTCAGCTAGCCAAGCTACCTTTACCGTTCTTTCCACCGGCGCTGGCTTTGGAGCCGCGCATCCGACAATAAGTAATAGAGCCATCATCACCCCAACTAATGCTAGTAGTAAATTCTTCATTTAGGCACCTCCTAGTTTTTTAGTCCTGTTGACAGTATAATTGGAGTTTCTGCTGTACAACCTTATGTCATCATACCCTCCTTCTGGCTTTGGCAAGATGATTCGAAGCTCTTGTCTCAGCCGCCAAACTGTGCCTTTTGATCTGCAGCCGGCCATGTTTTCTTGACCGTGGTTCATTTTGTTACACTCTACTGTGGAGGGGGTCCCCCGCCTTTTCTGCTTCCTCTAAATATAGCCGTGTTACATTCGAGATCCTCTTGATGGCCTCCTCTGCCCAAGCCATTTCTGCTTTACTGCGCCATCGAACATAGTCGAGTACCAAATCCCAATACAGCTTATCCAGCGCATTTCCAAATGTCCTGAGATCCCTACGCTCGATTTTTTTTGCGGTGCTAGCGTAGTATTTTAGTTCTGACTGCCGTGCATATTTGAATGACTGAATAAGTGCTATTGCATCTTCGGTCTTGCCTATACTTCCAAACCAAAGCTTTTGTAACATTTCATCCTTTATTGGTGCTATCGCAGCATTATCCGTCAGCCAGCGCTTTAACTCAGCCTGCCCAAGTTCAGTAATGAGGAATACATTTTTTGCTGGTCGCTTCTGGTTCTCTACTCTTCTGGTAGTAACAAGCCCTTCATCCAACATCTCATTTAACGCCCTGTAAATCTGAGATAACACTGGTCTGCCAGGCCTGAAGAACCTTTTACGCAAAGAATATCCGCTTGCTGGTTTGCGAGCAATAAGTCCCAATAAGCTATGCTTCATCGCCATGATTTTTAGCCAACCTCTATAAGACCTTATAGGGTTAGATTGAGTTTTGACAATAATAGAGACGTAGTATATTATGCAACTATGTCTACTAATGTAAAGTACCATATGACAACATAATTGTCAATACCCGAGTGGCTGTATTTTAGATTGTGTGGAAAAATATCACAAAAAAAGATTATGGTGGTAAGAATCCCAAAGCAAAAAATTAAACGAAAGGAGGTCTTACCACCATGGCCAATGGCCAAGATAATGGTACCACAATCCTGTTGGGGCTTGAAGATTACAAAGTGGGGGTGGTCTGGGAAGATGATGATAGGGTGATGGTAAGGACAGAGGTTAAGAGAAAACAGAAATGTCCTCATTGCGGCTCAGCAAGCCTCTATTCGCACGGTGAATGCAAGCTGAGGGAAGTACTCCACACCTGGAGCAATGGCAGAAAGGTTTACCTTGAGCTACACCGGCGCCGGTGGCAGTGCCGTGATTGTAAACACACCTTTACTGAGGGCAGGGAATTGGTACGGACTCGCTCCAGGTTGACCAGACCGGCTGAAGCCGAGGCCTTGTGGCAGCTTAAGGACAGGAATTTCTGTCAGGTAACGAGGGAGTTGGGAGTAGGCTACGGCACATTGCGCCGACTTTTAGAGAGGGAAATAGACGAGGAAGCGCTGGGCTTCATACAGGATAGGGATGAAATATATCTGGGCATCGATGAGCATAGCTTCAGGCATCATGAGTTGGTGCACACCGTAACCGAGGTAAAACAGAGAAAAATGGTGGGGATCCTTAGAGATGACCGCATAGCGACCTTGAAGAAGTTTCTGGCCAAGATTCCCAGAGATAAAGTCAAAGAGGTATGCATCGACATGAAAGAGGGGTTAAGGAAAGCGGCAGAGGCAGTATTTCCTTTAGCCAAGGTAGTGGTCGACCCGTTCCATGTAATAGCCGACTCCAATAGGAGGATGGACGAAGCCAGAAGAATAGAGCAAGACGTGCATCGAAAGAGGCAGGTCCAGATACCAAAGAAGATATTCCTCGTAGGCAGGGAAAAGCTCACCGAGGAGAAAAGGCAAAAGGTGGATACACTTTTAGAGAAATACCCCGCCCTGAAGGGATTTTATTGGGCTAAGGAGAAGATAAGGGAACTTTATCGGCAGCCAAGTCGAGGAGAGGCAATCAGGCTACTTGAAAATATCATCTTCAACCTGAAATCAGCAGATGACGGCGAGCTAATCAGGTGGGGAAACACATTAAAGCGCTGGCGGGAGCCAATCCTGAATCACTTCGATAATCATACCACGAATGGCTTCACTGAAGGCTGTAATACCAAGATTAAGATGCTGAAGCGCATTTCCTATGGCTTGAGAAATGTGGATGTCTATTGGAGAAAAATGCTACTGGGGTTTGCACCATCTCGAAGCTATTTCCACACAACTTGACAAAGAGCCGTCTAAAGCAGATGAATTATTACAGCAAGTTTACGGTCATAGAGCTATATATGTTGATGGTTCCATGGATTCAAGGTGGGGAGAGTATCCTAACCATTCACCCGAAAGGGTAACCTTCCTTGGGGCACAGCTGAATAAGCTGTTTATAACTGTCAAAGACATGATGGGGGTGGAAGTGACAATTGAGGCACAAAATGAGGCCACATCTACTAGCCGCCGTCTGTTCAGCGCAATGGCCGAACTTACCAGGCTGATGCAAGCAGACCCAATGCCTATAAGTGGGGTGGAACAGGGACTGGCTTTGAACTTAGCATTTGCTTCTACAGAGAGAGCTATAACCGACGAGCCAGACGCGTTGGAGACAATTTGTCGAGAGGTGAAGGAAAGAATCAATCAAGGAATAGGCGTAGTGGAGAAAGGAGCTCCAAGAGTGCTGAATTTTGCCCATTCTTTATCTGATCCCGACATCACTAGCATGATGGAAAATGTAGGCTTGGCAATATCGCTATCGATCATGACGGTACCGCCTCCTAAAGAATATTCTGCTCGCTCTGTTACTTATGAAACAATGGGCGAGCAGCGTGCTCAAAGAGCCTTGATCGATGGCTTCTATCATAGCACCTTCGGTGTAGTCAAACGCGTAGAGAAGGCCGTCGAGATGTTTAATGTGGATGGCGTGATATGGAACTATCAGTACAATTGTCGGCCACTCGCAATGACCTCACATCTAATGGAGAAATGGATAGAGAGGAATACTGGTGTGCCAACATTGTCTCTAGAGTCAGACGCTTACGATGGGCGTAATTATAGTGCAGGGGCCCTAAAAACTAGAGTAGAAGCCTTCGCCGAGATGCTCAGAGCTAGAAAGAGTGGTGCAAATACCTAGCATTGAGGATTAGGGGCTAATTCAACTGAACGTAAAGCTGACAATGTACGGAGTCCTATCTCTGAGATCACGTAATCAGTTTTGAGAAAATGAAACCATGGGTATCCCTAAACTAAGATATGATAAAGCTTTACTCGATCTTAGAAAGGAGATACCCGGATGCATTATATTGGAATGGACTGCCATATCACCACACTGGATTTTGCTGTGGTCAATGAAGTTGGCCGATTGGTCACGGCCAAAAGGATCCCCACCAGTGTCAACGGCTTCATGGAATTTGTGAAGACGGTGCCGCGGCCACGGACAATCTATATGGAGGAGAGCACCCTGGCCGCCTGGGCACCGGAAACCTGCGTCAGGTATGGAGAAAAACTCGTGATTACCGATGCCAAGAAAAACCATTGGGTAGGCTCTTCCGGGCAAAAGGATGATTCAATTGATGCTCTGAAGCTGGCCCAATTAGCCCGGGGTGGTTATATCAAGGATATTCATCACCCTGTTGGCCAGCGCCGGCGGTTCCGAGAGTTGATGATAGCTTATCATGACGCTGTCAAAAGCACCACTCGCATCAAGAACAAAATCAAAGCCAAGTTCAGGCAGAATGGTATCCAGTGTACTGGGACTACCGTTTATTCAGAGGCTCACCGGGAACAGTGGAAAGGGAAATTACCCCAAGAAATGACTTTGCTTCTTATTCTGGATAACCTCTGGCGTCAACTGGAGCAATCCGAGCGAACTGAAAAGGAGCTCTTAGTAGCTGCCAGAGCCCAGGCTAAACACTATCCTGAAACTAAGCATTTTGAAGCTATTCCTGGGATTGGCTTTATTCATGCGGCGACAGTCTCCGCCATTCTGGAAACCCCTTACCGTTTTGCCAATAAGAAGAAGGTGTGGATGTATGCCGGGCTGGGCATAATGACAAGATCCTCTGGTGGCAAGACCTACTCTGAAAAGTTGAGCACAGATTACAATCGCCTCTTGAAATGTAGCATTAAACAAGCCGCCGAAACAGCCATTCGGGCCGAAGACAATCCTTTCCGGCGGAAGTATCTGGATATGACATTATTACATGGGATTGCACCTCACCGGGCCAAATTAACGATCGCCAGGGATATGCTGGCCACCATGTGGGCCATGTGGAGAAAAGGAGAGAAGTATAATCCGGAAATAAGAGAAAAAGCAGCTTGTAAACAGGGCTAGGCTGGTCACTGTCTTGAGGTCAATGAATTTTGAACTCTGACAGTGACCGATGCGGAGGGGAGAGTATCAGTTGCACGATGGTCGTTGGAGACCCCCTAGTTTTGAGTATGCCTCCCCAATAAGCCCCGCAACTTTTCATAGGCCGCGAGTCTCCGAAAGACGTGTGGGTAACTAGCTTTCAGATCAAAGGAAAAAGATATTGGTCACGAACATGTTAAAGGAAGAGTTCAAGGATATTGAACTTCATGACGGAGGTGGTCTAAACCTCATGGTTATTCGGGATACCCAGTCGTCAAGGAAGATTGATATTCGTGGGTATAGGGGGGTATTTTTCTTGACTTTTGGTTTCAAAGAAGTGCAACAAAACCGAGGTTTGTTTGATGCAAGCCTGATTGACCTTATTGTCTTGCGGTGTTTTAATGGAGTATAGGTTATATTTGGCAGTGCCGACAAAAACGATTGGTGTGCCACCGGAAGGGGCGACAGTATCCGGGGGGTATTCTGTTTTGGATGGGGTGGGCGTATAATGGTGCCAGTCTTACTAGAGGAGGTGAGCCATGGTAAAGGGTCTAAAGGTGGCGATGATCATCTGGGCGGCGGTACCGATTTTGATAGGTGTGGCGTTCATCTTTTTCCCCAGACAGTTGGGCGAGATGATGGGCGTTGTTGAGGGGGGGCCCATCTTTGTATTGCACATTCTGGCGCTGCTCGGCGTCAGTCACATCGCGGTTGGCGCCTTCGTCATAGCCGCGGCGGTGCGGGGCCCGCTGAAGCACATTATGTGGGTACAGTTCGCCATGACGTTGGCTATTCTGGTCGTGGTCGTCATGGCGACGTCGATCATGCGGGGCCTGGTTACCTTCAGACAGGAGGGTGGGCCACTCATCTTCAACGCCGCCTGCGCCGTGGCTTTGCTCGCCCTCTACCCCTGGCGCGCGAAACCTAGCGGTTAGCAAGTGCCCCTTCGTGAACCGCAGGCTTCTTTAACCAACGTGGCGGTGACCTGCCCCCAAGAATTATACCACTTGGTAAGTTAGTCGCATAAGTAGCTGGTTGCACGTTTGTCAGAATCGTGCAACTACAATTCAACACATCACATTGAGTACTATATCTTATGATTTTCTACCGAGGGTACTTCCAACTTAGGTTTCGGTATACTACAATAAGATAGATATTATCTAAACCTCGAAGACCGGCGGCTTAGGGCGGCTTTATGAAACCTGAGGAAAAGGCAAGACGGAAAATCGACCAGCTACTAAAAGCTGCCGGCTGGGCCGTTCAGGAACGAGAGCAACTGAATCTAAGTGCCTCGTTGGGAGTGGCTGTCTGTGACCTTTCATTGAAAACCGGACCAGCCGACTACGTACTTTTTATTGATGGAAAGCCTGTTGGTGTTGTCGAAGCAAAGCCTTTTGGTACTACCTTGAGCGGTGTAGCCGACCAGTCTGGAGGTTATCTAGCCAGCATCCCCGAAAGTTTACCTCATGTGGAGGAACCTCCACCTTTTGCCTATGAAAGCACCGGCATCGAGACTCTATTTAGCGACCTCAGAGACCCAGACTTCCGCTCCCGCCCCGTGTTCAGCTTCCACAGACCTGAAAACCTCAAGGAATTTCTATCCCAACAGTACACCCTTAGAGCTAGACTTAAAAATCTGCCCCCTCTGATGACTCAAGGACTTAGAGATTGCCAGATTGAAGCCATCACAAACCTGGAAAAATCATTCGCTGAAGCCAGACCTCGTTCCCTCATTCAGATGGCTTCCGGTAGCGGCAAAACCTACACCGCCGTTAGCTTCATCTATCGGCTTATTAGGTTCACCAATGCCAGGAAGATACTTTTCCTAGTCGACAGAAGCAACCTCGGCCGCCAAGCCATAGGCGAGTTCCAGAATTACTCTACTCCCGACGATGGCAGAAAATTAACCGAACTCTATAATATCCAGCATCTCAACTCCAACACTTTAGACCCGGTGAGCCGCGTTTGCATAACCACCATACAACGGCTCTACTCTATGCTTAAAGGAGAACCGGATTTAGATCCCTCACTTGAAGAACAATCAATGTTCGATATGCCAAGGGGAGCACTTGCTCCCGCGGAAATCGTCTATAACCCCATCATTCCCATAGAGACCTTCGACTTCATAATAACCGACGAGTGCCACCGTTCCATCTATCATCTTTGGCGCCAGGTGTTCGAGTATTTCGATGCCTTCATCATCGGTCTCACTGCCACTCCCTCAAAGCAAACCCTGGGCTTTTTCAACCAGAACCTTGTTATGGAATATAGCCATGAGCGCGCTGTAGCCGATGGCGTCGGCGTCGGTTATGATGTCTACCGTATCATAACGGATATCACCAAACATGGCAGCCTGGTGAAAGCCGGTTTTTGGGTAGACAAGCGGCATAAGCTCACCCGTAAGGTCCGCTGGGAGCAATTGGACGAAGACCTCGATTACCCCCCAGAGCAGCTTGACCGCTCAGTAGTCACCCCAGACCAGATAAGAACGGTAATCAAGACCTTTAGAGACAAGCTATTCACCGAAATATTCCCCGGCAGAACCGAGGTCCCTAAAACGCTAATCTTTGCCAAGGATGATTCTCACGCTGAAGATATCGTCCGCATCGCCAGAGAAGAGTTCGGCAAGGGCAATGAGTTCTGTAAAAAGATAACCTATAAGACCACCGGCGAGAAACCCGAAGACCTCATCACCAGCTTCCGCAATTCCTACAACCCTCGCATTGCCGTAACCGTAGATATGATTGCCACCGGCACCGACATCAGGCCTCTTGAATGCGTCATATTCATGAGGGATGTTAAGTCACGCGTCCTTTTTGAGCAGATGAAAGGCCGTGGCACCCGCACCATCTTGCCCACCGAATTTCACAGCGTCAACCCCGATGCCACCCATAAGACCCACTGCGTCATCATCGATGCCGTCGGCGTTTGCGAAAACGATAAGACGGACTCCCGCCCGCTCGATAGGAAAAAGAGCGTCCCCTTCGATAAGCTCCTTCTGTCTGTTGCCCTGGGTAATAGAGACGAAGATACCCTGTCTTCTCTGACAAGCAGGCTTGTCCGACTGGATAGACAGCTCGAAGACCCGGACAAGCAGGAAATTCAAACCGCCGCCCAGGGCACATCGCTAAAAGACATGGTGAACCGCCTGCTCGATGCCCTCGACCCCGATAAGCAGCTGGATAAGGCTAAGGAGATTTTTAATACCGAAGAGCCAACCGAGAAACAGGCAGAAAAGGCTTACCACGAACTAGCCAAAAGCGTTTGCACTCCCTTCGATAACCCCAAACTGCGCGATCTGTTAATAGAGCTCAAGAGAAAAAGCGAGCAGGTTATAGATACCGTCAGCCAGGATATCCTCATCTCCGCCGGCTTCGATCCGCAGGCAAAAGAGAAAGCCCAAGCCGTTGTTGATACTTTCAGGAAATTCATCAAGGAAAATAAGAATGAGCTTACTGCTTTGCAGATACTTTACAGCCAGCCCTATGTCAAACGGCAGCTTACCTACGATGCCATCAAACAGCTCGCCGATGCCATCAAAAAACCACCCTACAAGCTCACCCCTGAGCTACTCTGGCACGCCTATGAGCAGCTCGAAAGCTCAAAGGTTAGAGGCGCCGGTCCTCAAAAGTTGCTTACCAACATTGTCTCTCTTATAAGTTTTGCTGTCGGCAAGAGCGATATCCTCGAACCATTCTCCGAGACAGTCGACCGTCGCTTTGACCACTGGCTTTCTGTCCAGAAAAAACTTGGCAGGGAGTTCACCCCGGAGCAGATGGCATGGCTTAACATGATAAAAGGGCACATCGCTACTTCACTGGCTATTGGAGTCGACGATTTTCAGTTGCCGCCCTTCGCTCAAAAAGGCGGCGCTGTCAGAGCCAACACCGTCTTTCAGCAGCAGCTCGATAAGATACTGGACGAGCTCAATAAGGAGCTGGTGGCATGAATAGCGAGATAGAGAAAGTGCCTAAGGGATGGGCATGGACGTCAGTTGGTGAAATTGCTTACAGCATAAATCCTGGATTTCCGTCTGGTAGGCACAATAAGGAGAATAGAGGCATTCCACATCTACGTCCCATGAACATCAATGCTAAGGGCGAAATAGACTTGACAGATCTGAAATATGTCGAGCCTGAAGACTATGATGCTCTTATTAAGGGAGATGTTCTGTTCAATAATACTAATAGTCCAAAGCTATTGGGGAAAACTGCTTACATCAAACTAGACACTAATTGGGCATATTCAAACCACATGACCAGAATAAGGATCAGCGATTTTCTATTGAATCCAGCGTGGGTTTCTTCGTGCCTTCATACTTTATTCTTAAGTGGCTACTTTAGTATGCATTGTGTTCACCATGTTAACCAAGCAAGCGTAAGTTCAAGTTTCCTTTCTGAGAAAGTATTTATACCTCTCCCTCCACTCCCCGAGCAGCATCGTATCGTGGCCAAAATCGAGGAGCTTTTCACCAGGCTCGATGCCGGCGTCGAAGCCCTCAAGAAAATAAAAGCCCAGCTAAAACGTTACCGCCAAGCCGTCCTCAAACACGCCTTCGAAGGCAAGCTCACCGCCGAATGGCGCCAGGCGCACCAACACGAGCTCGAATCCGCCTCTGTCCTTCTGGAACGTATCTGTGAGGAACGCAGGAAAACCACCAAAGGCAAATATAAAGAACTCCCGCCACTGGATACTTCTGGCTTGCCCGAATTGCCAGAAGGCTGGGCGTGGACAAGGGTTGGTGACATTTCAGAAGCAATTCAATATGGATATACTGCAAGCTCGACTTCTGAACCTGCTGGACCGAGGATGTTAAGGATCACTGATATCCAGAATAGTTCTGTCGATTGGGATATCGTCCCATATTGCAGGATAGCAGCAGAAGAAAAATCGAAGTACTTGTTAAAAGACGGAGATTTGGTTTTCGCGAGAACTGGAGCAACTGTTGGCAAAAGCTTCCTGATAAGAGACACAATCCCTGAATCAGTCTTTGCCTCATATTTGATAAGAATCGCTCTTTTCCGACATATTAACAAGGCATATGTATACAGCTTTTTCCAGTCTCACGATTACTGGATGCAGATCTACGAAAGACAGCTAGGAATAGGACAGCCAAATGTAAATTCTCAGACTTTGTCAAGGATTTCGGTACCGCTTCCTCCCATTCTTGAGCAACACCGTATCGTCGAAGAAATCGAACGTCGTTTCTCTATAGCTGATGAAATAGAAAAAATCGTTGACCACAACCTCAAGCAGGCAGAAAGACTGCGCCGGAGCATCCTTAAGCGAGCCTTTGAAGGTAAACTCGTCCCACAAGACCCCAACGACGAACCCGCCGAAAAACTCCTCGAACGTATAAGGGAACAGAGAGTCAAACAGATAGCGGAGAAACGAGCTACTGCTTCAAGGGTAAAATGAAAACAAAGCACGGATGGTAAATGAATGTTCATCTATCTTGATGAATCAGGCGACCTTGGTTTCGATTTTACCAAGAAGAAGACAAGTAAGAAGTTCGTCATCACACTCTTGGTTTGCTATTCTGCCGCTGTACGAAAAGAGTTCAGAAAGGCCGTGAGCCGTACACTCAAGAACAAGCTAAACCGAACCAAGAATAAATCAAGGCATGTTGCTGAGCTAAAAGGAACGAACACTACGCTTGAAATCAAGAATTACCTTTTCAGGAATATTGTAAGTAATGATTGGGCTATTTATGCTCTTGCTCTCAACAAGCGACGTGTCAATTCAGACCTTCGGAGCAAAACCGGCAAGAAGAAGCTCTACAACTTCCTCTCCCGCTTCTTGCTCGAAAAATTACCTCTCTCTAACGTTGCGAGAAATGTTGAACTGGTTGTGGACAAGTCAAAGAATAAAGCGGAGACGAAGGATTTTAATCAGTACCTGACAAATCAGCTTGAAGCCCTTCTGCCCCTTAATACGGCTTTGTACATTTCGCATCTCTCCTCAATCGAAAGCGCTGAGCTTCAGGCGGCAGACGTGTTCAGTTGGGGTATCTTCCGGAAATACGAAAACGATGATAAGCTGTGGTACGATGTATTCAAAGACAAGATTAAGTTTAAGACTGAATATCTGGAGTAATAAAATGATGAAAGCGGCCCCTGCAATACCCAAAAACCCTCAGGCTCATAGCCAACCGATGGAAGGAAGCACCCGAGGCATATCGCAGGCCTTACCCGCTCAAGTGATTATTATTACACATACACACACTTTTGTCAAATAAAGAGCATCTTACTAACTAGAAGGGAAGTCACTAAATGGCAAATCAATCATCCGCAATCGTCCAGAAGGTCTGGAACTACTGTACCGTCCTCCGGGATGACGGCGTCAGCTACGGCGACTACGTAGAGCAACTTACATATCTCATCTTTCTTAAGATGGCTGATGAGCAGACCAAGCCACCGTTTAACAAGCCCCCCAACATCCCCAAAGGCTATGATTGGCCCAGCCTCTTGAATAAAGATGGAGCTGAGCTAGAGGTCCATTATCGGAATATCCTGGAAACCTTGAGCAAAGAGCCGAACATGCTCGGCATTATCTTTCGCAAATCCCAAAGCAGAATCCAGGACCCCGCCAAGCTCAAGCGCTTAATCGAGCTAATCAACACCGAGACCTGGATTGGTTTAGACGTTGATGTCAAAGGTGAAATTTACGAGGGGCTTCTGGAGAAAAACGCTGAAGATATCAAGAGCGGTGCCGGTCAATACTTTACTCCACGACCACTAATCAAAGCCATCGTTGAGGTAATGCGCCCAGGACCTGACATGGCCATCTGCGACCCCGCCTGTGGCACCGGTGGTTTCTTGCTGCTTGCCCATGACTACATTTCGAAAAACTATCCCTTAGACATAGAGCAAAAGAGATTCCTCAAATCCAAAGCTTTTAAAGGCAAGGACATCGTTGATGGTGTCGTTAGACTTTGTGTTATGAACCTCTATCTACATGGCATCGAGACTCCCGTCGAATCCGGGGACAGCCTCATTGCCGACCCCGGTGAACGCTTTGACATGGTGCTTACCAATCCTCCCTTCGGCAAGAAAAGCAGCATTACCATAGTCAACCATGAAGGTAAAGCCGATAAAGAATCCCTCTCCTATGAGCGCACCGACTTCTGGGCTACTACCTCCAACAAGCAGCTCAACTTCCTTCAGCATGTGAAAACACTCCTCAAAATCAACGGAAGAGCCGCCATCGTTGTCCCCGACAACGTCCTCTTTGAAGGCGGTGCCGGCGAGACCGTTAGAAGAAAACTACTACAGGAATGTGACGTGCACACGCTTCTGAGATTTCCTACTGGCGTGTTCTATGCCCAGGGCGTCAAGGCAAACATTCTCTTCTTTGACCGTAAACCTGCCAGCGAAAAGCCCTGGACAGACAAACTCTGGATATACGACTTCCGTACCAACATGCACTTCACCCTCAAAACCAACCCTTTGAAATACGAAGACCTTCAGGACTTTATTCGCTGCTACAACCCACAGAATCGCCACGACCGCAAAGAAACCGAGCGCTTCCATGTCTTTACTTATGATGAACTAATGCAGCGAGATAAGGTCAACCTCGATATATTCTGGCTCAAAGACGAAAGCCTTGAAGACTCAGCCAATCTCCCTGACCCGGATATCCTCGCTCGTGAGATTGCCGAAAACCTCGAATCCGCCCTCGACCAATTCACCGCCATCTCCCAATCTCTAGAAGAGGGATAGGTTTCTGCCAAATAACAGCACACAATGAATAACTACAAGCTATGCAGTGGAACAAATGAGAAGCATCGCAACACCAGGTGAAGGAAAATACAGCCAAAGAGAATATCCTCAATGGTTTGACCCGTCTGACAAAAGGACGCCATTCCAACATGACAGGGATAGAATCATTCATTCTACAGCGCTGAAAAGCCTTCAGTATAAAACGCAAGTTTATATGATTCACGAAGGCGACCTATACAGAACCAGGTTGACCCATACTCTAGAAGTTGCTCAAATTTCAAGGTCATTGGCTATTCAGCTAGATGTGAATGTTGATTTGACTGAGGCAATAGCCCTGATACATGACTTGGGACATACGCCCTTTGGTCATGCTGGAGAAACCACAATGGAAGCGCTGTTAACTTCCCATCACATGCGCTTCAATCACAATATCCAAGGGTACAAAGTGGCCACTTACCTAGAAGAAAGAGACCCAAATTTCAAAGGACTCAATCTAACCTATGGAACGCTGGAAGGTATTCTAAGGCATAACACTATTTTCGATAATGAAGAGGATATCCGCAATTCTATTCCCAGAGGCATTAAGAAAGATGTGAAGAGGTTCTGGAAAACTAGACAACCCGGCGTAGAAGCTCAAATTGCGAATGTGGCAGACATTATTGCGTATGCTTCACATGACATCGAAGATGCTCTATCAGTTGGCCTAATAAGTTGGCTTGCGTTCAAAGAAGAGATTAATGGTGTTGAGGTAGGCTTTTTGAAGGACCTAATTGATGAACTAGAGCAAACCATACAAGATTACAGGCAAAAGAATCCCAACATCCTTGATGCGACAGTAGAAAGGCTGAGGAGTCACCAATTATCAAGAAAAATCATAAACAAGTTGATTATAGCAATAAGCGAACAGACCAATGCCAACATTGAAAAATGGAAGATAGAAGAGGCAAGTCAGCCCTGGGAAGAGGTGAGACGAGCTAAACAACCAATTGTAGCATTTCCAGTCCAATTAGAAAGGCAGGTTCATATTTTGGTCGGGAAAATTCTAATGAAGCGTGTCTACCGTTACCACCGGGTAGTTATCATGGAAGAAAAGGCTAGACGCATAATGGAACTACTTTTCGAGACCTTCATGCGTCAACCGGAAACACTTCCGGAGGCAGTGCAATATCGTCTGCAGCAAATTGGAGACAGATTCAAGGAAAAGAAACCCAATAAAACAAAACGTGCCGAAGTTGTGGCAGACCACATCGCCTCAATGACTGATAAGTATGCCATGGATATGTATAAATTGTTGGTTGAAGCATATGAAAAAGCACTATAGTTTTTATTTGCCCCCCCTGGTGGAGCTTGCACATTCCTTAAGCATTGTCTCCTAACACGGCCAAGATAAAGTACGCTGATCACTCGTCGCCCCCATTGCCCATCTGTCTCTCGAATGACTGCTTTATTAGGCCCATGATGTAGGGTAATTCGTCAATTGAGTTGAGTCCAACCTCCACATCGCCGTTGCCCCAACGGCCAATTGCGGAGACATCTTTGCAGATCCCCTTCGGGTCAACGATATCTGGAAAGGGGATATTAAGTGAAAGGCGCAACCGCTTAGCTTGGGGGACGACATCCACGAAGTTGGTTTCAGATTTGTACGCGATATAGACTTTGAGGAATTCTTCCGTCACACAAGGGTCAAGTGTCAGTACTTGCTCGCGGAATGCTTCAAAAATATCCTTTACAGGGCTGTGAAATAGGTACGGATGGTCTTCCATAGTGTAAACACTCGTTGCCGGCTTTGGCCTGTAGGCCTCTAGTATAGATGGCTCCACTTGGGGACAAGGCCATACGTCGATGGCTTTTATTGCAAGATCCTTACCACGCTGCTGAATTGTGTCCTCGTTCCAATGCTGCAGATTCCCAATTCCTTGATTTAACCGGAGAGGGCTTTCTGCGAAGCCACCTTTCATATCGCGTTTGTCCACAAAAGCCCGGTCGCTGTATTCGGGATTGTAACCGGTTAATGTCAGGTTGCCCAAGGTGTGCAGGTAGGTCTTCTGAATGCGCTCCCAATCAGGGCCAAGCTCCACTTTCCATTGACCTGATAGGTTTGGGTTCTGAGGGAGGATGTGTTCGATGGTGTATTCAGCTAGTGATACAGGTTCTTTCCGCCCGTGGTTTTCAATTCGCCGTAGCCAGTAGCTGCGGCTACGGAAGTTGTACAGGTCTTTGAACTGTATTTTCTGATTGAATTCATCATCAGTCGGAAAACGGCGATAGGATGGCATTAATAGGAAATTAGCCTGGATACTTTCTAGATACCGGTCCTTTTTCAGTTCGCGTGCAAACGTTGCGAATGTTTTATTCATTGAGTTAGTTGGAATAGCACATACTGCGCGTCTGAATACATAACTCTCGATCAAGCGTGATGCTTGTAATAACTCTTCTTTGCTCAAGATTCTCTTGCTATAGTCATGATACAGCTCCAGTAGTAGAGGAAATGCGACATCGACCTTGAGTTCTCGAATATCACGGAATGCTACTTTAAGGTCTGGATCCTCTTCAGCACCGAGAGCCATGGCACAATAGTAACCTGCGAAACTGCGGATATCAGCCACCAGTTCCTCAACCTCTGACGAGCGAGCGAATTGCTTGAAAGCCTCGTACACCTTACGTATGTTAGGAATTTCACCAGTCTTTACAATTAGATAATGGCGCATAAAGCTGTCAAAATGGTCGGTATATGCCTCTTGGCCGAAGTCCAACTCCATCGGCCGCCAATATTGCTCGTATAGTCTGGTCTGAAGCTGCGGCTCCAAGCCCATTAGAATGAAATTACGGATTAAATCCGCTTGGCTAAGTTCAAGCCCAGTGGAGTTCAAACTCTCAAAAATAAGCTGCGGGTTGTCCTGATCACGATTGAGTGAGATATCCACGATAATTAATTTGGCCAGTCCTTTACATACGTCCTCAAGATTATCCTTGATCTCGGCCACTCGCTCTAAGAAGAAGTTGAAATTGGCTTCTATCCTGATTGAATGTTCCTTAGGGTTTGATTGCTGCTCAAGCAGTGCTACTAGCGATTTCTTATCGGTTTGGGAAAGTACCAGTTTATATTTACGCTCGCTATCTTCAAGCGGGTTGAGAAGGTAATAGTTTCGCAGTTTCTTTGCAGAGAAACCATCCATCGGTTCGCTATCATCCAAGCTGCGAGCCAATGCCTCCATCAATAAAGTCACAGTAGTAAGACGCTGCTGGCCGTCAATTACCAGCAAGGGCGATTGGCTGGTAACTTGGTATAGGCCCTTTTCTACATAGACAATAGATCCCACAAAGTGCGCTGAAATCTCGTCATTTCGACCTGTACGTAGGATGTCGTCCCACAGTTGGCGGCACTCACGCTCTGTCCAACTGTAGGTACGCTGGTAAATGGGTATGACAAACTGTGGCGACTTCTTAAGAAAATCAAGCAGCTTGGCTTCAGTAGCTTTCATATGCACCTCCCCTTTGTAACAAAATTCCAGCGCTTATATCTCTCAGTTTGCTACCGCGGCACCATACTGCTCTAGATTAAATACTATGCTGCTAATTGTCAATAACCACTACTCGTATCGAACATTGACCACATACGTCGAACTATACGATTGACCATAATGTGTTGAGGTTGGGCTTAGGGTTTGATGGTGGAGTGGTGACGGATGCGCTCCCCCGCACCATTTCTTCAGACCTGGACACGATCCGTCAAATGGTGCTATAAATTCTTGGATTTGTGTTAATTATGGTATTTAATCTGAAGGTCATGTTGGTGTACAATGAATTATGATTTCACAATCAGGCCGAGTTTAATAGCAAAGCTTTAAAAATAAAACCAACCATGGGCAGATGGAAGTGGGAATGCCAAACTGGGAAGACATAGAATTCTATATCCAGCATGGAAAAGAAGAGCGGTATCTGGAATACAAAGGTTCCATGGTTTGGACTAGCGACGATACCAAAGTGAAGATTGCGCAGGCGATGATGGCGATGTCTAATTTGAGAAATGGCGGAGTCATAGTTGTTGGGATGAAGGAGATCAGAAGGGGAGTTTGGAAACCAGATAGTATGACTGATGAGCAAGTTACTTCTTTCACGCAGGACGACATAGCTCAATGGGTCAATGATTATGCTGTTCCTGCTGTCCAATTTACAATCGAGCCATTTTTACTGGAGAAAAACAGGTTTGTCATAATCAAGGTGCGCGAATTTGATAGTGTCCCCATTATATGCCGGAAGCCGAAAATACTACGGGGCAGAGAGGTACTGAAGAAAGGTTCAATCTATTACAGGAGCAACTCGAAAAACGAATCGGCCCCTATCTCATCTGATGAGGATATGAGAGAGTTAATCACACTAGCCGTGAACAAAGGCGTTTCTAGGGAAATCGAGCGTTTGCGAGCATTGGGATTTCTGGCAGTCCCTCCATCACCCCAAGAAGACAATGCTCTCAAGTACGAGCAAGAGAGAGAAGACCTATGAGTAACGAAGAATTGCTGGCCGAAATAAAATCCCGGGGCTATTGGCGCATCGAAATGCACTCGACTGAGTATAACGACAAGAGGTTGCCAACTAGACGTGCAATGGAGGAACTCTTGAGTAGTGCCACAGTGTCACTGAGAGGTTGGCCGTATCCGTATTATCCTGCTGAGGACATCACCTATAATGGAAGATGGCTGGAAGGCCAAGTTAGTTGGGAGTATTACAAGGAATACTGGCGCCTATATGAAAGTGGTCAGTGGCTTCACTATATAGGCCTACGTGGGGCATGGATACCGCGTGAAGAACTTTTCAAGAGGCGTTCGCCTTTACCAACACAACACCCGGGGTACGTTCACATAAGGGGGCACGTACTTTTCACATTGACCGAGATATTTCGCTTTGCCGTGGGGCTGGCGCAGGGTGGTGTCCTTGATCCTACCGCTTTTCTGTCTATTCAACTTCACAATACCCACGATTATATGCTGTTCGAGGACTTTGAACGCCCCTGGTTTCTTGTTCATCAGTATGTGAACACTTCGAATAAACCTATCGAGCAACAAAGAAGCGTATCGGCCGGCCAATTATCTGGCATTGCTGACCAATTGGCACTGGAGACAGCCATAAAAGTATTCGAGGTCTTCGGTTGGGTTCCTGGTGAAGCCGCGGAACGGATGCTGGTTGAGGATCAAAGGAAACTCATTGAACGAAGGCTATAAGTCTCCAAACCAAAGACCTCAACTCTAGGTTAAGAAGCACGTTCTTTTTTCCATTATGTGACAATAAGCCACTCTGTGTAGTAACAGGTGCAGACGTTTTGACTGAGAACTCTCCTTGGATATTACTCTTCTGGACACCCCTTACTGCACCCTCCAGCCAACAATCGAAATAGCACAAATTTAGCCACTTTTTCGAAGTTTTTCTAGAATTTTAGGAATAACTTTGCGCAAATGCTCCACTTGTCCCCAGAAGTTCATACCGAGGCTCGCAAATATCTTTTCCCGGCCGCTTAGGGCTAAAGCTGGAGAAGCCAGAAAGTCCTTCATGCGCGAAAGATAATCCCGAGCCCTTTCGACAACAGCATATACATGGCTAAGTTCAAGCTGGATCTCTGTCTCAAGCAGAGTGAATTTGCCAGAGCTGACGACACTTTGCATTACATCAGTGACGATGTCAACATGTGGAATATAACTTATTTGCTCTCCTCTCAGCTTTACAGCCTGGTCCAAGGAAACCTTTATCGCTTTCAGCTCGCCAGATAAGCTATCTTTGACCTTTTCTATTGTTTTCAGCTTCTCGTACTCAATTGTCGCCTGTTGATATGCCAAATATATCATGACTGGAATGAGTGCAATGAACAAACCTTGTAAAGTGCCAGCGGAGTAATCATTGAGGTACTTCCTAAAAGTCACGGTCGATGCAAGCAAAACTGCAAGCAGCGTAACCATGACAAGATAGGGCAGAACTGCTCTCACGAGAGCCTTTAAGGTTCTATCCAATTTGAAAGCTTTGCGCACCATAGCAAAACATAAAGAAAAGCGAGTGACCTTTATGCAAATCCCTTTTCATTTTAGAGCGACTATTGTGCTTAAAAGTCCTTCCCACATTTAAGAATAGCAGGTAAACCGTAATAACCGCAATCTGTCTGGCCAGATCATCAAACGGAAACTATCTTAATATCTCATGGAACGCAGCATCGTGACAGAGTTAACAAAACATCGATTTGTGCGTTAAATTAGCCTTACTCTTCAACTAGAGTTACACCTATGTCATCGAGCCATTTCAGCGCTCTCTGCTCCATCCTTTCATCTTTGAAACAAAACCATCGCTCCTTTTCTTCAGGATAGCCAAAAAGAACATCTTTGAACCGGCGGAAAGCCCCCTTACCGTTTATTGCTACCTCAAGCAATTCCACAAGATGCTCATTGTCTACGCTGGCGATAAAATCACGCATATCTTCGTATCCCTCGTGGGGTTCGGCTTTCGGTATTGTCTCGTAGCGCTCTGGGGCATCGTCAATCCTTTCCCTAAGTTTCTCCGTTTCCTCATCATCCATGTATTCAGAAAGAAACAGTATTTCTCCGGTTTCGAGGTCAAGATAATAGTCATTCTCATAGGAGCTATTCTCCATCGCCTCACAGAGCTCATCCAAGTCTATCCGAAGTGATTTTTTACCTTCCATAGTCACTGCCTGCCCGTCTACCGATTTGTAGCCTTATTCACATTATAATCCAATGACCCCACTAAAAGTAACAGACGATACGCCCGACGGTAGGATAAACAGTTGTTTACCACCGAGCGGAACATCGTGCAACTGTCCTCCTAGTTGATAGCTAGGTTCTATCTTTCTTCCACCCCCTGATGCGACCCCCATAGTGCAGCAGGTCGGTAGAACTTTGGCAGAGAGGAGATGAGTGCCCGAATCTCCGGGGAGTGTATACCCCTCCCCCTCCTTTAAAGGGACTAGAGCGGCATATTCTGGACTGCCTGCATATTTAGTAAATACAGGAAACTGCATAGCTAGCTGCATATTACAGATATGCAGCCCTATATAATAGATTGAATAGATAGAATAGGGCTGAGACATATCCAACTCCACAGAAACTGGACAATCACTGCTGTCACTCCCTAAACAAACGCGAAGACATCAGCCAACTGCAACTTGACAAGCGGAAACACACTCTGTATACTATCAGTGTATGCAGCACAATGTAGAGGGGTGACAAGATGCCAGAAGAAGACAGCACAGTTCGGATCTCCAAAGAGGAAAAACAGATTTTAGAAACGGCACGGGAAGCGTGGGAGAATCAGGTTAAGCGCAAGATTACTGCGGGCGAGTTTATACGTTTTCTAGCTGAGCATTATCTGAAAGGGCTTGAAGAGGAAGCTAAGCAGGAAAAGACGCTGAGAGCTTCGGGTCTTGTGGCGGTTCAGGAGATGAAGCCGGCTCAGCCACAGGCAGTGGCGCCAGGGCCACAGGTGTCTTTGGTAACCTGTGTGCGCTGTGGGGGACAAATCGGCTGGAGGGTAGACATGGGGTCAGACGGTTACTGTCCCCATTGCGGCATATATCTTCGGTTGATGGGTAAATAGAGACAGTGTTTCCGTGAGATTAGTTGGTGACTCCTATATGGACGAGAGAGCAGGCAGCGTAGCGACAAGCAACGAATATGTGCCAGAGGCAATAGCCTGGCTTAGGGAGGTGTTAACCAGTATTGTCGATGTGGCGCCCCTATCGCCGTGGATTAAGGAAGCGACGCAGACATGCATACGGCTTCTGCCTAATTGGCTTATGGCCGCCTGGGCCAGGGCGTTGAACTTTGACTACGTGGCTTCGTACAGAGCTTGCCCAGACCTTGCCAGAGCGGTTAGGAGCGACACTGGCATACAGATAGTAAAGCAATACCTGGAAACTCACAATGCTGTGCCTTTGGCGTATGCCCTACGACAATTGACCCGAAAGGTGGTAAAATTGTCCAGAACAGGCAGATTGCCGATCGCTGCCGACATGATTGAGCGGCAGGTTTGCGCTCTGGCTGTGGCAAATTGTTCACCTGGGGGTGAGCGATTTATTCAGCAGGCAAGCTCTATCCTGTGTGAAGCTGAGTGCAGCAACCATCCTCTGATTGAGTATCAAATTTTGATCGAGGGCAAGCAAAGGCAGAAGCTCAAGAAGCTCGATGCTATCCTGGCTCCTCTTCAGTATAATAGTTGGGTGGCAGAGCGCATCGTAGAAATGAAGCGTTGGTTGGGACTTGAGCCGCCGACGTTTCATATTCGGCATGGTGAACGTAGTCCTCTTTGGGACTCTTTGTGGGATAATATACTTACAGGAGGCGGATATGAGTAATAAAATAGCAGCAATATGGGCCAGAGTTTCCACTGAGCTGCAGCAATCCTTGGATAGCCAGGTGGCACGGGTCAAATCAGAGCTTGAGAAGCGAGGCTATCAAGTGCCACCTGAGTATATCATCAAGGTGGACTGGACGTCTCTCGACCTCTTTAACTGTCCCCAGTTTCAGGAGCTTCGCCGCTGGATACAGCGAAAGGAAATAGCTGCACTGGGGATTTTTGACCGCGACCGTCTCAACGCCCAGGGGCTACAGAGGCTCATCTTCCTCAGTGAGTGCAAAGAGAAGGGGGTTGAACTAGTGATCTGCCAGGGGCCACCTATTTTAGATGAGCCTGAAGGACAACTGGTTGAGCTGGCTCTAGCCATTGGCAAAGAAAGACAAGTGCTCCGGGCTCAGCAGGGTTCCAGAGACGCATTAAGGGAGCGGGCTACGGTAAAAGGACTACCAACCAACTATCAGAATCTGTACGGATACTACTGGGATAAAACGCAGTCTCGTCTCCTGGCAGATGCCAATTGGGAAACGAGATCTTTGATTGTGACTCTCTTTCTGCAAGGTAAGACCTTAAAAGGCATCGTTAAAGAGCTACACAGGCGGGGCATCCCCAGCCCCAGAGGCAGAGAATGGTGGCCAGAACCGACCATCTCGCTCATCTTGAAGGATACGGTCAACTATGGCGAATACCGGGCTCTGCGCCGAGAGGCTGTTGAGCCGAAACAACGACGCGGTAACACCTATGGCAAGAGCTCGTCAAAGCACCACTCAGGAATTCCTCTGACCAACATAGTAGTGGAAAAGCCAATAATAACAGAGGAACAGTATGACTGGATACTGACGAGATTGGAGCAGAACAAGCTCAATGCCAAGCGCAACAGCAAGCGGGATTATCTGCTGCGCAGCATGATTCATTACGAGGGGGACAACCTGCGCTATTATGGCGTGGATATAAGACATATATCATGGGCATATAAATACATACCCCGAGATCGCAATATCGATAACCCGAGGACATATCTCCCAGGGCGGAAGCTTGAGTCTTTGGTTGAAGCCAAGGCCAGGGAGATTTTAACCAGCGATGAGGTGCTTGAGCGCGAGCTGGGCTGGAGAAAAGTAATCATCGACGGGAGCATTGCCAGGCTTGATGACCAGCTAAAGAGGCTCAACCGCAAGTGGAACGATAATGCCAACGCCGAATCCGAGCTGGTGGGACTCAGGATCCGGGGTAAAGTCTCTGATGAGCCTTATGACAGGCAGCAAAGCCTCCTGCTAACTGAGCGGCGGTGGATAATAGAGGAGAGGGAACGGATTGAGAACCAGCTTAGTAAATTGAGGCAGAATTCGGTTGCACTGGTGAATCTGGAGCAGCTCAGAGGCCAGGTGGAGCAGAAGCTCGCTTCCCCAGAATTCGCCGACAGGCGCTTCGTTCTTGAAGCTCTGGGGACAAAGGTTATCGTCACCACAGAGGGTAAGGTAGAGGTCGAGTTCACCGTAGGTGGTGAGAGGTGTGAAAATGATGAGATTGCCTTAAACCTTCCCCAGACCGCTTGCCTTCGATATTAAGTTGTTCCGTGTTTCACCTCCGTCTTTCGGCTTTACTGCTAGTCACGGTGTCTAGCAAGCCTCTTATTTGAGC
>Ga0315282_10002175_pt1 | contig 36454 bp, 35 predicted proteins | sample YL17G07_20_MG_FD_203693 | JGI IMG/M metagenome (GOLD analysis project Ga0315282, IMG submission 203693) | Sediment microbial communities from Yellowstone Lake, YNP, Wyoming, USA - YL17G07_20 | ecosystem: Environmental > Aquatic > Freshwater > Lake > Sediment | place: USA: Wyoming | collected...
ATGAAGAAAGTGGAAAGTTCGGTCACCAATATCGTGAACGGCAGGCCGGTCACGAACCGTGATGCCCTGAAAAACCCTGACTGTCTCGATTACTACGAGAAAATGCTCCCGGAGTTACAGAAATAGGGGCATTTTCCCTTTGTTTTGAACGGGGGATTCTCTTTCCTTTGAGGCAACAGGTGAAAAGGGAGCTAAGAATATTAACGTTTAAAGTCTTACCCAAAGGAGGTGGCTCCAAATGAACGAGAAAAAGAAAGAAGAAGTGCGTGGAACCTTCGAGTTCCTGAAGGATTGGGGTGACGCTCTCACCCGTTGGACGGAGCGTTGGATCCCTGATGCCTTGGTGATTGCCATCATTTTGAGCATTCTCACCTATATCTTCGCACTCATCTGGGGATTTAAACCAGAAGTCGGTCTCGGAGCGCGGGCCTTTAAGTCCGTTCAGGCATGGGGGAATGGATTTTGGGCGCTCCTCGAATTTGGTATGCAGATGTGCTTGATCATGATGACGGGTTATATCCTCGCCTGTTCACCCCCAGTCCGACGGTTGATGAACGGAATCGCGGGCTGGTCCAATCCTGAAAAACCTTGGCAGGCGATTATCACCATGGCTCTCTTTTCGATGATCATGGCTTGGCTCAACTGGGGACTAAGTCTGATTGCGAGTGCCATGCTCGCCCTCTTCATTGTGAGAAGAAATCCGAAGGTGGACTACCGCCTATTGGTGGCTGCGGCTTACCTCGGACTAGGCTGCACCTGGCACTCCGGTTTATCGGGTTCAGCCACGTTGTTGGTCGCTACTCCAGATAACTTTTTAATTAAAACAAAACTATTGGATACAGTCATCCCAGTATCCAATACCATCTTCCATCCCTTCAATATCCTTCTTACCCTCATCATCGTCGTCGCGGTCACGATCCTGATGGCTTTGATGCATCCAAGGCCTGAAAAGACGTTTGTCGTGAAGCCCGAATTGATGGATCAGCTCAAACTCTATGAGGCCCCTCCAAAGCCCAGCAAATTAGAAAGTCCTTCAGACCGGATGAACTGGTGGCCTGGGTTTAATATTGTCGTTTTTATCGGCGGACTGATATGGTTGATCTGGCACTTCTCAACCAAAGGCGTTGAACTGACACTCAACGTCGTTAACTTCGCCATGCTGATGCTCGGCATCCTCTTCCATTGGAGACCCTGGTCATTCTTAAAGGCCACGGAGGACGCAGCAAAAGCAGTGTGGGGGATTATCATCCAGTTTCCCTTTTACGCCGGTATTTTCGGCCTCTTTAAATTCACCTTACTTTCTGAGGCGGTCACAAAGGCCTTTGTGGCAGTCTCGACCCCGCAAACCTTTCCTCTCCTCCTCTACTGGTACTCCGGGGTCGTCAACTACTTTGTGCCCTCGGGTGGATCAAAGTGGGCCATTGAGGCGCCATATGTTCTGCCTGCAGCCAAGCAGTTGGGGATTGGATGGGGGACCACGGTGATCACTTATGCGTGGGGCGATATGATGACCGACATGATCCAGCCCTTCTGGGCCATTGCCATGCTGGCAGTGGCCAAGTTGAGTTTCAGGGATATCATGGGCTGGTTGCTGTTGGTCTTCATCCTCTATTTCATCATCACCTCCCTGGCTTTTCTCTTCTTCATTCCCAACTGGTAAGAAAAAGGGCCTGTCCCAAGTTTCGGGGCAGGCCCTTGATCTCTTCTTCTTTTTTTGTTTTTCTACTTCCAGTACTTGTCGTTTGAAATCCGATCCTCCATCTTGATCTTGTAGAAATCTTCAAGAGGCCTGAAGACCTCTCGATTTTTTTCGTGAACCTCCCGCAGCGCTCTCCTGGCAACTTCTACCCCCTTCGGCGTCATTCTTCCAAGAGGAGGGCGACACGGTCCGGAGGGTAAACCCAGACCTCTCATGATCGTCTTGATCGGCACGGGATTCCTGAATTTGCAAGGCACCTCAAATCCTTCGTAGGATTCGATCGTGTTGACCGTCACAAGCTTGAAAAGTGGATCCAGTGCCTCTTTCCATCGATTAGCCTTCTCCATGTTTCCAATAGAGATGGCCTTCACCATCTCGCCAATCGGGCCTGGCACAATGTTTGCGATGACAGAAACCACTCCCGAGGAACGAATATCCTGTCTCGTCATCATTTCGTAGGTGATGTCGTCGTCACCGGAAAGGATATCGAAATCTTCTCCCAGGAGCGTTCTGGTCCTCGCCATACGCGCGAGATCTCCTGTTGCCTCTTTCACGGATCTCACATTCTTGAATTTACGATGGAGGATCGCCAGATCTTCTACTTCCATTTTCGTTCCTGTTCTTCCCGGAATGATGTAGGGCATGATAAAGGCCTTTCGGAAAGCCTTGGCAATCACTTCATAGTATTGTGTTCTCAACTCCAAGGAGGATGGACCATTGTAATAGCAATCCACAAGCAAGGCCCCCTGGGCCCCAACTTCGACAGCGTGTTTTGTCCCACGGAGAGACTCTTGAGTCGAGTTCGAACCCGTCCCGGCCATCACAAAGGCCCTGCCCTTCGCTACCTTGACTGTCCTGGCAATGACCCGGTCGTGTTCCTTCCAATCCAACGTTGGAGACTCACCCGTCGTTCCCGTAGGAATGAAATGGGCCCCGTTTGCGATCTGGAACTCGATATTCCTCTCCAGACCTTCAAAATCGATCTCACCCTTACGATTGAAAGGCGTTGCCAGGGCGGTCCAAACACCCTCAAACCTTTCGAGTTTCATGGTCTCCTCCTATTTTATAAGTGTGTTCTTGTATTATGAGTCAAACGAATAAAAATGAAAAGAGGAAATTGGCAACAAAATGAATCTTCTGGCATCCCTCCTTATAGGTGAAACGCCTCGGACGCGTAGCACATCTCTGATTGTGCCAAATTCCTAACCCAAAAGCCCTAACCTGGGGACAAGGCTACTTAGAACAAGGCTGGCTGGCAAAATAGCTTTGACGCTAATGGATTTTTGTCCGGATCGACTCCAGATCATCAATGCCTTTCGGCATAACAAAGAGACACCTGCCACCGCTACGTTCTTCCCAAAGTTCACCCAGATTCCTTTTTTCAGTTGAATCCTCGTTACTCCAATCCCTGGCGTTCTTATATTCCACCACGAGTTGACGACCGTCGGCCAGCTCACAAACAAAATCGGGATAAAACTTGTCGGTCGCTGTCTGGAGCCAGAAGGACGAATTTTCTCTGCCGGGACCGGGCAGATTTTTGACCCAGTATTTCACTTCCGGCACATTATCTATGAACTTTGCACATTCAAACTCTTCTCCTTCAGCTTTTAATTCTCCAACTACCGGATAATAGTGCTTCCTAAAGCGATGTCCTCCTTCACAGCGGGTATTATATGGATAAGCATCCGGTCGAAACCTAAACCGAACTTCGGGTGTCACGGTTAAGGGTGTCGTGCATCCGGGCAGGAGAAATGTTTCGAGTATTTTCTTCTGTTCCCTAACACGAAGTTCCCCAATCTTTCTCTGAATTGCCTGACCAAGTTTATATCGATGATCTGTTAGCTGATCCAGAGAGAAATCGCGTATCTCCATTAAATAGGTGGCCAGATGCGTCAGGAAAATTCCCATTTCTTCGGCAGTTAAATCAGGATGGGCAAAGCTCCGATCGAGCCAGTGGACAAGTTGAGCAACGCTCCAACCGTAATGTCTCATGAAAAGAATCATCTGTTTCTCCAGCTCTGGTAAGAAACGTGCTTCAAGTTTTCCATTTTTTCTAATGTCCACTTCACCTATTTGCGGGATGTCTGAGGCCAGTGAAAATTCGGCTTCGGACAGCGTGGCATCGTCGAGGGATAGAGTCCATCCGACATTGTCAATATGGGTCTTCTCAAATGGTTCAAAAAGGTTACCCTGCCGGATTGAGAGGACAGGGATCGAGAATGACACTTCCCTTTCTGATGGGGAAAGAGCCTTGTATTCATCTTCCCGCTTTTCGCGTACATAGATACAAAGCTTACCTATCTCCGTTTTACTCTCTTCTGTGGAAAAGCATCCCTTAAGTTGTTCCTCTTCTTCAGTATTCAAGTACTCCTTGAGTGCGATCTCCCCCGCATCAGAATCGTAAACAACCTTATCAGATAGAGATGGTGGAATCGGCTTGTGGGGTACCTCAAATACCTTTGCAACCGGAGAAGACATAACGGTCCCATCTAAGCCGAAGAGTTCCATTTGCGACTCGGACAATGGGGCAACAAGATCTTTTGCTTCCTGCCGCTCAAATCCATTCTGGACGAGGCCGTCCTGCAGGGTTCTCGCGGCTTCGTCAAAGCTTTGCGAGGCCGCAAAGGCATAGGCAATATTTAGCTCTGGCCGTGTCTTCTTATGTGCCTTCGGCAGCCGCATAATCCGACCAAGGATCTGCTCCACAGCGGTTTTTGAGGACTGCTCTGCCACAGTGCAAAGTACATAAGCAAACGGACAATCCCATCCCTCTTTCAATGCCTGCACTGTGATGATGTATCGAATGGGGCAGTCCTTCGAAAGTACGTCAACCCCGTCAAGACCGCGGTCTTCTCCCGTGGCCCTCACTATCTGCTCTTGTGGTATTCTGAATTCCTCCAAGAGGCATCTTTCAACCACATCAACTGTGATGGTTTCATGTTCTTTGCTTCTTGGCTGGGCCTGCAGGAGCATGATCGGGCGAATATACTCACCTGTTTCGACCTGGTCAAGCTGAGCACTTTTTTCGAGTCCGCTTCGAGCTCTGATCGCCTCCCCCAGCAGTTCTTTCCAGTTGGCCCGGGTTTTCAAACGGATTGGAAGCTTAATCATCTCTTCGAATTTGAGTTCTGCTGCTGAAACACTGTAAAGGATATTACTCGGGGGATTATCTTCATCACCATGTGTGTTTGGAGTGGCAGTCAGCTCCAGGATGCACGACGGTCTGAACCGGGCAAGAGTTGCAAAGGAAAGAGACGTCCGGGCGTTGTGCGCTTCATCGACAATGACCAGCGGCTTTCGGATACGAAAAACATTTACCAACGAGTGCACCGGCGAGCCATCCTCAAGCCGCTCAACCTCTTTCAGCATTTCGTCCGTCAAGCCGGAGAAATGACTCATCAGGGAGCCGCTCATTCGGTACACTTGAAGATCTTCGGTTCCCTCCCGGTGAAAGGCCTGCATGGTTGCTACAATAATGACCGTATCGGTATCGAGAACCGATCTCTGGAGAGAAAGAGCCTCACCAATATCCACAACGGTGACGTTCCCAAGAGACGTATCCAGTGCCTGTCGATAAGGATGCTGCCTATTCCGTATTGCAGCAAGGGTCTGCTCGCGGATTGCATCGGACGGTGTCAACCAAACAACCAGGGATTGTTCCGCATGAAGTAGATGCTTGTTGGCAATGGCGACGGCATAACTAGCGACCAGTGTCTTACCCCCGCCCGTCGGTATCCGCAGACAGACATAGGGCAAGCCGGGGAGTTCACGCACGGGACGATAAGGCAACCCGTATCCTCCATAGATTTCACAAGTTGTCTCATAAAAGGCCGTGCTGGCGCTGTTCAGTCGGTGACAATTCTCGAAGTATCGTTGCAGCCAGTGAAGGGCGCGCTGCTGGTAGTCTTTCGGCTGTAGCATCGGGGGCAAAGCCTCCTATTCCAGGAGCGCCATTAAATCGCCAACGTCGAATTCAATATCATCGAGTATCTTGTTTAGCAGCCCTGGACCAATGATCTCGCCCGGATGGGTTGGCACAACCGTACAACGTCCGTCCGAATGACGCAGGAAATGATGACTTCCTCTGATTCGAACAGTAGTAAAACCTGCCCTATGCAAAGCCTTGATGAGTTCTTTCCCGCGCAGGCGGGGCAAGCGAGGCATCTTTACACCTCCACCCGCTGAACCCCAATAAACTTACCAACCCGTCTCTCTTCGCCCTCAACTTCCAGGCATAGCTCTATGGCCTCGCGCACCCTTCTCATCAGTGTATCCAAGGATTTCGCTTGGGTGTGACATCCTCGTAATTCCGGAACCGTGGCCACAAAGTAGCCTTCAGAATCTTGCTCTATAATGGCATTGAATTCTCGCTTCATTGCTATCCTCCGCGACTTTCTAATCAGCTCACCCTGATTTCGTAGGGGATCTGGCGGAAAATGATTCCCTCTCGTTTCAGACGGTTTGGACTCAGGCGGCAAGCGGTTCCGTAGACCACACGTAGACCGCTGTTCGGTGGAAGCATCGTGAGCACTTCACTCGTCAAAACATTTCCTCCTCGGGGAGCCCTGTCTCCTAGAATTCCGTTGTAGAGCAAGTAAACGGCTGTCCCATTTGAAAGCCCGATGAGAGGGGACCTTCCGGTTACGTCTGAAGGCAAAGGTTCTCCAGTCTCAGTAAAGAAGACATGCCTCGCCAGGTCAGGAAAACTAACTTCTTTCTTGATGCTTCCGTCCGCCGCAAACAAGGGCTCTCCCAGTTGACAATATCTTAACCCGCCACTGAGTCCTTCTACTTGGTCGCCGTTTGGTTTCGTATAACCTTTGCAAACTCTTTTCAAACGCTCAGCAGTTACGTTTCGGCAGATATCTTTATCCATTTCAACAAGAATGAACCGGCGGTTTCCGCCATCTTCTTTATTCAATTGCATGACGGCATGACCTGTTGTGCCAGAACCAATAAAGGAATCGAGAATCAGGGAGTCCTTGTCAGAACCAATTTGAAGGATGCGTTTAATCAACCGCACCGGCTTGGGAGTAATGAAAACCGATTGCGAGTCTTTGAAGTCACAAATCGCCAGCAATTCCTTTTTGGCTTCTTGAGTATTTCCGACTTCCCGATGCAACCAGATGGTTTCTGGAACCACTCCTTCCTTAACTTCTGACAAAAACCTTTTAAAACGCGGGACATTGTTTCCACTCTTCCCCCACCATATACGGTTTTCCTTATTCAATTGCTCAAATGTCTCTTTGGAAAAACGCCAATACATACCCTTAGGTGGTCCCTCAATAGTTCTACCAGAAGGACAAGTAATTGAGTAGGTCCCGGCGCCGTAATAATTCCGGGCCGAACAATCACTTGAACTCCACGGCCCGCGGGGATCGTTGTCTGGGTTTTTATATCGCCTATCTTGAACATCAGTTCGGGGTATAAGGTTTGGTTTCCAAATATCAGAATTCTTTGCATATAACAAAATATAATCGTGGCTCTCTGAGAGATGCCTTGCAGTGTTCTTAGGTGAGAAGATTTTCTGCCATATGATTGTGGCTACAAAATTTTTGGATCCAAAAATGTCATTCATTATTGCTCGAAGATTATTAGCCTCATTGTCGTCAATGCTTACGAAAATTGCACCATCCTCACTAAGCATTTCCCTTAACAGACACACCCTCGGATACATCATGCAGAGCCATTTATCATGCCTTGAGAGATCCTCCATTTCTCCGCTGACAACTTTACCGAGCCATTGGCGGATTTCGGGGCTGTTGACGTTATCATTATAGGTCCAGTTTTCATTGCCGGTGTTATAAGGCGGATCAATGTAGATGCATTTTACCCTTCCCGCGTAGTATAGCAGTAGCGCTTTCAGCGCAAGGAGATTATCCCCTTCGACGAGAAGGTTTCCACTACCCGCCTCACCTACGGATAATTCTTGATTCGTCTTCAGCAGGTGAAAGGGGACTTCCCTGTGGTGGCTGACAACCGCTTTTTTCCCTATCCAATCGAGCGTAGGCATCTAATCTGGCCTTGTGAAACCAAAAATCTCACCACCGCCATTTCATGTGGGGTCCCACGGGCAAGCCCGCAGCACTCTCCCCTTTGTGTTACGCAAAGCTCGTGCATGTCCTGAACTTTCGCTTGGAGCGAAAAGCTACATAAATGACGTTAAAAATTTGCAAATCGCAACCTTTTTTTGAGACTGTTTGCTTGATTAAAGGGAATTACTTTGTCATGCTGGAGTCGGCCTACTACAACTCCAGGAGCAATACCCAGTTTCTGCGCAAATGTCCGAATCACGCTTAGACCGAATTGCCGGTCATTAAGAAAAGCTTTGTATTCATTCTGAGGAATTAATAGATCTTGAGAAAACTGATCCGCCTCTTCCTCCTTTTGTTTTCGGATCCCTCCCTGGTAGTCTTCATCACTCGCTTCAATGAATACGTCGTCTTTTCCATGTCGGACAATATGACCTGCCTCGTGGAAAAAAGTAAACCAGAGATGGTCATCTGTTTTTCCTCGAAGACTCATCTGTATGAGGGCTCTTGTCGGTTTAGGCCAGCGAGTTGCGCCATAGACATGAGCACCGGGGAGTTCCGGGATAAATGCAACAGCAACGCCTCCTGCAGCACAAAGCTTTTTCATCTCAGGCTCAAAAATTTCCGGGCGCTCAGTCGTGAGTGAACGGATGTCTTTGAGTGCTTCCTTGAAAGATCGCAGGTTGTAAGGTCTGGTTTCAATTTTACTGGCTTCGATTTCTCCCTTGCGAAGCCAAGCGGCAACCGCATAGTGATTCGTCTGGTAGGCTTTGGAATTCCGATATGCGGCTTCTGGGTTTTCCCAAAAAGTCTTCCACTCTTCAATCCCCGCAACACCAAAAAAGTTAAGGATGGCCCTCAGCGTTTTTGAAAGAGAATCTTCCTTGGGTATCCATTCCATTTTCGTGAGGGTGGCTATCGGAAACCTTTTGATCCAATCTTTCTCTTCTTCGAACTTTTTCTCTTCTCTCAGACGGGCAAGAGTCTCCCTGTAATTTCGTTCCAGGTTGTTCCAGAACGACGCTGAAATACCCAAGACCCGTTCAAGTTGCAGGGCAGTTTCCGCAGTAATAGCCGTTTTTCCAGTTATGATTTCATTTATGGTCTTCTTAGGACGTCCTGTTCGCTCCGACAATTCTGCCTGGGTCATCCCGAGGGTTCCAAGTGTCTCTCGGAGAGTTTCCCCAGGAGGAATCGCGTAGTTTGGCAAGCAGGAGATCTCCTTTATTTCAACCATGGATGTCCTCCACTCCCAAGATCTTCACTTTTGTTATCTCTTGCCAATCCAACCCGCCGTCCTGTTTTCGCGGCGTTTCCTCGTGGTCTGGGACAATCAAAAGCCGGTAGGGTTGTTTAACGTCGAGAGAAATTTGTCCGGCCCGATTTCCTTTTAACTCATGAGCCCTTAACTGAGGTAAGGTTCTGAGAACCTCAAGATTATCTGCTGCCCTAAGTTGGTCCAGCCGTAGCGCGATTAGCTTTGCCTGTTCCTCTCCCCAACGGCATGTGAGAAGCTTAATATCGCAACATTCCTTTTCGAGTTTCTTATCCTTATAAAAAACTAACATGGCGATTCCAGAATGTCAATATAAAAATTAACCCTTTGGGTTAATTTAATTGTGTACATGTGAAGAGTGGCTATGAGCATCGCGCCAGTAGTTCTGCGTCAGTGAGCCGTTCGGCTCCTTCTGCAATCAACCGTTCTCTCGGTCTTTCTTTGACAGGCCAATTCTTAATCCTATTTGATTTCATATTAGCTCTTGTCAGCAAGCAGATCTTCAGTCTCTTCCGAGTTCAATACAACAAGCTGCCTTGGTAACCAATTATGTCAGGCATCCACTGTTTCTTCCGCTGGTAAGGGCAAATCACTGCTCGCTTTCACATTCAACCAATTTAGAGCGGCGAGGTTACGAATGGCCAATCCAACTTCTCCTTGATCGAGTGCGGGTTTCCGTCGTTGTTTCCACTGCATAACGCAGGTAAGGATATCCTTTTCAGATAGAGTTCGAATCCTGCTATCGCAAATTGACCGGGCTGCATAAAGCACGGTTGCAGCTATTTCAGCTTGATTCGTATCCATTCTCATAAATAGATCCGAGGTCTTTTCAATGATATGTTCCCATTCTTTGAGATAAGTAGCGTAAGCTTTATGCGCGTCCTGATAGGTTTGGCCGACCTTGACCGCAAACATCTTGCCAAGTCTCTGCTCGCGGATCAAACCGTTATTGATCAGGCGTGTCACCAACCCCTTCAATGCAGGAGAGAATGGGCCATAACTACCTCTCTGATAATCGATTCCAAGGGGTAACCCTTGCTCGGAGGCAAAGTAGGCAATCTTCTGGAATCGTGTCCGTCCAACGGGCCAACGGTAGGGTTGTTCTTCAATTCGTTTCAGGATTTCGACCAAAGCCACCAATGCAGGTTTGACCCATTTGGGATCAGCCATTCTCTCATCTTGTTGCTGAATCTTTGTTTGCTCACCAAGGAATTCCGGTTGCAACTCTTCGTGGGGGGTGCCATAAGGAGCATATAATTCAATAGGGATGTTCATTTTACCCAGAAGACGGTAAAGTGTTGGTCCGACAATTCGCCACTCGAGTTGACCTTGGCCACATCCTAAAGGAGGAACGGCCAGTGATTGAATCCCCCAGTCCTCATAATGTCTGAGAAGATATTCCAGGCCCTCAATAATGCTTTTTAAATTAGCCACTGATCTCCAATGATCCTTGGTGGGGAAATTCAAGATCCAGGGGGGAACAAGTTTTTTGAAAAGATAAGGGCGTCCCAATTTAATTTCACCCCGCTTGCACCGGGCTACGTAATCTTCATACATATCGGGGAAGCGCTCTTTGAACTCAAGGGCAACACCTTTACCCATGACTCCAACGCAGTTCACCGTGTTTACCCAGGTTTGCACCTTTGACTTAAATAAATCTCCTATCAACACTTTGACCATGGGTATTCTCCTTAAATCTGGAAGAATAACTTGGGATCGACCGTAACTGATAATACGAAACCTGAACCTTCTAACAGTCTTTTGCTCTCCTGAGATGAAACGTACGCACCTTGAATAAAGCGGGGATCAATCCTGTCGGGAACCATAACCTCTGCACATTTGACCCGGGCTTTATGCCATTGCTGGATTTGATTACTATCGGTCCACCATTCAGCAAAAACAAGGTCAAAATCAATTTTATCAAGACCAGTCTTAGAGGTCCAGAAACCTGTGTATCCACTGGCAGCGTTACCATCAGCAATTACTACTCCAGGAAGATCAAAAACCTCCGTGTCAATCCTGAGCACACATAAAAATTTGTGCTGGGCAGCACGCTTGTACATCATCGGATTTCTGGCACATAAATACAAGTTGACATAGGAATGGATTGGTTTGCCTCCTGGTATTACTCTCTTTGCTCTGATCTCTTGAATTTCCTGCATGGCAACAGACGCATGATTAAGTTGTTTCGCCTTCTGATGGCAGAGAATCCCGTGATTCATGATCGAAGGAACATTCTGAATCGGAGTGATGTAATGAAGTTCATGGAGATCGGATCGCTTCATTTGCTAGATAGGATCTCTCCCTCTGAGTGACCCACTTTTCTTCTTGTTGGTGAGAAACTTCGCAGACCACAGGTCAGGGGCCTTGTTCTTTAGCTCGGCTTCGATCAACTCCGAGATCCATGCTTGTTCGGTCGTTCCTTCCCGGACACAGAATATCTTCAAAACCTTTTTAAATTCAGGGGGCACCCGGACGTGAATCTGGGATGTTTTGTTGGACCACTCGGCCATTCCATATTCCTCCATCGTTCCTATCTGTATTGTAACATGGTACCTTTCTACCAAATTACCGCAAAGCTGTCAACCAAATTTTTCAAAAGGACTTTTCGTGCGAAGAAATTTGAAATCAAAGGTTGGAATCACCCTGTCGTAACAGATAGACTGCGCTACCTTCGTCTTGAAGGCGAGGGGGGGCCACCTTCCCGTAAGGAGACACTAAAGAGGGTGCAAACAAAGCAAGGGAGGTGAGGTTTGAAACGGTTGGTACTATGCGCCGTCAATGATGCGGCGGTCTTCCAAGCGGCTGAGTATTTCGATAAACTTCATCTTCCGTACATTGGCCTGACGAAGTGTGAGCAGGTAGTCTTCCCACTCGCTTTCTCTTTTCAGTTTTTTTAGAAGACCGTGAACCTTCCTTAAATAGATAGCGGCGGTTTCATAGGCTTGTGGCTTGGTCAAGGCAATCTGCTTTTCAGCAAGTTTTTTCCAGATGGCCAGAGCTCGGTCAGGGTACCGGGTCGCCAACGCCTCCGCAATATCATCCTCCCGAAAACCATCCCATCCCCAAGAACCTCCTTTTTGCGATTTGGGATGATCATACCAACGGAGCACATCATCAGTTCGCTTCTCAGCAATTGCGATATCGATAAGCCTGTGAACCATGGGGGCCTTCTCACGGCGATTATCTGTGCCCTCGGCTACACCAGTTTCAGGCAGTGGCCATGATGGGTCTTTCTGAGGCAGTTTACCAGTCTCTAAATAGCGAAACGCGCCTTCTCTCGCCGAAGGCCAAACCTTCGCTCGTTCTGCCGCTTTCTTCATATCTTCATACGCCTGAAGCGATGGCGACCCAAGAAAATCTTCAGCCCTGAAGGCAGCTACCTGGAGCCAGTTGCCCTCCTTCTCTCTCATGTCTCGCAGACCATCTCGCAACTGACTCGCAATTCCTGGTGACTGTTTCTGGGTTGCCTTTATCCCCCTGTGAATCCACTGCTCCGCTTCTTCCAAACGTTTAGCTTTTCTGAGTGCATCGACCAGGCGAGTATAACTTCCTGTCTTCAGCGCCTCCTGTTCACATAGAGGAATAATCTCCTCATGCCGACCGGCATTTTCAAGAGCGTGAATGATCCAGTCGCTCAATCGGTCTCTCCTGTAGCTTCGTGAAAAACTATCTTCCCCCTCTGCCGGCTGCAGGTTCTTCAAACGCTCCACAAGCTTATCTGCCACGGCACTCCAGTCCGAAGCCTGCTGTTTTTTCTTCCAAAAGGACTCGGAGTGATAGCAGAGCTCGTATTCATCCTCCAACTCTGCGTCTATCACCCAGAGCATCTGCTCAACCGGAGAAAGAGAGGACTGCGGAAGCGCTTGGAAGACCACTTCCAGACAGGAAGAGATTTCCGTGCCCGTTTCTCCCTCGTCGTGGCTCATCTCGACCTGTCTTATACCCGCCTCGAAAAGCTCCTTGCCGATGGCAACGACCTCATCGGCATGCCCCTTTGCAAGCAAAGATTCCAGACGACCTTTCACCCGCGAGTAGTCAGGAATGTACCCCTCATTATTCCAATGATTCCTCCATCCAGGTTCTGAGCTTAACTCATAGATTTCCTTCCGCACTACAGACACTATTCTTTTCACCGACCCAGTTGAGAGACTTTCCCGGTATTGCAGATCTTCTCGAACACTTGAGTATTTTTCTGAAAGCTCCTTCACCAAAGCAATAAGCTGTTCCTTGGTCTGTTGCTCGAGAAAACTTTTCAAGTTAGGCAGACCCGACTTCCCGGACCTTTTTGAGACGGGGGCATCGGCATTTACTGACTCCCCATACTCCTCATCCTCTTCGCCGTTCTCCCTTGCCTCATCGTCTAAAAAACCCTTGAGCAATAAGAGTCGCTGATCCTGTTCGTCAATTATTGGAACTTCTATATTCTTTTTAAGCTGATCGAGATATTCGAGCATAACGGCTACAGCATGTTTACAGGTAGCCCCGTAAGGACAGGTACAAGTGGAAACCAATTCCCCATCTTCAAAATCGACCAGCGTGGCATACCTCTTTCCCCCTTGAACCCACGCAACGATTTCTCCTTTTTGCGTTTGAGCCAATCCCTCCACACGACGGCTACGCTGGTAGCCCTGCCCACGGCTAAGAACCCTACTCCCAGCCCATGCCTCGAGATCATCCCATGTTAACTGCTTAAGAAGATCGCTCTTTGGGTTTTTTCGCGTCATAGTCTTTCTCGCCGGTATCTTTGCGTGTAAAGTCCAACGTTTTCAATGTAACAAACAAACGAAACAGAGGGGATATCCTATATTGTTTAGGTCGAATAATTTCCATTTTCTTGCACTATCATGAATCTCTCTCCTATCCCTCTCGAATGATCATGAACATTTTAATTCGGAAATCTGGTTGACCGAGATAAACCGCACCTGAAGTTTTCCAAAACGCCGCTGATAGGAAGTTTTAATATTGGGACTCAGTACGTAATTCCTCCCTTCATGATACAGAGAGCGAAATACAGTGAGATTCGCCGGATCAAAGTGATCAGGATTGATTTTGCATGCAATGGCATCTACTTGTCGTCTACTTCCTTTGATTACAAAATCCACTTCCCGTCCGGATTTGTCTCTCCAGTAATGCAAGTGATGATCATCAACGACTGTACGCAGGGTATCGAGTATCAGATGCTCCCACAAAAGACCTCGATCATCCTCCCGAATACTGTCCCAACCCTTGACAAACGTGACCAAACCCGTATCGAAGGAATAGCATTTAGGTCTGCGCGTAATTTCACGCCGTCCCCCTCCCTGAAATGGAGAAAGTAAGAATATCGCATGGGCGATACTCATGGCTTCAACGTGAGCTTTAACAGTCTGCCGGCTTAAATCACTTAACCGAGCCAAATGGGTATAGTCTATGAGACTTCCACTTTGTCGTAACAATAAATGCAATAACTTCATGAAACCGGTCCGGTTGCGGATACCGAAAAGCTCCTGAATGTCCCGGGCGTAAAAGCTATCCATCCACTCTGAAAAAAAAGAAGCATTCTTCGTTTTTGACAGCAAGGGTTCTGGTAGCCCTCCGTGTAGTAATCGATGATCCAGCTCCTTTATATCGAATTTATCAATGCATTCACTCCAGAGTACTGGAGGCAAGTAAACCATTTGCTTTCGCCCGGTCAGACTATCGCGAAATTTTTTTGTGGCTGCCAAAGTGGAAGAACCTGTTGCGAGTACTCTTAGGTGAGGATAGGCATCTGCAGCAATTTTCAACAACCGACTCGGATCCTCTAAACGATGGATCTCGTCAAAGATAAGAATAGCCCCCTTATCTAGACTGTCGTAGAACAGTTCTGGATCGACTAATTGGCGTCCCACTGACGGCAGATCACAATTCAGATATACTGCTTTGGAAAACATTTTGGCCAAGGTGGTTTTACCTACCCGGCGAACTCCAGACAACCACACAATCGGGCGCTTTCCCCATGCCTGTTGAATCCGTTGTATCCAAAAAGGTCGCTCAATCATAGGAATCATGTTTACCATTTGGACGTCTAAATGTCAAGTATGTTTATGGAATCCACATTGGCGAAATTAAGGAATGATTTATGTCACTTTTGAAATGGATTACAGGGAAGGCGTCAATGGCAAAATGTTCAGCTGATGACGAAAGAAATCGTTATCTTCAGGCTTTAAGGCCGCCTCTTTCAACCAGTATTTTATACAAGCATTCAAGGCTTCTCTCTGCAGCCTTTCCCTTGATTTCCCTGCGGCTCCCTTTTAAGTCCAACTTCCTCACCCACGTTCTTCTCCCATGAGCAATTCCGATGAAAACTCTCCCGATAGGGCTTCTCTTTGTTCCGCCTGTGGGTCCTGCCACACCCGTGGTGGATAATCCGAAAGTAGCACCAAAAGCCTTTCGAACACCTTGAGCCATCTTCCCTGCCACTTCAGAGCTTACAGCCCCATGTTTTCTTATCTCAACCAGTGAAACTCCTAGATGCTTTGCCTTCGATTCGTTACTGTAGTTCACCATTCCGCCCAAGAAATAGACCGAGCTTCCAGGCACATTGGTGATGCGATCGCTCACCAACCCTCCGGTACAAGATTCGGCAATCGAAAGGGTTTCCCCTCGCGCCCGCAAGAGTTTGCCTATCGTATTCTCAACTCTCATAAACTAAACCTTCCGTAACCCGTAATCCCGCAGCGGCTATTCAACGAAAATGCGAAGGAGCTGAAGCCCGATATTGGCGTAAATCCCGGCGAACACGTCATCCAAAACAACGCCGAACCCACCTCTGACTTTTTCCAGTTGGCGGCAAGGAAATGGTTTGACGATATCCAAAAGCCGAAAAAGGAAAAACCCGACGGAGATGAAAAGGAGAGTTTTGGGGATCCAGAGCATGGTGAGAAAATACCCCATGATCTCATCAATCACGATCCTTTGATCATCTTCTTTCTGCCAATGGTTCTGGGCTCTCTCTGCAATCCAACTCGAGAAAAAGAAGAAGGTGAGAAGCGTCAGTTCATAGACAGGAGAACGGATGGGGGAAAGAACAAGTTCGATGGGAATCGCGACCAGCGTCCCGGCCGTCCCAGGAGCAAACGGAGAAAACCCAGCACCCAAACCACTCGCTAACAATAGGATGAGGCGAATCATAGAACAACCATAGGGTCCAAGGATTCGAGGGCTCGAGGGTTCTAGGATTCCAGGAGAGAGCCTTCTACACTTGAACCCTGGGACCCTGGACCCCTTGAACCCTGGGTTTCAGAGGCGAACGATTACTCCCTTCTCTTTCAGAAACGATTTGACCTGGGTGATCGAATACTCCCGATAGTGAAAGATGGAAGCCGCAAGGACCGCGCTCGCTTTACCTAGAACGAGGCCTTCATAGAGATGGTCAAGAGTTCCCACACCTCCAGAGGCGATGACAGGGATCGACACGGTCTCTGAAATGGTCCGGGTCAGTTCGATATCGTAGCCATCCTTTGTCCCGTCACGATCCATGCTCGTTAGAAGAATCTCGCCCGCTCCCAGCTCTTCCATTCGTTTGGCCCAGAAGATCGCATCCATCCCTGTGGGGGTTCGACCTCCATGAGTATAGACCTTCCAGCCATTCCCTTCTTTCTTTGCATCGATGGCGATGACAACGCACTGGCTCCCGAAGCGCTTCGACGCTCTCTCCACGAACTGAGGATCTTTCACGGCCGCTGTGTTCACAGAAACCTTATCCGCTCCGGCCTTCAACAGTCTTCGAATGTCCTCTAGGCGTCTGACTCCCCCTCCAACGGTTAAAGGAATGAAGATGGCTTCTGCCGTTTTTCGAACGACGTCGACAAGAATGTCCCGATTTTCATGGGAAGCCGTGATGTCCAAGAAGGCCAGCTCGTCAGCTCCTTGCTCATCGTAGACCATCGCATTTTCCACCGGATCCCCTGCGTCTTTCAAATCGACGAATTGGGTCCCCTTCACCACCCTCCCGTCTTTCACGTCGAGGCATGGAATGATCCGTTTGGCTAGCATCTTAGAATTTTATCCCTTTCCAATCCGGATGGCTGACTCGAGATCGATCTGGCCTGTATAGAGCGCCCGACCCACGATCACTCCGACCACGCCCTCAGCCTTGAGCTCCTTGAGACGCTCAATCTCCTCCAATCGTGAACATCCTCCCGAGGCAATCACCGGCCAAGGGCTGATCTGAGCCAGTGCCCGCGTCGATTCCCAGTTCAAACCCGTTCCCATCCCATCACGCTCGATGTCTGTAAAGATCACTGCGGAGAGATCCGCTCCTGCAAACTGCCCGACCAGATCCTTGACCTCTGAGGAGAGGATCTCACCCCACCCCTGGATGGCCACCCGTCCTCCTTTGGCATCGATGGCAAGGATGACTTGTCCAGGAAAAGAGGCACATGCTTCCTCAAGAAGCCGAGGGTTCTTGAGGGCGACTGTTCCAAGGACCACCCACCTTGCACCCGATGAACAATAATCTTCGACGGTATCGAGGTCACGAATGCCCCCGCCAATCTCTATCGGGATATGAACCGATCCAATGATGTCTTTGATCAGAGCCCGATGAATGGGTCTTCCTGTTACCGCTCCGTTCAGATCAACTACATGGAGCCTCTCTGCGCCTTTCGCCTTCCAGTGTTTTGCCATTTGAACTGGGTCTTCGGAATAGACCGTCTCCCGATCCATTCTCCCCTGAGAGAGACGGACACATTTCATATCCTTCAGGTCGATGGCAGGAATGACCATCATTGGACTTGCTCCAACTCCTCGGGTCTTGGCATGTCAGTCAGGATCTCGTCCATCCCGACACTGGCGAGTTCCTCCGCTTTTAGCCAAACCGCCTTTCTCCGCAAAAAGGCTCCGACCTTGAAGAGATTGTCTGTTAAGGATTGTTGGGTCTCATCGAATCTCCCACTCCAGACCATCTTGCCATCCTTCACCCGAAAAAGGTGAAGATCGTATCCTACGGAAGCCGGCCTTTCAACCCCGAGGGAAGACCCTATTCTCTCATCGAAACGGTAGAGAAAACCGACTAACACGTAGTCAACGTTTAATGCTCTTCCCAACTCGGTGGATGACGTGACCGGTTTTGTCTGTAAGAGCTCGCTTCGAAACAATTCAGAATGCTTCTCCACCTCTTCCACAGAGGATACGAGAAATTCCTTTTGGGCCTCCATTTTCAGATTGAGCAACCGGGTGAGAGATCGCAGTGCCCCGGGTGGGATGTCTCCTATTCGGGCGGCCCTTTGGCAAACAGGACAGACGTTCCCCTTGGTCGGATCTTCGTGGCTTTGCGTAAAAAAGGGAATAACCGCTAAACTTGGCCCTGGGTCTGCCCTTCCTGCACTCGCAACGCTGAGGAGGCAAGCCAACACGAGAAGGGTCATGATTATGCTTTTCCTCTTCCAACCTTTAAGAATCTTCTTCATGCTCCTCTCCATGGTGGACCTGATGGAATAACGTTCATCGCCTTCTTTTGCCCTTGGGCCTTTTCAGGACCGAGGCCAGGACCGCTTCTTTCTTTCCCATTCCATCGAGAAGCAAGTCCACGACCTCACGGACAGCGCCCTCTCCACCTTTTCTCTTTGTGACGTAGTGTGACACCTTCTTCACTTCTTCCACACCATTCGCCACAGCAACGGCAAAACCCACCCTTCGAAGGACAGGAATGTCCAAGAGATCATCCCCCATGTAGGCAACCTCTTCATCCTTTAGCCCGTACTTTTCGAGGATCTTCTCGTATCCCTCCTCCTTGTAGAAGATGCCTTGTTGGACTACATCCATCTTCAGTTCCCTTGCCCTTCTCTTCACGGCATCCGTGTTCCTGCCGGTGATGATGCCGACCCTTAAACCCGCCACTTTTGCCAGGGCAATACCTACTCCATCTTGGGCGCCGAATCGTTTCAACTCGAGGTCTCCTGGCCCGAGGATCACCCCTCCGTCCGTCATGACACCATCCACATCCAGAAGCAGCATCTTGATTCGTTTAATTCTCTTGACAATGTCTTTCATCTACACGATTCCCCATGTCCTGACCAGTTCATGGATGGCCTTCGCCTGCTTCAGAAGCTCCTTAATCTCTGAAAGGGCGATCATGTTCGGGCCATCACAGAGCGCTCGATCCGGCTCGGGATGGACTTCCATAAATAGCCCATCGACTCCTGTCCCGACAGCCGCCCTCATGAGTGGTGCTGCGAACTCTCTCTGCCCTCCAGAGTGGCTTCCCTCGCCTCCGGGAAGTTGAAGACTATGAGTCACATCAAAAATCAGTGGAGTGCCGAGCGAACGTATGACAGGAAACCCCCTAAAATCAACCACGAGGTTATGATATCCAAAGGACGATCCTCGTTCCGTAATGAGGAGATTCCGATTTCCGGTAGAGACAAACTTTTCGGTGATGTTTTTCACCTCCCATGGAGAGAGAAACTGTCCCTTCTTCACATTCACCGGCTTGCCCGTCTTGGATGCCGCAAAAACAAGGTCCGTCTGCCTACAGAGGAACGCAGGAATTTGAAGAAGATCGAGCACCTCTGCTGCAGGCTCGACCTGATCGATGGCATGGACATCCGAGGTAATCGGAACGGAGAACCTCTTCTTCACGTCTCCTAGGATTTTGAGTCCTTTCTCTATCCCCGGCCCCCTGAAAGAGGAGAGCGAGCTTCGATTGGCTTTATCGAACGAACTCTTAAAAATAAGCGGAATGCCCAATTCAAAGCTCACCTCTCTGAGTGATTCAGCCGTGCGAAAGGTCATCTCCTCGCTCTCGATCACGCAGGGGCCGGCAATCACCACCAAAGGCTGGCCTCCCCCGATTCGGACCTCCCCCACCTTGACCTCACGCATGTCCTTCTCCATGAACAAACGTTAAATCGCCTTCACGAAGTTTTCTAACACCCTTAACCCTTTCTCCTGGCTTTTCTCCGGATGGAACTGAATCGCGAAGACGTTTTCTTTCCAGATACTCGAAGCAAACGGGGCGCCATATGTGGTGAGTGTCGCAACCGAGTCCTTCTCCTCAGGGACGACATAGTAGGAATGAACAAAATAGAAGAAATCACCGTTCTGGATTCCCAGAAGTGCTGGGGCCTCTCTCAAGATCTCTACCGTATTCCATCCCATGTGAGGAACCTTGTATTCGGGATCGGGTTTGAACCTGACGACTTTCCCCTTAATCACATCGAGACCCCGATGGGTTCCGAACTCCTCGCCTACTGAGAAGAGAATCTGTAGGCCAAGACAGATGCCTAGGTAGGGTTTCCCCTTTTCAATGCCCCGGAGCACAGGTTCGATCAGGCCGTACCGCTGAAGGTTCTCCATGCAATCCCTAAACGCACCCACGCCTGGAAGCACCACGGCCGAGGCCTTGGCGATCTCTTGCTTGTTTCGGGTCACTTTGGCTTGAACACCCACCTTCTCAAAAGCTTTTTGGACATTGCGAAGGTTGCCCATGCCGTAGTCAATGATGACGATCTTTTTCATCCACAAATTCCTAAAACGGACCTTACAGATTTTGTTTCGAATCTGGGTAATTGCATATCGCTATGCTCTATGCTCCATGCTCTATGCGCTCTTCAAAGAAGTCCCTTCGTTGATGGGACTCCTAACGTCCTTGCGTCTACGGAAAGCGCTTCTCTCAGCGCCCTTCCGAATCCCTTAAAAATCGCCTCCACGATGTGGTGGCTGTTTTTTCCGTAGATCAGATTGACGTGAAGCGTCATTCCACTGTGGTTGGAAAGGGCCTTGAAGAATTCTTCCACCAGCTCGAGATCAAATTGCCCAATCCTCACCCTCCTCAACTTCACATGGAAGACGAGACAAGGCCTTTTGGAGAAATCCAAGGCAACCGAAACCAAGGTCTCATCCATGGGGAGCATGGCTGTCCCGTATCGTCTTATGCCTTGGGCGTCTCCCAAAGCCTTTCGCGCTCCATCTCCCAGACAGATACCAACGTCCTCCACGGTGTGATGGGCGTCGACTCCGATGTCTCCTTTGGCTCTGAGAGAAAGATCCATCCCGCTGTGATAGGCCAGCAGACTGAGCATGTGATCGAAGAAAGGGATCCCGGACGCTACCGAATGTTTTCCCGATCCATCCAGGTCCATTCGCAAAGCGATCTCGGTCTCCTTCGTCTTCCGTTTCACCTCTGCCTTTCGATGTTTTTTCATCTCTCTTTCACCCTCTCATGAACTGCTCGGTAATGGCCTTCGAGACCCTCCCACTCGGTCATCCATCTCACATCCTCGTCAAACGGGGCAAGGGCTCGCTTTGTAAACCCAATGACGTTGGTCCTCTTAAGAAAATCCTCCACCCCCAGAGGTGACGAGAACCGCGCTGTCCCAGCGGTAGGAAGAATGTGATTGGTCCCTGCCAAGTAATCTCCGATGGCTTCCGGCGTATAAGGTCCGAGAAACACCGCGCCTGCGTGTTTCACCTTTTTGATGACCGAGGAAGGGTCCGATACACTCAGTTCCAGATGCTCGGGTGCAATCCGGTTCGCCACATCGATGGCCTGATCTAAACCCTTCACAATCAGAATCGCACCTCTCTTGTCCAGACTGATCTGAGCGATCCTCTTTCTCCTCAGGGCGGAAAGCTGCCTTGCCACTTCCTCTTTGACCCGATGCGCAAACGGCTCGGACATCGTAATCAAAACCGGGAGTGCCATTTCATCGTGTTCAGCTTGAGAGATGAGATCCGCAGCCACAAAGGAGGGAGGTGTTTTGGCGTCACAGATGATCACGATCTCACTCGGCCCGGCCACCATATCAATATCGACTGTTCCAAAGACGATCTGCTTAGCACAGGCGACGTAACGATTCCCAGGGCCGACAATCTTATCCACCTTGGGAATCGACGCTGTGCCATAAGCCAGGGCTCCAATCGCCTGAACCCCTCCGATTCTGAAGATGCGATCAATTCCGACCAGATCAGCGGCAACAAGAACGGCAGAGCTGATCCCTTTTCCCTGGGGAGGCGTGACCATGAAGATTTCCTGAACTCCAGCCACCTTTGCTGGGATGGCCGCCATCAGGACCGTGGAGGGATAGGAAGCTTTCCCTCCAGGAACATAGATGCCCACCCGTTCGAGAGGGCTGATCCTCTGTTCGAGCCGAATCCCTCTCTCACGGCGATCCTTGATGGTTGCAGAGGGAATCATGCTCTTTCCTACCCGTTCGTGAAACCTTCGAATCCGACGGGCTGCCTTTTTCAACGTGGCCAGGAATTTTTGCGGGAGCTTCTTGTAGGCTTCTCTGACCTCTTCCCCCTTGACTTCAAGGTTCTTGGGGGAAAGGGAGATTCTGTCGTAGAGTCGTGTGTAATGGAGAAGGGCTTCATCTCCTCTCTCTCTCACGTCCTTCAGAATGGACCGAACCTTCCGGTCGGTGGTAGAGTCCTCGGGGAGGGCTCTCTTTTCCAACTCGGAGAGGTATGTCTCACATGCTTTTTCTGTCAGCCTAAGGATCCTCACGAACCCTCCTGTCTCTCTACAACTCTCAGTCCGCTTTTACCCTCTTAATATTGGCTCCGAGGTTGGCCAATTTTTTGTCCAGACCCTCGTACCCTCGGTCGAGATGGTAGACTCTTGAGATCTCGGTCACACCTTCCGCAGCCAGCCCCGCAAGGATGAGGGAGGCGCTGGCCCTCAAATCCGTCGCCATCACTGGAGCGCCATGCAGGTGCTCCACGCCCTGAACGATGGCCGAATTCCCTTCAATCCGAATCTCAGCCCCCATTCTCTGAAGTTCGCTGATGTGAATGAACCGATTCTCAAAGATCGTTTCAGAAATAACACTTAATCCCCTTGCCAAGGTCATCATCACCATGAGTTGGGCCTGCATGTCTGTTGGGAATCCGGGATAGGGGGCTGTCTTAACGTCCACACTTCGAATGCGTTTGCTCCCCGCGGCTCTGATCCCATCGCCTTCCACTTCGATTTCCATTCCCGACTCGACCAGTTTGCTAATAACGGCCTCTAAGTGTCTGACCGGACAGTTCAGAATTTTGATGTTTCCCCGGGTCAACCCCGCTGCCGCCATGAGTGTCCCTGCCTCAATCCGGTCCGGGACAATTTCGTGATCCGTGGCCTGGAGAGACTCCACGCCTTCGATTTGGATCACCTTTGTCCCCATCCCGTCAATTCTGGCCCCCATCTTGTTGAGGACCTGAGCCAGTTCCACCACCTCTGGCTCCATGGCCGCATTTTGCAGAACCGTCTTTCCCTTGGCCAGTGTGGCTGCCATCATGAGATTTTCTGTTCCCCCCACGGTGGACGTATCGAAGGAGATGGTCGCCCCCTTGAGTCGATCCGCTTTGGCTTCAATGTAGCCGTGTTGAAGCTCGATCTTCGCTCCCAACATCTCCAGCCCCTTCAAGTGAAAATTGACTGGCCGCGCACCGATGGCACACCCTCCTGGCAAAGAGACCATGGCTTTTCCCAAGCGAGCGACGAGAGGCCCCAGGACGAGGACCGACGCTCTCATCGTTTTGACCAGGTCATACGGGGCTTCATGACCCGAAGCTTTCGTCGCGTCAATACGGTACGTCCTATCCTCTTTCCCAACTTTGACTCCTAGATTTCGGAGAACCCTCACGATCGTATCCACATCTTTCAAATGGGGTACATTGGTCAAGAGGTTAACGCCTTCGGTAAGAAGGCTCGCTGCAAAGATGGGGAGGGCAGCGTTCTTTGAACCGCCCACTTCCACCTCACCGATCAGCCTCTCTCCACCCTTTACGACAATCTTGTCCATCCACCACTCCTTTTAACAGGTTGCTGAAAAATCCCCATCTGCGTCGTTTCCCCTGCCTGGGGCAGGCCCTTCGTCGTTGCAGCGTACCTCCATGTACGCCTCACTCCTCAGGGCTTCGGGGGCTCCCGCGAACGGGATTTCGCTAGGCTCAACTAGCATCTGCCTGCCTGCGCGAAGCCGCTTCGGCGAAGGCAGGGACATTTTTGAGCAACCTGGGAAAAATAACTTTTTCAGCAAACTGCCAAAGAGTAGAATATGGTCATACTGCATTTCTCACCTGCTGCCTCTTACCCTTCAACTTTCTGGACTTTGATGACTCTCTCTATTCCGGACAGATCTCGGACAAGCTCCGGGCCCCTGAAACATCCACTCTGTTCCAACAGTGCAGAGATCTGCGCTCCCTGCCCCTGGCCTATCTCTACAAGCAGCCAGCCACCTTCTCTGAGATACGAAGGGACTTGACGGCTCATCTGACGATAGAAATCCAAGCCGTCCTCTCCCCCGTCCAGGGCAACTCTAGGTTCATGGTCTTTGACCTCTCTCGCCAGTTTCTCGATGTCTGACCGACAAACGTAGGGCGGGTTCGAGAGAATCAGGTCAAACACTCCGTCCGTGAGAGAACGGAAAGGGCGGAGGAGGTCTCCTCGAACGAAACGAATTCGCTTACCCACTCCTACTTTTCGGGCGTTTTCTTTGGCGACCTGTAACGCCTCGTGCGAAATGTCTATTGCCACGGCAAAGATCTCTCCGACGTCCTTCGCCAAAGCAATGACAATGGCACCGCTCCCTGTTCCGATGTCAAGGACCCTTGGCACCCCGCCGGAAGGGATCGAGAGAATGGAAAGAGCTTCCTCAACGAGCACTTCTGTTTCTGGCCTCGGGATGAGCACGCGAGGATCTACCTTGAGATTAACGGACCAGAACTCCTGATGGCCTAACAGATACTGGAGGGGTTCACCTGCCATCCTTCTCCTGAGGAGTTCGTCCAGAGCTTCCTTCTCTTCTGTCTGTATCTCGCGGCGGAGGTTTGCATAAAGCGTTTCTCGACTGAACCCAAGGCACTGGGCGAGTAAGAGCTCGGCATTGAGACGTGGGTTCTCAACCCGGTGGTCTTTCAGGTCATGGGCCGACCCCTTGAGAACCTCGAACAACATCATGGGTTACCCCAATGTGCCATTTCCTACCTCCCCCTTTAAGGCTTCGGCTTGATCATGCGTGGTGAGGGCCTGGATGAACTCGTCCAATTCGCCCTCCAGAACGTTGGGCAGTCGGTAAACCGTGAGTCCAATCCGGTGATCGGTCACTCTCCCCTGGGGGAAATTATATGTTCGAATCCGCTCGCTCCGTTCTCCTGTTCCCACCTGAGTTCTCCTCTTTTCGGAGATCTCCATCTGCTTTTCTTCTTTCGCTTTGTCCAACAACCTCGCTCGGAGAATTTTCAAAGCCTTTGCCTTGTTCTTGTGCTGCGACTTCTCATCTTGACAGCTCACCACCATTCCCGTCGGGAGATGGGTGACACGGACGGCAGAATCTGTCGTGTTGACACTCTGTCCGCCAGGGCCCGAAGACCGGAAGATATCGATCCTGAGATCGTTCGGATCGATCTGAATATCCACATCTTCTGCTTCGGGAAGAATCGCCACAGTCACCGTCGAGGTATGGATTCGTCCCTGGGATTCTGTGACCGGCACCCTTTGGACTCGGTGGACACCGCTTTCATACTTCAGTTGGCTGTAGACTTTTTTCCCTTCAATGAGGGCAATGATTTCTTTCAACCCTCCGACGCCGGTGTAGTTTCGACTCAGGACCTCGATTCGCCATTGCCGTTTCTCAGCGAACTTTGAATACATCCTGAAGAGATCCGAAGCAAAGAGCCCTGCTTCATCCCCTCCTGTTCCTGCCCGGATTTCGAGTAGAATATTTTTCTCGTCGTTGGGATCCTTGGGGAGAAGGCTCGTGCGCAAGTCCTCTTCCACCTTCTGCTTCGCATCGGCCAGACGGGTCATCTCCTCCTTGACCATCTGCTTCATCTCCTCATCTTGATCGCTACTAAGGAGTTCCCGGCTTCCCTCGATCTCCGCATCCAGTTTCTTGAGCCGCCGATAGAGATCCACGACCTTACTTAATTCCGAATACTCCTTGGCGAGTTTCTGCAACTCGTCCTGGTTTGAAATGACCTCAGGCTGTCCAAGGAGGTGGGTTAGAGATTCGTATCGGCGCTCGACTTCGTTCAATTTCTCAAACATCGTTCTTTCCTTTATGCTTTCTGACCGGAGCGTACCCCGCAGGCCCCGCCCTCTGGGTGGGGTCGAGGGGGGTACCCTATCATGATAAATCATTGCCGGGAAGCCCCGCGCTGTGCGCGGAGAGCTTCACTCTGACCCTCCAGTTCCAAAACCTCCTGTAAAGCCCGAATCGCCACTTCGAGTTGCTCCTCTGAGGGCTCTTTGGAGGTCAATCGCTGTAACCAAAGTCCAGGGAGGATGAAGAAACGCATCCCGGGAACCTCTCGCTTTCGGTCTGCGAAACGGATGAACTCATAGGAAATCGCCGCAATCAGGGGGATGAAGACCACCCGAGAGGCTACCTTGTATCCAAAAGGCAAGTGATGCGGAATCAGGGCAAAGACAAGAATACTGACGACCATGACAACGAGCAGGAAACTCGTTCCGCAACGAGGGTGGAGATGGCTGTAAGACTTGACCCGATCCACTCTCAAAGCATCGCCCGCTTCAAAGGCGAAGATGGATTTGTGCTCTGCCCCGTGATATTGGAAAACCCGTCGAATCTCTTTGGAGAGACAAATAAGCCAGAGGTAAGCAAGAAAGATCATGAGGCGGAGGATGCCATCGACCACGTTGAAAAAAAATCCGCTCTCAGAAACGAGAGGGATCACCCCTCGTGACCATTTCGTCAGATAGAGGGGGACCAGGAAGAATAGAACGATACCAAAAGAGAGCGCAATGACGAGGGTGAGACTGAGGGTCCATGGACTCGTTTCCTCTTCCCCCTCAGCGAGGGCCTGATTGGCGGAATAGTTGAGGGCCTGAATCCCAAGGACGAGGGCAGAGAGGAGCGTCATGACGCCTCTGACGAGAGGTAACTTTGACAAGCGATGTTTCTCTGAGAAGAGGTTCAATTCCTTCCGCTTCACCACGATCTCGCCGTTGGGTCTTCGAACAGCAATGGCCATGAACTTCGGCGCTCTCATCATCACGCCTTCGATGACCGCCTGTCCTCCAACGCGAAGGGCACCTTGACTGTAGTGAGAAGTTCCCTGATCGGGATCCTTTCTCCCTAGTAACATCGACATCCTCCCAAGGAACTAATGAATTCCAAAGCTCAAGAGTAGGTTGGGGATGGGGGGTGAGGAAGGCTGTCCACCGGTCGCCAACGGGCAGAGGGGTGAACAGAAGCACAGGCTAGAATCATTCCTTCTTGTTTGCCTTTTCGCCATATTTCTTCTTGAACCGCTCGATCCTTCCCGCCGTATCTAAGAATTTTTGTTTGCCCGTAAAGAAGGGGTGACAGTTGGAGCAGATATCCACACGGATTTCTTTTAGGGTACTCTTCGTCTCGAAGACTGCGCCACAAGCGCACTTGATCACGGTGTCGAACACTTTGGGATGAACATCCTTTTTCATCTGACAAATCCTCCATCCTCTATTTTACCGATTTCTCATGATTTTTCAACTTTTCCGTCTCCGCCTTTACTACTGATTCATAGAATCGAGAAAATCGCGATTACTCTTAGTCGCATGCATCTTCTCGAGGAGAAACTCCATGCTTTCCCCCGTATTCATGGGCTGAAGGACTTTTCTCAGAAGCCAAATTCGATTCAAATCGTTGGGATCGAGGAGGAGTTCTTCCTTACGCGTTCCGGACCGCTGAATGTCAATAGAGGGAAAGACCCTTCGGTCAACGAGGCGTCGATCGAGATGGATCTCCATGTTGCCTGTTCCTTTGAACTCCTCAAAAATGACTTCGTCCATTCGACTGCCCGTGTCGATGAGTGCCGTGGCGATGATGGTGAGGCTTCCGCCTTCCTCGATGTTCCGTGCGGCACCGAAGAACCGTTTGGGGCGCTGCAGCGCATTGGCATCAATGCCGCCCGAAAGAACTTTCCCGCTCGGTGGGACCACCGTGTTATACGCCCGGGCTAACCGAGTGATGCTGTCGAGGAGGATGACCACGTCCCTCTGGTGCTCGACCAGGCGTTTCGCCTTCTCAATCACCATCTCTGCTACCTGGACGTGTCGGGAAGCGGGTTCATCAAACGTGGAGCTGATCACTTCTCCCTTGACGGAACGTTCCATGTCCGTCACTTCCTCGGGCCGCTCGTCAATGAGCAGAACGATCAGCGTAATCTCTTTATGATTGGTCGTAATGCTGTGAGCAATGCTCTGCAGGAGCATGGTCTTGCCGGTTCTTGGAGAAGCCACGATGAGTCCGCGCTGTCCTTTGCCGACCGGAGTAAGAAGATCCATGACTCGGGAAGAGTAATTCTGGGCATCCCCGTCCACTTCCAGATGAATCTTTTCCTGGGGATAGAGAGGCGTCAGGTTGTCGAAGAGAATCTTATCCCGGGCTACCTCGGGATCCTCGTAGTTGACGACCTCCACCTTGAGCATCGCAAAGTAACGCTCGGTGTCCTTGGGGGGCCGGATCTGGCCGGAGACCGTGTCTCCCGTCCGAAGGTTGAACCGACGGATCTGAGAAGGAGAGATATAGATATCATCCGGACCGGGAAGGTAATTGTAATCGGGAGACCGTAGAAACCCGAACCCGTCTGGGAGGATCTCCAAGACCCCTTCCCCAAAAATCAACCCGTTCTTCTCTGTCTGGGCCTGAAGAATGGCAAAAATCAATTCCTGCTTGCGCATACTGCTGGCCCCTTCGACATTGAGATCCTTCGCAACCCGGTACAGTTCATTGATCTTCATCTTTTTTAAATCTTTGATGTTCATAACCGCGTTCCCTTGCCTCCTCACCCATGGAATATGTCGCCCTGGAACAGGCGAATGGTCATCACGCCTTGTGGCCCTTCGGTTGAAGGGCAATCCTTTTCAACTCCTTAAAAACATTTTTTGCCTTTTGCCGGGTTTCCTCAGGGGATCCCTCATTGCAAATCACATAATCTGCCACCGTTGTCTTTTCTTCGAGAGACATCTGAGACGAGAGCATCGCCCGGGCCTGCTCCTCGCTCAGTTGATTTCGTCTCCTTAGTCTTTCGATCTGCTGGGTCTCTGTGGAGACAACCACGATGACTTTGTCCATCTCTTGATGACCACCCGTTTCAATGAGCAAGGGAGCATCGATCACCACAATGGCCTCAGGATCTTTCTGCTGGATGCCTTTCAAACGGCGGCTTATTTCTTCTTTAATCCTCGGATGAAGAATCCGATTCAAAAGGCTCCTCTGGCGAGGATTCGAGAAGATGAGGGATGCGAGCTTCTGTCGGTGAATGGACCCATCCCGATCAAGAATCTCGTTTCCAAAAACCCTGACCAACTCTTGCCAGGCCGGTGTTTGCGGTTGAACCAGTTCCCTGGCAATCTGGTCTGCGTCGATGAGGGTGGCACCTTCCTCTCGCAGGACCTCTGAAACGGTCGTTTTTCCGCTTGCAACCCCTCCGGTGAGTCCCACAATCAACATGCATGACGCCCTTGGTCCCAACCGGTTTCAGAGACCCGATTGCCCAACACTTTTTTCATCCCACCGCTCCAGTTCCAAATTCCAGGACTCCAATAAATCCCACGGATCAGAATTCGGAGTGCAGCTCGGAACCGTTTGGGTCACGGGTTCTTCCTGCGCTGCCTACCGGCAGGCGTCAGCAGGACCGGAGCCTCGGGATTTATTTGCGAATGGGTGTTTGTGATTTGATGCTTATCCTACGCATGAGGCAAGGTGATGGATGAGACCTTCTTGCCAAAACATTAGGATTCTTTACTCAGCGCCTAGATATCGAGGTTCTTGACAAAGAGGGCGTTATCTTCAATGAACTGCCGTCTCTGTTCTACCTCATCGCCCATCAGGACACTGAAGATTTCATCGGCTTCAATGGCGTCCTCAATCTTCACCTGGAGAAGCGTCCGCGTTTCTGGATTCATGGTGGTTTGCCAGAGCTGTTCAGGGTTCATCTCTCCCAACCCCTTATAGCGCTGGACCCCGAGTCCCTCCTTCCCCATCTGGTTCAACGACTGAAGCAACTCTTCCTCGTTCTCAAGGGTCAGTTCCTTGTCCTTTTCCTTCACGACATAGGGGGGAGGGGCCATCTCATGAATGTCTTGATAGAGTTGATGGAGCTGGCGGAATTCCACGGAGGACACGAAATCCCACCGGAGCATCATGCGAGGATGCCTTCCTCCATTCTCCTTCTGAATCTCGAACCCGCAAAGGTTATGCTCCTCATCCCAAGCGACCTCCAAGACCTCAAACCCCCCTTTCTCGAGTCGTTTCTTGAGGTCGGCAATCTTTTCCTTCTCCGCGAAGGCCGACTTGTTCCGGACACCATCCTCCAGGAGGATGGAGAGCAGGGATCGGGGGTATCCTCGATGCTGAATTCGTTGAAGGAGATCGTGGTAGAGGAAAATCTTCTCGAGAAGGAGGCTCAGTTTCCGATCCGTTAGCTTCTTGCTGGTCCGCTGAACCACCACCTCACTCTTGGCAATGGCCCGGTCCACCAGGTGTTGATTGAGTTCCTGTTCGTTCTTGATGTACGATTCGTTTTTTCCCTCATTGACTTTGAACAAGGGGGGTTGAGCAATGAAGAGATGTCCCCTTTCAATGGTCTCGGGCATGTGACGGTAGAAAAACGTGAGGAGCAGCGTGCGAATGTGAGAACCGTCCACGTCGGCGTCGGTCATAATAATAATGCGATGGTAGCGAAGACGACCCACGTCGAAATCTTCCTTCCCAATTCCGGCTCCCAGCGCGGAGATGAGGATCTTAATCTCCTCGTTGGCCAGCATCTTGTCAAATCGAGCCTTCTCCACGTTAAGGATCTTTCCCTTAAGGGGAAGGATGGCTTGGGTCGTACGATCTCTTCCCTGTTTGGCCGAACCTCCTGCCGAATCTCCCTCCACAATAAAGATCTCGCTCCGCGCGGGATCGGTTTCTTGGCAGTCGGCCAATTTTCCTGGTAGAACATTTCCATCGAGAGCACCCTTTTTTCGACTCAACTCTCGTGCCTTTCGCGCGGCCTCCCTTGCACGGGAGGCATCGATCACCTTGGAGATAATTTTCCGCGCGACACTGGGGCTTTCCTCGAAGTACATCCCCAGCTTCTCGTTAACAAGGGCCTCCACCATTCCTTTGACTTCGCTGTTGCCGAGTTTGGTCTTGGTCTGCCCCTCAAACTGAGGCTCGCGAACCTTGACGCTGATGACACCGACCAACCCTTCCCGGATGTCTTCTCCCGTCAGGTTCTCCTTGACCCCTTTGAGAAGGTTGGCATTCGTTGCGTATTGGTTGATCGTTCGGGTGAGGGCCGTCTTAAATCCTACGAGGTGGGTTCCCCCTTCCACCGTGTTGATGTTATTGGCAAAAGAAAAAATGTTTTCCGCATATCCGTCGTTGTATTGGAACGAGAGTTCTACCTCCAACCCGTTCTTCTCTCCTTCGATGTAAATGGGTTTGGGATGGAGAACATTTCGGTTCTTATTCAGATACTCAATGAAAGAGATGATGCCGCCCTTGTAAAAAAAATCGTGTCGCTTTTCTGACCGCTCATCTTCGATGGTAATGGAGAGGCCTTTGTTCAGGAAAGCCAGCTCTCTCAGCCGTTGAGAGAGCAAGTCGAAACTGAAAATGAGAGTCTCGAAGATCTCTGCGTCAGGCTTGAAGTGAACCTGTGTTCCCGTGTGTTTCGTCTTACCGATGACCTGAAGTTTTGTCTTCGGTTCCCCCCGCTCATACGTCTGCTGGTACACTTTTCCGTCCCGGCGAATCTCCAATTCGATAAACTCTGAAAGGGCATTGACGACCGAGAGACCCACGCCGTGAAGACCTCCTGAAATCTTGTAGCTCAGATTGTCAAATTTCCCTCCCGCGTGGAGCATGGTCATGACGACCTCCACCGCCGGTCGATTCTCTTTTTCGTGGAGGTCCACCGGAATTCCACGACCGTCATCACGGACGGTGACACTATTGTCCATGTGGATGATGACGTCGATCTTCTGACAGAAGCCTGCCAGGGCTTCGTCAACGCTATTGTCGACGATCTCATGGACGAGGTGATGTAATCCTTCGGTTCCCGTATTCCCGATGTACATGGCTGGCCGCTTCCGGACAGCCGCCAATCCTTCAAGGACCGTAATCTGTTCCGCAGTATAAAGGTCCGTACTCTCACTCTCTTCTCGTCCTGACTTATCCTGATCCGAATTCTTCGCCATTTAAATCCTCATAGGCATCACAATGCATATTTGATCCGGGGGATCCGCCGGCGGCATCGGTCGCATCATTCCCGGACTTCCTTCATCCTTGATCTCGATGAGAACCTCTTCGGAATCGATAATGTTCAGAGCCTCCATGAGATACCTCGAATTAAATCCCACATCCAAAGAAGGACCTTCGTAGACCACTTCCATTTCCTCTCGGGCATCTCCAAAATCCTGATTATACGAACTGAACTCAATGCCATTGCTTTTGATCGAGAACTTCACTCCTTCCACCCTCTCACTCGCCATGGTCGAAACTCTTCTTAGACAACGGTAAAAATTGTCTTTGTTGAGAGTAAGTTTTTTATCATTCTCTTTGGGGATCACTTGTTGATATTCTGGAAAATCTCCATCAATCAGACGCACGATCATTAAGGATTTTCCTATCTTCATGAAGCCATGGGTTGCGTCGAAGTAGATTGCCACCGTGCCCATCCCCTCTTTATCGGCCATGACCTTTTTCATCTCCAAGACGCCCTTTTTGGGAATGATAATCCCTTTTTCAATTCCCCGAACCTTCTGAGCTTCCCGATCGATGAGGGAGAGTCGATGGCCATCCGTGGCCACCATTCTCAATCTCTCTTTCCCTCCCTCTTTGTTCTGTAGGAAAAACACTCCGTTGAGATGATAGCGGGATTCCTCGTTCGACGCTGCAAAGACGGTCTTCTCAATCATTTCGCTTAATAGGGAGATTGGAAGTTCAGAAAAATGCTCGTCTTGATAAACAGGAAGAGAAGGAAACTCTTCAGGATCAAGACCTGCCATATTGAAGAGTGACTTGCCACACCGGAGGGTGATCCAATGATTCTCTTTTTTCTGAATTTGAATCGTTTGGTCCGGCAGCTCTCGAACAATTTCATAAAGCTTCTTTGCAGAAACAGAAGATTTTCCTTCCTCATGTATTTTCGCGGTCAACTCTTCCCGAATGCCAATTTCCAAATCCGTACCCGTTAATAAAAGGCATCCTTTTCCCGTCTCCAAAAGAACATGTGTCAATATGGGAAGCGTCGTTTTTCTTCCCGTAATACTTTGAATGAGATTAAGTCCCCTCAAAAATTCTTTTTTCTCAATTTCAAAATTCATAGGAAACCCCTTATTATGATTATTTTATATAATTCTATATAACTATCACCGTCATATTAAGACCTGTGGAAATGAAGAAAAAGGGTCTAAGAGACATAAAAAGAAAAAGATTTGGGTGTGGACTCTCAATGAGAATGTTTTGGAAAAAACTGTTCTGATTGACCCCTGGGTTGTAATGTGTATTATTTTACTCATTGATTCACACAATTTCAACTCTAATTATGACTTAATTCGACCATGAAGGTTTTCGATTGTTTCTCGGAAAGAGGGATCTTGTAAAATCTTCTCCTCAATCTTTTTAATGGAGTGAAGAACCGTGGAGTGGTCCTTTCCTCCAAACTTATCTCCAATCTCAATAAGAGAAGCGGTCGTCATTTTTCTCGAAAGGTACATGGCGATCTGGCGGGGAAGAACATACCCCTTATACTTTCTCTTCACCTTAAGATCCGATATCTTGATATTATAGAAAGTAGAAACAGTTTTTTGAATAGAATCGATCGAGATCAGTTCTTCTTTAGGTTTAGTGATATTTTTTAAAACTTCTTTTGCCATATCGATCGTGATGGATGTCTTTGTGAGAGAGGCAAAGGCACCGATGCGAATCAGTGATCCTTCTAAAACTCTGATATTAGAGTCAATTTGGGAAGCCAGCAAGAAAGCAACATCGTTGGGAAGAGGAATCTTCTCATTTTCAGCTTTCTTTCGAAGAATGGCCACTTTTGTTTCGATATCCGGACGTTGAATGTCAGCAATCAGGCCCCATTCAAACCGGGAACGAAGTCTCTCTTCAAAATTGGGAATATCCTTTGGAAATTTATCACTGGTGACCACAATCTGTTTTCGACCTTCGTAAAGAGAGTTGAAGGTATGAAAGAATTCAGCCTGAGTTCTCTCCTTTCCAGCGATGAACTGAATGTCATCGATAAGAAGGATATCCATCTTCCTAAACTTGTTCCGGAATTCATCCATTTTTTCATATCGAATGGAATTAATCAGCTCGTTCGTGAATTCCTCCGAAGAGAGGTAACAGATTTTTTTAATTTCAAGAAGAATGTGGTTCTGAAGGATATGGTTTCCAATGGCGTGGAGAAGGTGAGTCTTCCCCAGCCCCACCCCTCCGTAGATAAAGAGGGGGTTATAGTTTTTCGCTGGAAGGTTAGCCACGGCAAGACAAGCCGCATTGGCAAATTGGTTGCTTGCCCCCACGACAAAATTATCAAAGGTGTACTTAGGGTTGAACATGGGAACGGCGGAAGAAGGCCCCTCCGCTTCCTTTTTTTCGGGACTCCGAGGACTGATGTCTTGTTTGCCCGCTCTTGCATTTCGGATTCGAAACTTGAGGAGACAAGATTTCTGGGTCAAATGGGAGACAGCCTCCTGAATCTGGAAACCATAATGTTCGTTGATCCATTCCTTGAAAAAGCGATTTGGGACTTCAAGTTCCACACTGTCTCCCTGCATGGAAACAAAGGAAATCGGCTTTATCCAGATGTCGAAATTCTGTTGGCCCACCCTTTCTTTCAAAGAGTCGGTTACTTTAGTCCAAAAGTTTTCCATGGGTTAAGCCATGATTGTCTTGGGTAGCGTTTGAAGGCAGTCTATGGAATGTCCAGAAATGGAGCAAGACAAAAAGTATATTCATTTCAACTTGTTATTTGTCTTTTTTCACAATGTTTCCACAAATGTGGAAAAACGAAAATTACAAAGTCGTGAAGGGAAGAAAACTGGGGAAAATCAAAATTAGAACACTAAAACGAACTATAAACCCCTTTTTCAAGAATTACAAGTTTTTTTTTAGTTCTCTAAGTAACCATTCAGGCAAGGGTGGAGAAATGGCTGGCAGCCGGGCCGGTATGGTCCTGGGAGGAGCCATGTGGCGGCTCGTTTTTTTTGGTTGACTCCCGTGATCGAACTCCATTTGCACCGTTCTTGCAACCCCCAGAGCGTGGTTGCCCCTCCCTCTAAAGATCCGCCATTCAGGGGTTCGGAGAGGACTACGCTGGTACGGTTGCCAAACGTGATTGAAGAGTCACGGGCAAGTCGGCTGGATGCCCCGCCCTGTGGGCGGGGAGCTTCACTCCTCTAATCCTTCTCTGCCAGCTTTGCGACGGAGACAACCTTCTCTCCGGCCTCAAGGGTAATCAGCCTCACCCCCTGCGTATTCCTTCCTTGGACAGGAATGTCAGCCACCTTCAAACGGATGATCTTTCCCGCATTCGAGATCAGCATTAGTTCATCTTCGTCGATGACGGGAATGATGGTCACCACATCGCCGGTCCTCGATGTTCGCTTGACGGTGAAGATCCCCGTCCCGCCCCGGTTTTGGATGCGATACTCAGAGGCGGGACTTCTTTTTCCGTAACCATTGGCCGTCACCGTCAGGATCTGGGTGTGAGGGGCCACGGCCTCCATTCCCACGACCTCGTCGCCTTGGGAGAGCTTGATCCCTCGGATTCCGCGGGCCGTTCGTCCTATTTCACGGATCTGGGTTTCTGGGAAATGGATCGCCTTGCCCAATTTGGTGCCGATGAAGAGGTGCTGTTTGCCATCGGTCAAGCGGGTGGAGATGAGTTCGTCCCCTTCATCCAGGTTGATGGCAATGATCCCGCCCACTCTGGGATTGCTGTAAGCCTCGAGGGCCGTCTTCTTGATGACACCCAGCTTCGTCATGAGCGTGATGAATTTCCATTTCTGGAAATCCTTGAGTGAGAGAATCGTTGTGACCTTCTCATCGCTTCCGAGATTGAGAAGGTTCACGATCGCTTTGCCCCGGGTGAGACGACCGGCTTGAGGAAGCTCATGAACCTTCATCCAGTGGATCTTTCCCGCATCGGTGAAGAAGAGGACATAATCGTGGGTGGAGGCGATGAAGAGGTCTTCCACAAAATCCTCTTCCTTGACCTGCATGCCCATCTTTCCTTTCCCGCCGCGATTCTGGCTCCGGTACAGACTGATGGGATTTCTTTTGATATAGCCCGTGTGGGTGATCGTCACCACCATGTCTTCCTCGGCGATGAGATCTTCAATCTTGATCTCAGGGGTCGCCTCGACGATCTCGGTTCGCCTCTCGTCTCCATAGGCGTCTCGAATGGCGACCAGCTCTTCTTTGATGACATTGAGCATGAGGCGTTCACTGGCGAGCAGCGCCTTCAATCGGTTGATCAGCTTAA
>Ga0315282_10002176_pt1 | contig 36441 bp, 29 predicted proteins | sample YL17G07_20_MG_FD_203693 | JGI IMG/M metagenome (GOLD analysis project Ga0315282, IMG submission 203693) | Sediment microbial communities from Yellowstone Lake, YNP, Wyoming, USA - YL17G07_20 | ecosystem: Environmental > Aquatic > Freshwater > Lake > Sediment | place: USA: Wyoming | collected...
ACGGCAAGATCATTACTAAAAAATGAATGCGGTGTCCGCGCTTCTTAATGCGTATGGTGCCGCCTTGGCTACGTCGCGGAAAAACGTCATTCGGCCGGGTCTTCATCCGGCGTCAATGTGGCTCCGTTATCTAGGCGCTTCGGACGTCTAGCTTACCCGGACTTTTCGCGGGTTCCGCTCAGAATGTCAGGAATTAAGTTGGGGTGTGCTCTAGTTAAGTTGGTAAATCACCAACATGGCGAGAAAGGTATGATGAGCTTAATGGGTTTCTCGGCTCAAAGAAGGGTGGTTTTTGCTGTAATGCTTGTTTCCATCGCTGGCTTGGGTGGCACAATCGGCCGCGTGTCGAATCCGCTACAAGCGGGGCAAGTCATACGCGTCAATGTTGGTTTGGTTCAAACAGACATTATGGTTTTTGACAAGCAGGGCCACTTCATTCCCGACCTGAAGAAAGAGCAGCTTGAATTGCGCATTGATGGAAAGCTACAGCCGGTCGAATTCTTCGAGATGATTTCCGCCGGCAGTCCGCACGATGAGGAGGTATGGGCTAAAATCGATAATAGACCTTCTTTACCTTCGGAGACTCCCGCAACAAAGAGCGCCAATCCAGGACGTACGATTCTATTTTTCGTGGATGACTGGCACCTATCGGCTGATAGCGTCATGCGGTGTCGCACTGCAATGTCGAATTTGATCAATACATCGGTCGCGCCGATCGACAAGGCCGCTATCTTTGCCGCATCGGGGCAATTGGGCTTGGCGCAGCAACTCACGGGCGACAAAGCCCTGTTGATTGCCTCCCTCGACAAGTTTAACTTTAAGAGCTCTGGAGCCGAGGATCTTTCGTGGCCGCCAATGACCGAAGCCCAAGCAGCGGCGTTGGACCATAACGACAAGTCCGTATTGACCTATTTTGTTTCGGCAATCCTCGGCAAACCTGTCGATCTCGACAAGATCATTCCCGGGGAGGGTGGTGATGTTGGGAATGCCGTTGAAACTACGCGCCGTAGGGCCTCTTTTCTTGTCCAACAGTCGGCGGGTCTCGGTGAAAGATCATTGAGCGCATTGCGTGGTTTTCTCCGATCCGTCGAAACACTACCTGGAAGGAAGATCGTTTTCTATTTATCTGACGGGTTCGTCCTTCAAACCAAGAGCACTGACGTTGTATCCAGAATAAATGAGGTTACCACTGCGGCTGCGCGCGCCGGGATCGTGGTCTACACGCTGGATGCGCGCGGACTTGTGGTGGGCCTCCCCGATGCCAAAGTAAAACGGGCGCCGGATATGACTGGATCTTTAGCGGGCAGTGGCGTCAACGAAGTGTCGGCTCCAATGGATGCTCTCAATGCCATTGCTTACGACACCGGCGGTCGATTTCTCAAAAACACGAACGCGTTGGATACAGCCCTGATCACGACTCTGGCGGAAATTTCTCGTTATTACCTGTTAGGTTGGTACATCGACCCGGAAAGACTAAAGCCCGGCAAAGCAAGCACCATCAAAGCTTCGGTCAAGGGGCGCTCCGATCTCACTGTCCGCGTACGGCAGGGTTCACTCGATCTTTCCAAGCTGGTGCAAGGCAAGTGAAGTGTGATTTGGAAGCTTGGAATGGATTACCGGTTCTACCCGTATCTATGTCTCCCGATCGCTCCCCATGCATCGCAGGGATGTGCTCGCGGATATGTCGGGCGATCGTGCGCATGAAGAGCGGCGGAACGGAGTTCCCAATCCGAGCCCATCTCTCTGCATAGTTTCCCACGAACCTGAATCCTGCTGGAAACGAGGCTAGCGCCTGCGCCATGCCGCGAAGCTTCATGCGGCAAGCGATCACGTGAGCGCCGAAGGGTGAGCGCGAGCCGTTAGCCTTACCACAAGAGGTTTACCAGCCAGCGAACTAAGTTCTTGGCGTTGGTTCGAAGCAGCCATAGAATGATGGGAGTGAACATTCGCTTCTATCTCGATCCGGAGACACGACAGCCGCATATTTACCGGCACAATGTTAATGAATGCGAGGTAGCGGATGTTCTGGAGCGACCTCTAGAGGATCGCCCAGGCAAGGAAGGATCTCGTGTGGCGCTAGGACAAACGCGAGCGGGCCGATATCTTCGTGTGATCTACGTACCAGACCCCACGCCTTCATCGGTCTTCGTAATCACAGCATATCAGCTCGGACCGAAGGCACTGCATGCCCTGCGCCGCCGTCACAGGAATAAGGTATGAGTCAAAGCGAGTTTCCCCCAGGTTGGGATGAGGATCGGGTTCGCCGAGTGCTTGAGCACTACACGAACCTAACCGACGAACAGGCCGTCGCCGAAGACGAGGCCGCCTTCGAGTCTATCACCCACACGGTCATGGAGGTCCCAGTTGACCTGGTGCCAGTGGTTCGAGAACTCATTGCAAAGCACCGTGCAGGCTGACGAAGGAAAGCTGAAGGCTAACAAACCGCTCCAGCGGGCGGCCGGAACGTCGTGGTGGTCGCGAGGCCCATGATTTTCTCGCTCTCTCATGGCGATCGGCGGCCGCCGCTGAGCGCGATCGTTAGACAGATAAAGGATCTGTCATGGCTATACCAGATTTCCAATCCTTGATGCTTCCGCTGCTCCAAATTGCTGCGGACGGCAACGAGCACTCTTTGGCTGATGCCCGCCAGATTTTGGCATCTCAATTCAGCCTTACCGAGACCGAGCTCGAGGAGACTCTGCCCAGCGGTCGCCAGTCGAAATTCGCAAACCGGGTAGCATGGGCAAAGGTATACCTTCAGCTGGCTGGCCTGCTCCTGTCGCCGCGACGCGCTCATTTTCAGATCTCACCCCGAGGAAAGGAGGCTCTCAGATCTGCCCCAAAGCGCATCGACATTAAGTCTCTCGAGCAGTTTCCAGAGTTCGTCACCTTCCGTACAAAAAGGACACAGCCTGAAACTCCCGTCGGTGTTTCAACCTTGCACGAAGCCGAGCCGGAGACACCCGAAGAGGCCCTTGAGGCTGCCCATGCGAAAATGAGAGCTGGGCTCGCCTCGGAGCTCCTGAATCGTGTCAAATCCGCTTCGTCTGAGTTTTTCGAGCGGCTTGTTGTCGAGCTCTTGCTAAGAATGGGCTATGGTGGTTCCCGAATGGACGCTGGACAAGCGATCGGAAAGATTGGGGATGAGGGAATCGATGGCGTCATCAACGAAGATCGACTTGGCCTTGACATCGTCTATCTCCAAGCCAAGAAATGGGATGGAGCGGTCGGGCGTCCTGAGATACAGAAGTTTGTCGGCGCCCTTCACGGCAAGCGGGCACGAAAGGGCGTTTTCATCACAACGGGCACTTTCTCTACGAATGCCATAGCTTACGTTGAACACATTGATCCAAAGGTGGTCCTGATTGACGGACACCGCTTGGCCGAGTTGATGATCGATTTTGACGTCGGCGTCAACACTATAGGAACCTATCAGGTAAAGCGATTGGATTCCGATTACTTTGAGGAGACGTGAACTGTCTAACACCTATAAGGCCCCCCTTTGTCAATGGGCACACCTCTCCCTCTGACCGATGATAAAAAGCCAACTCTCAGTGTCTCTTCGCGCTCTGACTTGGTTTCTGTTTTGTGGTGGCAGAGAACATGCTCTGCACCAAACACTTATTGAGGCTCCGGCGCCAGGATTCCCCGGCGCTGTGGCGGGATCCGCCACGGCCTAGAAATTCGTCCGTACCCTCATGCTGTCCTCATCAAAGTAGGAGCGTCATCGCGCCAGTTATCTCCAGGCTCAGGTGAGGGGCAGAGCAGCAAGAATGGGCCGGAGAGGGAGCGGATGTCCAATCAACGGCAAGGGCTGCCAGGCCACGGAATCCATGAGAACCATAGCGCAGTCAAGCTGCAGAAGGGACGTTCTCTGGTCTGGTTTGGGCCCTGACGGCTCCAGTTATGAGCGCCCGTTGCTGTCTTTTCTTTCTCTTCACTCTCAGATGATCGAGCCGCTCCACCCCTCGGGTCGTTGGCATCCACCGGTCACCAACACGTCGCACCAAGCTGTGCCTCAGAAATCGGTAGAGTGCCGAGCGAGCGCCCGAACCCGAAAGGTCACAGCGCCGAGCAAGATCTTTCGCATAGATGGGGCCAGTTCTCTTGAGGATCCCAAGCAAGTCCTGTTTCGTCATTTGAAATCATCAGTATCTGCGTACCAATGCGGGGAAGTGAGCTGGAATCCTGCTAAGTAGGCGGCCGGCACGCGCGCTCCGTTTTCTGCAAATCTCACAGCGGCGGAATTTTTTGTTGTAAAATCAGCGCCTATCGGGCTCGTGAATAATCAGTCGAGTCCGCATCATCACTTGGAGAAAGATCCTATATCTTGACGACGTCTCGCCGCTGCAGATGGCCGTGAAATATGTCGACCATGAATGGGCCGCGCAGCCGTCGTCCTGGAGGACTGTCATGTCATTTGCCAAGCTCGCTCTCCTTGCCAGTCTGGTGTACGTTGTCGTTGCGACCACCTTTGGGCCGCTGCCCGCGCAGCAAGCGGCGCCGGTTAGTCCGAATCTCTTTGCCGAGATGCGATGGCGCTCGATCGGCCCGCATCGTGGCGGTCGCACCAAGGCGGCGGCCGGCGTGCCGAGCCAGCCCTACACGTTCTACATCGGCGTCTGCAACGGCGGCGTATGGAAGACGAATGACGCGGGCCGGACCTGGGCGCCGATTTTCGACGAGCAGCCAACCGGCTCGATCGGGTGGGTTGCCGTGGCCCCCTCCAATCCCAACATTCTCTATGTCGGCAGCGGCGAAGGACTCCCGCGCCCGGATCTCTCGACCGGCGACGGCATCTACAAATCCACGGACGCAGGCAAGACCTGGACGCATCTCGGCTTGCGCGATGGGCAGCAGATTCCAAAGATCGCCGTTGATCCCAAGAATCCGGACCGATTGTTCGTCGCCGTGCTCGGCCATCCGTACGGTCCGAACGAGGAGCGCGGCATTTACCGATCGACCGACGGCGGCCGGACGTTTCAGAAGGTCCTCTATAAGGACGAAAACACGGGCGGCAAGGACGTGGACATCGACCCGGCCAATCCGAACATCGTCTACGCGACGATGTGGGAGACGCGGCAGGGGCCTTGGGAGAATGCGGCGTGGGGCGGGACCAGTGGCGGCATATTTAAATCGGTCGACGGCGGCGCGACATGGAACCAATTGACAAAGGGATTGCCCGAGAGTCTGACCGAGGCAGAGCTGGCGATTGCGCCGAGCAATCCCCGGCGCCTGTACGCCACAGTCGGAGCCGCCGGCAGCGGCACGGGCATCTACCGATCCGACGATGCCGGTGAGTCGTGGGTTCGGGCTACCAACGACTCGCGCCCTGCGCAACGCATCGACGAAGCGGTGCCCCACGTGTTTCCGAAGGATCCGGACACGCTGCTGATTACCAACATCGTGGCGTACAAGTCCACCGATGGCGGCAAGACGTGGGTGCCATTCAAGGGCGCTCCCGGCGGCGATGACTACCAGAACGCGTGGATCAACCCGAACGATCCGAACATTATCCTGCTCGTGGCCGACCAGGGCGCAGTGGTGACCCTCAACGGAGGCCAAACCTGGAGTTCCTGGTACAACCAGCCGACCGCGCAGCTCTACCACGTAATGGCGGACAACGCCTTCCCGTACCGCGTGTGCGGCGGCCAGCAGGAAAGCGGATCGGTATGTATCTCCAGCCGCGGCAACGACGGCGAGATCACGTTCCGCGAGTGGCACCCCGTCGGCGTCGAAGAGTACGGCTACGCGGCGCCGGACCCGCTCGATCCGGACCTCGTCTACGGCGGCAAGGTCACCCGGTACGACCGCCGGACCGGGCAGGTTTCCAGCGTCGGCCCGACGGGTGGAGGACGAGGGGGCCCGCCGGGCGCAGTGAGCTATCGCACCGTGCGCACCCAGCCGGTCGTCTTTTCAACGGTTGATCCGCACGTGCTGTTCTATGCCAACAACGTCCTCTGGAAAACCCTCGACGGCGGGATCCATTGGGAACAGATCAGCCCCGATCTGACACGCAAGACATGGGCGCCGCCGAAGAGCATCGGCAAATATGTCGATCAGCCGAGCGCACAGCCCAGGCAACTGGGTGTCATCTATACCATTGGCCCATCCTATACTGATATCAACCGCATATGGGTTGGCACTGACGACGGCTTGATTCAAACCACGGCCGACGGTGGAAAGACCTGGACGGACGTGACGCCGCCGCAGATGGCCCCGTTCATGAAAGTCTTCATCATCGATCCGGGACGCTTCGATGCGCTTACCGCCTACGCGGCGGTGAACACGCTGCGCATCGACGACATGCGGCCGCACATTTATCGGACCCACGACGGCGGCAAGACATGGACGGAGATCGTCAACGGCCTTCCCAACGGCGCCGTCGTGAGCGTGGTCCGGGAAGATCCGAAGAAGAAGGGATTGTTGTTTGCGGGATCGGAGACACAGGTCTACGTGTCGTTCGACGACGGAGACCACTGGCAGTCCCTCCGGCTGAACATGGCGCCCTCGTCGGTGCGCGACCTCATCGTCAAGGATGACGACGTCGTGGCAGCCACACATGGCCGCGGCTTCTGGATTCTCGACGACATCACGCCGCTTCGGCAGATCGATGCGAAAACGGCAGACGCTGACGCCGTGTTGTTCGCGCCGACGACGGCGTGGCGCGTGCGCTGGAACACGAACACCGACACCCCATTGCCGCCCGATGAGCCGACTGCCCCGAATCCGCCTGAGGGCGCGATCCTCAATTACTACCTGAAATCCGCGGCGTTAGGACCGGTGACGATCGAGATCCTGCACGCGAACGGCCGCGTGGTGCGGCGTTACTCGAGCGCGGATGCGGCCGCGCCGCTTCCCGATCCGTCCGCTTCGTCCTTGCCGTTGTACTGGTATCGTCCGCCGCAGGCGCTCTCGGCGGCGGCAGGGATGCATCGTTTCATGTGGGACGTTCATTATCAGCCGCTCGGCGGCGCCCGCGCGCAGGGTGGCAGCCTGCCGATTGCGGCGGTGCCTTACAACACAGCGCCGGCACCCTCGACACCGTGGGTTGCGCCGGGTACGTACACGGTGAAACTCACGGTGGACGGCCAAAGCTACACACAGCCGATCATCGTCAAGCAGGACCCGCGCGTAAAGACGCCCGATGCCGTGATGCAACAGGTGTACGCGCAGACGGAAGCGATGTACTTCGGCGCGGTGGACGCGCAGGCGGCTGCCGCGAGCCTGGCGGCGATTCGGGAGCAGGTTTCAAAGCTCCGGCCGCAGGCGCAAGGTGCAGCAGCGCAGTCGCTGGCGGATTTTGACAAGAAGGCGGAGGCGCTGCAGGGTGCAGCTCCCGCCGCTGCGCCCGGAGGCCGCAGTGCAGGCAGCGGCCGCGGCGGCGGACCGCCTGCGGCCGCCCCCGACACGCTGTCCGGCGCCGCCGCCTCGCTCAGCGGCCTGATGAACTCACTGCAGGCCGCCGACGTGCAGCCGACGGCAATTCAACTGGCCGCGATCGCGACAGCGCGTCAGGCCGCAGCAAACGTAATGGCTCGCTGGACGGCGCTGACCGCGATCGACCTCCCGGCACTCAATGCGACTCTTAAGTCAGCCGGGCTGCCGGAAATCCGCGCGCAGTAGAGAATCTCCTATTTCGCGGGATCGCTTTGGCTTACAATCGCATTCGTGACCGACTTCGGTCCCGGCGGCCGTGGCAGACGGTGCGGAGTGGACACAAGACCACCAAAGTGGAAGCCCGGCCTCACGCTCATGCACCCCATTCCGTATCAATCTTTGAACCTGAGAGTGCGGCTGAATTCGTTTGTCCGCTCAAGGAGGAGACGATATGAGCAAGAAGGTCATCGTCACTAATTTTGCCGTCCTGAAAAATAAGTATGGCTCGGCAGGCGTCACCAGAATCAAATCTGCACTCCAAGCCGTCGTCGCTGCAGACGCAGCGCGCGGACTCGCGACGTCGGTCGTTGATCTGGGCAACGCAGCCGCGATGAGGAAAGTCGGCGTCAAAGAGGTTCCTAAGCCTTCCAGTCCCAAACAAAACAAAGACGCGGTTGATGCCATCTACCATGCGTCCGCACCGGACTACCTCGTTCTGCTCGGCGCGCCGGACGTGATCCCGCACACCGATCTGCTGAACCCTATGTACGGCAGCGACGACCCGGACAGATTCGCTCCGGGCGATCTCCCTTACGCTTGCGAGGCGCCCTACAGCCGGAAGGCGCAGGATTTCATCGGGCCGACGCGCGTAGTCGGCCGCATCCCGGACGTGAACGGCGCCAGGGATCCCGCGTATTTACTGGGCTTGCTCGAGGTGGCCGCCAAATGGCAGTCACGTCCGGCATCGGACTATCAGTCGCATCTAGGCATCAGCGCAGCAGTGTGGAACGGCTCTACCACCCTGAGCCTGACGAGGATTTTCGGGCCGACAGCCAAGGTCAATCTCGCTCCGCCCAAGGGGCCGCGGTGGACAAAAGCCGATTTGGGCAGGTTATCGCACTTCATCAACTGCCACGGCGCGGAAGTTGATCCTCATTATTACGGTCAAAGAGGGAACGACTATCCCGTGTCGCACGACGCCGCCTGGGTGGACGGAAAGATCAAAGAGGGCACTGTGGCCTCCGTAGAATGTTGTTACGGGGCGCAGCTCTACAATCCGGCGCCCGTGCCTAACCGGCAGATCGGCATCAGCAATACGTACATGGCCAATCGCGCCTATGGATTCTTTGGCAGCACGACGATAGCTTACGGTCCGGCTGACGGTAATGGCTCGGCAGACCTGCTGTGCCAGTATTTCCTTCAGCGTGTCCTCGGCGGCGCTTCGCTGGGACGCGCGGCTTTGGAGGCGCGGCAGCAGTTCGCCCAGGGAGCAGCCTCGCTCGACCCCGTGGATACGAAGACGCTTGCCCAGATGAACCTCCTCGGCGACCCGTCCATTCACCCCGTTGCCAAGACCACGCCTCATGTGGTGGTCAGCGCAAAAGCGATGCGCGGAATGACCCAGGAGACGGCGAACGCAGCCGCCGCCCGCGCCGACCGGCGTCGTCAACTCTTCACCCGCGGGCTCTCCATCGTGCAGACCCAGTCGGTCGCACACCTCGATTTGAAGGCCAAACCCGGCGCCGCTGCGATAAAGACGTTGCTGCAGCTCGCCAAAGAACTGAAACGGGGCAAAGCGGCAATTCTTTCTTATCGCATCGTCGGCCCTGCTCTGCCGAAGACGCCAAGGATGAAGAGCGCGCTCGGAGTGGCCGCAATGCTGCCACAGCCCAATCACTTCCATGTGATCACGGGGAAGCACGCGAAGGGATTATCGAAGATACCCCGGATCACAGCGATCGTGGCCAAGGAAGAAGGCGGCAAGATCGTGTCCTACCGGCGGCTGATGAGCCGCTGAACACGAAGCATTTGGGTAGACTGCCGGGTTACTATCCCCCACTCGGCGCCCATTCTTGCCGATGTGCGCAGGATGATTTTCAACGGGAAGGTCATCAAGAAGCCGTTTGCTCGTGGTACCAAGAGCGAGCATGAGGCGGTGTGTCTGGCAACGGACCAAGGGGAATTTGTGCTCCGTCGCCTTGGAGGGAATCCATTTTCCGATCCGGAACTGGATCAGCTGGTGGGAAAGCAGATTCGCTGCGAAGGTGAGGTCGTTGGCTACACTTTGATCATCTCCGCCTGGAGCGAGATAAGATCCACGTGATCCTCATCAGCCGCGCCAAAATGAGATAGGAACGGGTAAAATGTCAGAAAAGGCGTAAGGACACTGCAGCCTGACATCATCCACCACATGGAGGATAGTTCCGTGCCCGAGGAAGCGCACTTGGATCGCGACAAGCTGGTCGAGCTGATGATGACGCAAAGTGAAGAGGAAGCCAACATAGTGAAGGGCATCCTTGAGGGATCGGGCATCCGTTGTGTTTTAGTGACCCATGTTCCACACAACGTCTATCCCTTTACGGTCGATGGACTGGCGGCGATCCGGATCAAAGTTCTTGATTCCCAAATGGAAGCAGCCCAAACCGTGCTTCGCGACTACCAGACCACCGGCGAATCCCTGAAGGACAACGATCCAGAGGAGAGCAACCGCCAGTAAGGGCACGGCGGAGCGGGCCACAAAACGAGGGGGCAGGACCTCCGCATCTTCAGGGCCATCCCGGCCTCGCAGGCCGTTACCAGCTTTTTGCGCGTTTCACCGCGCTTCGTGCGTGAGCCGAAATCCCTTGAAAATCAGCACAATCAACCGCTAGAATCTATGCGCCCGACCTGTTGGGCCCGATGTCAGTCCGCGCTCCAATGCATGAGGCGCCGTACCCAAGTGGCTAAGGGAGAGGTCTGCAAAACCTTTATGCAGCGGTTCGAATCCGCTCGGCGCCTCCAAGTTATTCGGCAGCACATCCCCGCGCACTCCAAGACCACCAAGATCCTGGGGTTCTCGTGCTTTGGTGGTTCGTTCTTGGTATGCGACGTCATCGCTCCAGGAGCCGCGCACTGCGCGGTGCCTGAGTGACATGATGGAGGCATGCAGGAAATCATGAAATATGGCTCGCTTCAACGCCTGCTGCCCCGATTCGCGCGCAATTATGTGCTTCACTTCGAGGCCTCCATCGAACGCGCAGTCTCGAAGTTTGCTGATGACCTTCCACACCGTGCGAGGGTTCTCGATGCCGGAGCCGGAGAGGGCAAGTACGCCCGCTTCTTTCGCAATCAGCGTTACTGCGGCGTGGACGCCGCCGTCGGCGATGCGAAGTGGGACTACCGCGGGCTCGACGCAGTCGCCGATCTTGTGGCGCTCCCTTTCGCGGATGAATGCTTCGATGCCTGCGTGAACGTAGTGACGCTGGAACACGTGCGCGATCCTGCCCGCGTGATGAGGGAGATCGCGAGAATCATGCAGCGCAACGGGCGGCTCCTGCTGGTCGTGCCGCAGGACTGGGAGGTGCACCAGGCGCCGCATGACTACTTCCGTTTCACGCGCTACGGCGTCCGGTACCTGCTCGAATCAGCGGGCTTCACCGAGATAGACGTTCGACCTGCCGGCGGGTTCTTCCGGCTGCTCTCGCACCGGCTGCTGAACGGATTACAGTTCTTTCCGCCCGTGTTGGTTCTGCCGGCCGCGCTGTTTCTGGTTCCGCCTGCCCTCGCTCTGCCTCTGCTTGATTTCCTCGACCGGGAGCGCAACTTCACTTTGGGTTACATATGCACGGCGAGACGGCTCAAGTCGCAGGCTGTCAGTCCCTGAAGGTCAGCTCCTGAACGTCAATTTGAAATCGACGCAGAAGTTCCCAGACTTCCCGGTTGGACAGCCGCTTGGTCCGCTGGATCTTCTTCCTGCTCCGCAAAGCTCCAGGCAAGAGCTTGGCCGCGCTGCAGTATGACCAGGCAAGGTTAAGGAGCGCCCGGCTCCAGCCGTGGGCGCCGACAAACCGGCCTGCCGCGCCCTGCCGCCGCCTGGCTGCATAGGCGTGCCAGGCAAACCTGCGCAGCGACCAAAACGGATTCTGCAGCAACAGCGCCAGGGGAAAATTCTTGATTGCGAGCAGGAGCCGGTTGCGTTCTACCAGCATCACTTTGAGCGGGGAGTAGGTCCCGGCTGTGGCCGAGTGTCGATGGTAGACGACTGCCGCAGGCACGTACTTCGCCTTCCAGCCCAGCAACCGGGCCCGCATCCCCAGATCGGCATCGTCGCCGAAAGCAAAAAAAGTTTCGTCGAACCCACCCGTCTCTTCAAAGAGCTTGCGGTGATACAGGGCAGCGCATGCGTCGGGCCACAGGATTTCCTCTGCTTTGTTGTACTGGCCGGTGTCTACTTCCATGGTGCCGCGGCCGCGGTTTTGTCCATCCCAGTAGATCAGATGACCCGCCTTGTCGATCACACCGGGCGGATCGAAGAACAGGATCTTGCCGCCCAGCATGCCGATCCGGCCCGCCACATCCGCGTGACGAAGCAACTCCTCCAACCAGTTCGGCTCGGCAACAGCATCGTTGTTAACCAGAGCGATCCATTCACCTGTCGCTTTGGCGAAGGCCAGATTGTTAGCCTTGCAGAATCCGGTGTTCTCCGACAGGAAAATGCCCTGCGCGTCGTCAAGCCGCGCCGTCCAGTTCCGGATGCGCTCCGTGGAACCGTCCGTAGAACCATTGTCGACGAGGATGAACTCCCGCTGTTTCCAGGTCTGCTTCTCCAATGCGGAGAGACAGTCGTCGATAAACTCGATTCCGTTCCAGTTGACGACGATGATACTGACCAGGGGACCGCCAGTGCGGTTTGTCTCCATCACGGACTCTTATGCTGGAAACGCCAACTCAACCAGCGCAATGCGCGGCGCAGGCTGGCCGCGGGAAATGCTGCGAACTCGTATCCTATCGCCGCTATGGTCCGCCTGCAACTTTGATGCGCGCCACAATCGGCTTGGACCAGAAAAACCGAATAAGCTGTGTTTGGGCGCGCGGCCTACTGCCGGAGATGCGTCGCTGCAGCTCCCCAGATGAAGATCGTAATCGACTGGGTGACTTGGCCGCACGCGTTCTTGGCGGTCAGATCGTAGCGCTGCATGCTGGTCGGAGCGACCACGATGGAGCCGCTGAGACTGACAGGTTGCCCCGGCGGAGAGAGAATTACCGTGTCCGCTCCTACGGTCGTCCATGAAAGCTGAACGTTGGCGCCGGCCACGACGTAGATCTTGTCGGCACTGAACTGCGTGATCGTGGGCCCTGATTTAACCGCCACCTGGACGGAAGCCGTGGCGGTTTGACCGCGGTTCGCGCCAAAGGCCGTAAGCGTATATGTGGTCGCGCGGGCCGGGCAGACCTGACGACTGCCCCGCAACGGAACCTCGCCGATATCAGGAGAGATCACGACTCGCACAGCGCTGCTGGTGCTCCACCTGAGAGTCGAGCAGTTTGAAGGGCACACTTCTGAGGCATCAGCAGTAAAGGTCAGCACTTTCGGCGCAGCTACTGTCACCTGCACGTCCCGGCTAATCGCCTTGTTGTCGGCACCAAATGCAGTCAGGGTGTAAGTGGTCGTCGCCGTTGGGCAGACAGATCTGGATCCCTCCAGAGGCACCTCTCCCAATCCAGGCTCTATGGTCACCCGGGCGGCACTCTGGACCTTCCAGCTCAGAGTTGAGCACTCCCCGAAGTCAACCTGGGCCGGGGTGGCAGTCAACGTCACAACCTGCGCGGACCGGATGCTCACCATGACTTCACTGCTGACCGAGAAGGTCCCGCTGTACGCGGTCAAGGTGTACGTGGTCGTTGCTGCTGGGCACACAGATCTGGAACCCTTAATGGGAATCTCCCCGATGCCTGGCGCCAGAGTGACGTGATCTGCGTCCGTGGTTTGCCAATTCAACGCCGCGCATTGGCCCAGGTCGACTTGGGCCGGCGTGGCGGTGAAACTCACGATCTGGGGAGCTTTTCTGACCGTCACACTCACACAGGCGTCCGTCGAGCTTCCAGAGCCAGGGCAGGCGGTGGAGTTGGCATCGTCGCTGCAGAGTCCGTAATTGTCGCAAACGACCAGCTTGAAAACGTAGTTGTCGCCGAAATTCCCAGCCTGGAAGGAGGGAGTGGCACTGTTGGGATCGCCAAGGGCAACCGAGGGCCCTGACACTCGAATCCACTTGTAGGTGATCGGATCGGAATCCGGATCGAATGAGCCTCGGCCATCCAGTGTCACCTGCGCTCCCGGGTCGACATCGTTTATATCAGGGCCGGCGTTGGCCTGGGGTTTGTTGTTTCCGCGCCGCACGGTCCGGGTCAGGGTCTCGTAGCGGATCGCGGGCACGATTACGGGAACCGGGCCGGTCTCGTCTCTGAACGCTGACGGCTGGCTCGATTTTCCGACCCTCAACCCGACGCCCACGCGTATGGGGTTCTCGCCACTTCTGACAAAACCCTCGTTGTACCCTACCTCGGCGGTCAACGAGCACTTATTGCTCGGCCAAGGGATGACGTACCGCAGGGTGCCTCCCGCGGCGCCCTTGGCCCAAGTAGTGTCCAGATAGCCCAACACGCCCTCAAAATAACCAGCCGGTTGAGGCAAGCTTATCTGGAAGTTCAGCCCCAACTGGTCGGCTACCTTCAGATAGGTTTCTTCGAAAAACACCTGATTGAACTGAACGGATTTGACTACGGGCTGATCTAAGTTAGCCTTGGTGCCGAAAACTCCTATCTGGCCCCAATTCTTGAGGAGATATCCCGCGTTGAAGAAGAACTGCCCGAGAACGCCCCCTTGATCGAAGTCTCCGCGCGTGACATACCGCAGGCTTTGCATGGCGGCAAATTGCGCGTTTCCGAAGCGGAACACCGGTCCCACATCCAACTGGAATTCCCTGCTGCTGTAATTGACAAACCCGCGCTGCTCGCGCGGAAAAGGATTCTGCCCGGCCAGATTCAACAGGATCTGGTCAAGATCCAGTCGGTCCGAATAGTTGCGAAACTCAAATTGGCCCTGTGTCTGCAACGCGAGATGAGGGCCGAACCTTTGGAACATCCTTCCTCCAAAGCTCCCCTCCAAATCCCGCGTCTCATTGTTGGCCCCGAGACGAAAGTCGAGCAGTTCGAATTGCGGACGCAGAAGCCTGAGCGGAGAAGGCTTCGGCGGGCCCTGTGGCAACGGACCCTGTATCGCCGCCTGTGGGTAGTGGGGCACAACGTCAACGCAGGTTGCAGACTCCGCCATCTTTAAAAGAAAGCCGGCTGGAACAGGGCCTATCGTCCGGTCGACAACGAGGTTGGGCGCGGGATCACTCACACCGTGCTCCCGCCGATACACGTAATAGCGGCCGTCGGGGATGGCCACTTCCATTTCGATTGGGTTCTCCTGTGCGAATCTCGCTGTGATCTCCTTCTCCCATTGCTGTATTTCGACGTTCCTCCCACTGACTTTGATGAAGTCTGTAGGCTCCAGGTTGAGATTTCTGCTGCGGGCTTCGGCCTCATACTTGGTGAAAAACCAGTTTTTTACGATCGGCTGGTTCAAACGCCTGTCCAGCGCTTCAGCGAAGAGCCGAGCATCGTCATGAGGACCTGTGTTGCCCGGATCGGGCAGGGCCTTGATGGCAAATTCCTTTAGCTGCAGGAAGGCGGTGGACCGATCGAATGTGAATTTGACCTTCAGCCATTTATTCTGAGCGGCAGTGTACTCGTCCTTCAGACGCGAGTACTCGCTCTGGAGAGAACGGCCGGCGCTGACGGGATAACCCTCGAGCAGGGCCGATACGGCCTCGTGACACCGTCCCTCTTCAAAACCCCGATACTGGCGAACTCGGCGACATGCGGTCTCCGTATGCAATTCAAAGAGCATGGGATCATCGATGACAACCGCAGCGCACGCCATCAGCATGTGAACGCGAACGATATCATCGAGCGCCTGGGATGCCTCGCTGGGGGTGAGTCTCCATGTGAACTGCTCCTCTGCCTGATCACACTCCGCCTGCATCTGCTCTACGAGGCCATAGTTGTGATTCACATTGTGGGCGGCAGGTTCCTGGAGCTGACGATAAAAATCCCTGATGTTTGTCAGCCTGTTTTGTATGGCGAGTAGTTCGTGGGTGATGTCCTGGGACGCTTGCCCGGCGGTTTGGCTGCTTGCCTGAAGGCAGATGCCGGCGATGCCCATCAAAAACACGATCGGCACGCATCCTGCTGATGGGATTCGCGTGGTTCTCAACGGGACCTCCTTAACTTCTCGATGAAGTTCTGCCGCAACGTGTATCGCACGCGCTGACCCAACATTTATTTCTTGAGCGCCTCCAAGTCCTTTAGGGAGATGGTTCCGCAGCTCATCCCGAAGTGCTCCATTGCGCTTCTGAGGTCGCCCAACGCATAAAAAGCCTGCGCCAAGTGCGCATGGATGTAACACTGCTGATTCTCCAGGAGTGTCTTTGACGACGGGTCCAGGAATTCAGACTCGAAGTGAATCACATCGAGGTACCGCGTCGCCCGGCCCAGCTCCAAGCCGTAGGATCTGACCCGATCGAGAAGCTTCTCCCGGATTCGTGTCAGGTCCTGCGCCTGCTGTCCCTCGGAAACCTCAAGCCCGCGCCGTAATTCCTTACAGGAGAGCTGCAGAAGCTCCTCCCTCATTTTTCGTCGAGAAGGACTGAACCGGAGCTGCTCCGCCAGATCGTTAAGCAAATCACCGTAGTGCTCATAGGGCCGCCATGCGCTGGCACGATCCCGTAGCAGCCGTGATCCGGCCTCCAATTGCTCTTGCAGGCTTTGTGACCCCTGCAGCAAAGCGCTGATTTGCGCGGGCTCAGCCCGATCCGGTCTGGGGACTATTTTGCCAAGCTCCTGTCGGAACAGGTACAGGATGCTTGTTCCCGCCAGGTTCTCTCTGTCTTGTTCAATTAGAAGCCGATACGCGTCATCTATATCGCGGGCGGTCTGCGTGCCGATTCCCGTCGGTCTGGCGTCCCGCAGCACTGCGCCGAGCACAGCGCCGAGGTGCCTGCCCTGATCCGGATTCACTGCGGCAATGCGCACCAGGATTTCGATAAATTCCCACGTAAATTCGAGCGGCGGCCACGGCGCATTTGGATCCAAGCACCAGTCCTTTGCGAGCTGGATGCTGGTGTCGAGTTCGGGATTTTGCCGCACGGTCCGCGCGGCAGAATACGCGCCCAGGAAATCGTTCAGCGCCCGATCCACGACAACCATGTCCGTCTGGACTGGGTTGACCTGTTGCAGACGGATCAGAGCAGAGCTCAGGCGGTCCCGGAGACACATGTGTTCGGCCGGGACCTTGGCATAGAGACGGGTTTGCATGACTTGACGGAAGCAAGAGTACTTGTCGGCGGCCACTTTTTTCCGCAACAGGCATTGGTAGCACGTCGTGGCGCTCTTCAGCGCTTCAGCCCTGTCCTGTTCCGGGAGTTGATCCAGCCAGCCGGTGAGCTTGGTGCGTTGCTCCTTCGCGAGACAGCCTTGCCGCTCAACCTCGTTGAGCGCCGCCGCCACGTCGCAATACTGAGATTGAGCCAGGAGCTGTCGCCCTGACGCAAGAAGCGGAATCAAGCAGAACAGGGCCACGGCGAGTGCTGTGATTCGACTGCGCGGACAAAAAAACTCTCTCGCCTCCGGCCGGACTTTTTCGAACACCGGGAACCTCATCCGCATTCCTCCAGTCGCCAATAGGCGTCTCCTCACGCCGGCAAGTTCCAATCTTCGGCAAGATCCGAGGCGCTCGCCTCTTCACTGAGTCTTTGGGGCTCTCTGTAACCCTTGAGGCGGTTCCTTGTCGTCAGGGGCGCCGCTTTTCTTGCCCAACAGCCGGTCCCTCTGCTGGGCGTCTTCAGCCTTTATGCTCGCGATACGCGTGTCGACCTCTTTCCAGAAAGACTGCCAGTTCGCCACACCATCCGGCACGCGCTTCGCCCACAAGAGCACCTCGTCGCTTGTAAAGCACGTGCTCTGCTTGTCATGCTGCCTGGTCCTGAACCACGTGATTAGCCCTGCCGCCTCTTTCTCAAGGCGCTGCTTCTGTTGGCGAAGCTGCGAAGAGCTTGCGGAAAACGACGCGCCAACGGCACCGCCGGACCCGGCGGCAGGTTTATCTTCAAACACCTTGCTTGGAACGAGCGTTAGCGTGCTCACGGTGACGCAAGGCAGTGAGCTGTCGCACTGGCACTGGTCCTGGCTGATCAAAGGCACGGAAACCACTTCCAGTTCTGTTAAATCGGTCGCGCACCGGTCAAGCGTCACGGCGTCGTTCCCTAGTATGTCCGCAACACTCTGGGCCGAGTCCTCCGGCATGGCAACCCGGATCGTCAGCACGCCATTCACCGCCTGCGCATAACAAGGATCGCCTCTTGGAATTCTTCTATATTGCTCGCCAAATATCTGAATTCTGGTGTTCACTCCAATCCTGATCACAGCAGGATCTTGACCTTCTTCGGTGCCCATGGAGGCCGGGTCGATGTACCATTTGGACACTCCGTCATCCCCTATTGGCGCCTGCGTTGCCGCAGCGTTAGGCGCGAGCTTCTCCTGCATAATCTTTGCGAGGTTTTTCAAAGCGGCCGCGACGATCAGATCTTTCAAACGCCCGGTATTTAATTCGTACACCCCGGGATCGAGCCTGCCGTTGACTGCTGTCTGACTGCAAGCCGGAGCTGCGGGACGAGCTCGCTGGATCGGCGGCGCAGGCACTTGCGCCTGCGCTACCAAAACCGCCGGGTACAACAGAGTGACAGGCAGCATTCGCCACAGTTGTCTGGCCATATGCAATCCTCTCTGAGAATACTCTTTTCCTATCTATCCCTGGTAATCACAAGAGTAAGGTTCCTTATGTTGGCCTCATCTTGGGCTATCAGCGCGACCTCGACAGCCTCGGTGATTCTCATCGAGCCAAAGACCTGCTGCGCTGATGGATTCACATAGAGACGGAACTCTCCTGCCGAGGTCCTTTCCAAAGAGAAGCGCGGATCCCGGGCCCTAGGATCCTGGCTCAGGTTCGTAATGCGCACGTCCGGCTCGTTCGTGTCTGTTTTGCGACCATCCGGGTCGATGATGTACCGATTCAAATTGAAAAAATCGCGCCCTACAGCCGAACCCTCCCGAGGACTCTCATAGAAGCTCCAACTGGAATATAACGACACCTCCCCGGGAGGGTCCGCATCGTAGGCAGATCTCGGAGATTCATTGGGCTCCACTACAAGAGAAAGCTCGATATCCGCGCAGACTTGGTCTTTTGGAGCGACAACAATTCGCGTCGCGAGATGTTTCGCCCCTTCGGCCCTGCATGCAAATGCGATCCGCTCATTTGGCTCGACCTGATTGATATCAATGGAGGCGCCCGTACAACTCGGGCCGGCCATGCTGCAAAAGAGTGTGCTCCCGTCCCAGTAAACCCTGGGTCCGGCCTGCCCCGTCTGGGCATTCCTCGTTTCGATGAACTGGTGCTCTTGATCGACTCTGCTGACCAACATCATGCTCTGGAACTTTACAGTGTACAGCCCCGGCAACAACTGTATCCTCATCCAGTGGCTGCCGTTACGAGTCTCCATGGCTACTTGCTGCTGGCCCATCAGGAGCAGCAGCTCTGCCCCTTCCCATTCAGCGGGAAGAGCAATCCGTTGCCCCTGACGGACGGTCAGGGGGCCACCTGTAATAGCCTGGCATGGAGACACTACCGCGTACGTTACGAAATAGGTTCCGCCCGTCGACCTCGTACGATCGTTTCGACCGTCAAAGGCGATCTCGTAGCGAAATCCGTACCTCCCGGGAGAGAACGACGACGGCAGATCGAAATGCACCGAATAAAACGGAACCTTTTTCTTCTGGAGCCGCAGCGGGTGCAGTTGCTGCTCTCCTTGGGGGCCCGCAACGCTCACACGGACTTCCAAGTCGCGATAGTTGGTGAAGAAGTGCAACCCATAGAAGGTTACGTAGAAGGAACGATCTCCGCTGAGCTGCAGCTCTGGTGTTGCGTTAACCAGCACCAGGGTCGCAGGCAGCTTGACCGCCAGTTGCGTCGCCAGGCCGAATTCGTAAAGGGCGAGGGCAACCAGGAGAAACTTCACGACTTGAATCACAACATTGTACGGGTTGCTGTGGAAATGCAGATTTGTCGTGGCCATAGTCTCTCCGCGCCTTGTTACCTGCCGTCGCCGGCGGCAGGCACATGAGTTGCCGGATAAACGAAGCGCATGCATTCTTTCTCGAGGACCAGCTTTTCAGGCATCTGCGCTTTGACCCAAACATCCCCGGGCTTAATAGCCATGACCTCCTGGATCAGGCGATCGGCCTGGTCCTTCGCGAACTGCACAACCTGCTCATCATCGTGGCAGGCCACCCACTCGAAACCGAGATAGAGGACGATGCTGAGAAACACCACAATCACGCCCAAGTGCATCAAGTACTCACTGAAACTACCCCCATAAAACACCAGAATAATGCCCAGGGCGAGACCCGCGGCATTCAGGCCGGTCGCCAGGCTGTGGCGTTGAATGGAACTTCTCTGCGCAGCAACCAACGTGTTATGGATCCTTAAGTATCTTCCGAAACACCACCTGAACAGCTTCACTGCCAATCTTGTCCGATACACCAAGAGTATGAGCAAGAGCGTTCCAACGATCACCCCTGCTATCTCCATCCAATCACTTAACTGGCCCATTGCGTCCTCCATTCTCACGTTTCAAAAACAACAATTTCGAAGCGGGACGTTCCAGCCCGTCATCAGGGCGTATCCGCGAAGCATGTACGTGCGCTCCCTCTGGGGCGGTCGCCGACTGGCCCTTGTGAGACACATACTGCACCCATCATCGGAAGTTATTGCGGCTTTGCCTGTATGAGAAGCGCGCGCAGGCCCATCCCAAGCGGAAGCCCCCACCGATAAGAACTCTCTCATCAGGCCTCAAACCACTCTCGAGAAAAAGGACCGCGAGCGAATCTGGGCTGCTTCCAAGTGAGCCTTCCAGCGGAATCATCACGGTGACGTCGGCGAACTTGACGGGCCGACAATACTAGCCCCCTCGTTGCGTGTCAATAGCTTCGTGTTTTGCCGCAACCCACTCAGAGAGTTGCGGCAATCTGAAAGGGCCGCTCTTCGCAGCGCGCTCCAAAACACAACGAGGGACGAGGCACTTCTCTGTGAGGCTTTGACACTTTGGGAATGTGACGAGAATCACGCTGACTTCCAAGAATTGCTTCGCAATTCCACTGGCGCTCACCGGATCCGCTGCCGGGCCCTCACTCGCTGCCGCCACGATGACGCCCCTCAGGCAGCCGCTGACACAAACATATTGCTTAAACCCGATCAAGGACATGGCCGATAAACAGCCTGTACGACTAACAATATGTTTAAGCGGCGTGACCATGAGAGGCGCAACTCTTATGAAGGACACGACTACCAAAAAAACAACCGACATAGACGAAGAGAGTAAGAACACGGCTATCGTGTCTGCAGTGCTCGTTGTTGCCATTCTGGTGCTTGTGATCGCACTTGTCATCGGCCACCGGATCTGAATTCAAAGGCGCACCAATCGTCCGTCCACACCGAGCGGCCCAGTGAGAACGCGAACCAGCAGGGCAGTAAAGCACCGGCTCAGTTCCATACCCATCTCGCAGCAGGGTCAGGCCCCGCATCAGTAAGCATGCCGGGTTGCGAAGGCTCGGAAGGCGGGCCGCCCGGGGCCGCGTGATCAAGAAACCCGGCATACCTGTTTGCTCAGCATCACTTGATGGAGTCAAATTCGCTCTTGTCGATGAAGTTCATGCCTGCGCCTTGCTGGCTGAATACCACTCTCTGGAGAGTAAGGCGATAGCTCCCGCCGTTGCGGAGATCGTGCGCGTTGCCCTTCGCGTAGACCTTCTTCCCGCCAATAGAGAGGGAAGCGTAAATTCGATACGCCCCTTCTTCCTCTAAACGAAAGGTGCATGATCCGCCGTCAGCCACGTCTCGAGTTTGCTTCACCAGGGTTTTGGTATCGCCCGTCTCCAGGACGTACTTGACCTCTTCCAGATTGTAGCCGGTCTCATTTTTCACGACGACGCTCACAGACGCCTCTTTGGAAAACGTGGAAACCAGTCCCAATCCGATGAGAAAGAAAAGCAGGGTCGTGCTAACAACCGGCCTTCTCACAATACCGTTCATATTGCAGCCCCTTTCTGAAAGCCTTCGCCCCAAATCCTACTGTGCAAGCCGATCCGGGGCCGCGCTCGAAAGCATCCCCTGGGGCGAGGATGCCGGAGCGCGGACTGGCCGCGGCGCCCGGGCAACCAGGGTGATAAGCGATCCCACAACTCCCAGCTCCAGCAGGACCGCGATCGGAAGCGCGTCTTCAACCGAGCCCCCGCCGGCGCCGACCGCTGCGCCCACGAGGAACGCCGCCGCGCATCCAACGGCCAGCGGCAAAAGAGCGCGCCACCGCCAGCCTCTCTTCCACGCCGAAATTGTAAGTATGATCTCCAGCACCGTGATCATGGCTGCCTCCTTTCGGTTTGAAGCATTCATTCACTCTCTCTACTCACCAAATAGGGGCCTCAAAGCGATTCCTCGCAGGTTCGCGCTGACTTTTTTGAGGGTGGGTCCCGCATGGTGCAAGGGACTGCGGCCTGTCAACAGAAATCGAGCATCAGTCCAGCTTGACAGTGAACCCGCCGGGGTCTCATAAATGACCCTGGCGCTGTGCAGTGAGACCGGCGATCCACTTCTCTGCAAGGAAGGAAACCTAAGTGGACCTGAAGCGCATGTCAGAGGAAATTGCAAGCCTGCGCGACAAGGTGATTCGACTCTATGAACAGGGCCGTCCTGCGGAAGCGGTAGCCGATGCCGTCGAAGTTGTCGACCGGACCAAGTCTTACTACGGCGAGTCACACCCGGAACTGGCCAAGAGTCTCAACATCCTGGCCCTGACCTATAGCGCGCTCGGGCAATACAAAGCTGCCGCCCCCCTGCTTCAGCAAGCGCTGGAAATTCGAAGAAAGGCGTATGGCGAAAAACACCCTGCGGTTGCCGCGAGTTTGAGCAATCTGGCTGCGCTCTACTACGATATGGGGGACTTCACGCGTGCTGAGAATTGCTACTTGCAGGCTCTCGATATTGAGCGCGCGGCGCAGACCATCCACAACCTGGCGGCTCTGTATCATGCAATGGGGAAGTTCGCGCCGGCAAAGAAGCTGTTCATCGAGGCGCAGAAGCTCCGCCGCGATTCTGTCGGAGAGGAGCACGCCGACTATGCGCAGACCCTAAACTGTCTTGGCTCGCTCTATTTCTCAATAGGCAATTACGCGCAGGCCGAATCTCTTTTCTTCCGGGCATTGAAAATCAGACGACGGATTCTGGGTCAAGAGCACCCCGACTACGCACGAACGCTAAACAACCTGGGCGCGCTCTATTACACCGTGGGTGAATTCACGAGAGGCGAAAAACTCTATCGCCGGGCGCTCAGGATCCGACGCCGGGCCTTCGGTACGATGATGCATCCCGAATGCGCTCAAAGCCTCGATAATCTCGCCTCCTTATATCGAGCCCGGGGCCTTTTTGCCAAGGCTCTATCCGGCTATGAAAAGGCGCTTGCAATCCGGCGCCGGCTTCTGGGCGGCTACCATCCGGATGTCGCCGCAACGCTCAACAATCTTGCGGCCCTGCATGACGACACAGGCAACTTCTCGGAGGCGGAACGCCTGTATCGTCAAGCACTCACAATCCGTGGCCGGTCGCTCGGCGAGCGCCACCCCTACTATGCCCAGAGCCTCTACAACTTGGCTCGGATCCATGCCGCGACCGGCAGAGCGAAACGGGCCTTTGGCCTGATGCGCCAAGCAAGCGCAATCGACGACCAGATGATTTCCCAGGTCTTTTCGGTAGCCTCAGAAAGGCAGCGGATCGCTTACATCCTGGACATAGCCGGGCGTCTGGACGGGTTCCTGTCCTTAGTAGCGCGGCATATGCCGACATCCGGCGAGGCCGTGCGGGCAGCGCTTGACCTTGTCCTCCGGCGGAAGGCCATTCTGGCGGAGGCATTGGCAATCCAGCGCGATGCCGTCTGGCTGGGAAGGCATCCCGAGCTCCAAGAGAAGATCGAGACGCTGGCTAAGCTGCGACAGCAGATCGCGCGCGAGACCCTGGAAGGACCTGATGGCAAGACGATCGAGACCCATCTTTTTTCGCTCGCCGAATTGACCGTGGAGAAGGAAAAACTTGAGATCGAGCTGGCCCAGGAGATTCCCGACATCGCCTTGGAACAGAGACTCCGCACAACCGACCGCCAGGCAGTCGCTTTGGCACTGCCTGAGGGTTCGGCACTCATCGAATTCGTTCGCTACGACGTCTGTGACTTTCAGGCGATCCCTTCACGGGGCCAGACGCGCTGGGGGGATTCCCGCTACCTGGCATTTGTCCTGCCTGCTGGAAAGCCTGACCAAGTGGCTATCGTGGATATCGGCAAGGCAGACGAGATTGATGTGTTGATCCACACGTTTCGCGAAATGACGGCTAGAGATGAGACAGCCCGCGGCGTGCCGACAGGCCGGGAGCGTTCTGATCACAAGCGGGCGCGGTCGCGTGATCCGGCAGAGGAATTGTGGCACAGGCTTTTTCTGGAATCCCTGTGCCCTGCCCTTGACGGCTGCAAGCGTCTGTTCATAGCGCCTGACGGTGAATTATCTCTCCTTCCCTTCGAGGCTCTCCTAGCCGACGATGGCAGCCGCCTGATCGAAAAATGCACCATCAGTTATCTCGGTTGCGGACGCGACGTGCTTCGATTTGGGCCCGCTCCGCAAGGTCACTACGCAAGAGCCCTGGTCGCGGCAGACCCGAATTTCGATCTGGCGGCAGCCACCGAGCGAACTGGCTCCGCAGGCAAGCCAAACCAACTTCGCTGCGACCTTGCGGGATCAAACTTGCAGTTTGACCGTCTGTCCGGCTCCGCGAACGAGGGAAGGTTGATTGCGGATCTGTTGCATGTAAAGCCTTTGCTTGGAGATTCGGTACTCGATTCCTCCCTGAAAAACTGCCACTCTCCCCGCATCCTGCATCTGGCCACCCACGGTTTCTTTCTGCCCACCTCGAAGCCAGATGCCGGGCATGTGGAAGAAAGACCTGACGGCACGCAGTCCGGTGGAGACGGCCGCTGGCGCCCGATCCTCAGGCAGATCAAAGCAGGTCCCATTGCGCCTGAAGCAACTCGTCAGACGGATCGATTGGGCAGGAGGACGGGCCCAGGTTGGGAAAACCCTCTCGTACGCTCCGGCTTGGCGCTCGCTGGGGCGGAGACCTGGCGCAAAGGCGGCAGTCTTCCCGCGCCTGCCGAAGACGGCATTCTAACCGCAGAAGATGTTACCGGTCTGGATCTCCTGGGCACCGAGCTTGTCGTCTTGTCAGCGTGCGATACCGGCGTCGGCCAGGTGCAGAATGGAGAAGGCGTGTTCGGGTTGCGCCGGGCTTTCCTGCTCGCCGGCGCAAAGACGCTCGTGATGACGTTGTGGAGAGTCGACGACAAAGTCACCGTCGAGCTGATGGAAAACTACTACCGTCGACTCCTGCGTGGAGAGGGCCGAGCCTCGGCCTTACATCAGGCTCAGCTAGACCTGAGGCAGCGGTATCTTGATCCCTTCTTTTGGGCGGCATTTATCTGCCAGGGTGATCCCAGCCCTTTGCCTCTGAATGGGCCGGTTTGACCGCCCAGGAGCGGCCGGCGCCATTCACCCTCGATTCCTTTTCGTTTCTGTGCAAATCCCCGCTACGTGGACGTGGACTTGGGCCTGGACGTGGACTTCGACATAGACCCGGAATTTCTATATTCGCCACACTGTTGAAGCGATTTAACAGTCGAGAGAGGAAGTCAGCTGAGTTTCCAGGCGCGATAATGGTCCAAGTCCACGTCGAGGCCCACGTCTAGGTCCAGGTCCAAGTCCACTCGAGGGAGGGGGCTTAAGTCAGCGCCTAGGGGACAGGAACCACTGTCGTGGCGCGAAACGCAGGAAGTTGCTCATTCTCGGGGTGGAGAATCTGCTAGAATCGCCATATTCTCAGGAATCGGCAGAGCGCAGACGGAGCAGCCGCATGAGTCTTCAAGACCTGGATGACACGGCTTTGATCGAGCAAGCCAGACAAGGGTCTGCAACCGCCTTTGAGACCTTGTTCGCCCGGTATCGGGCTGAGGTCGATGCATATATTAGATCGCGAAGCCAGCGCAGAGAAGATGCCCAGGATATATCTCAAGACACATGGTCTGAAGTCCTGAAGAAGCTTGACCAGTATGATCCCCAGCGCGCCAATTTTGTCGCTTTCGCAAAGAACCATGCTCACTGGAAGATGGTGGCCTATTACGCGGAGTCAGGAGAGTGGGGCCGTGTCAAGATTCTGGCGCAGGATCTCTTCAGGAACCAACTGCCATTTAAAGAGAAATCAGATGCAACAGAATTCCTGAGACGGGCAAGAGATTCAAGCCCCACGCCGGAAGAGATGTCCGAAAAGGCGGAACTGTTCGACCGGTTTCTCAAGGCCGCCTTTTCCAGCAGCATCGCACCTCATCAGCTTATCTCATTCGGGTTTGCCAGACTCCTGGAGTGGAGGCCCAGAGAGATCGTCGCTGAGCTGTCAGAGCAGTTCTTGAGAAACCTGGAAGCACGGCTTGAAGATGATTATTCACGGATCCTGCTTGGGCGGGAGGCCTATCTCCGAGAGCGCTTGAGTCCACTTCGAGGAAAAATGGACTGCAGAGTCGATGACGTAATCGAAGAGCCCAATACACGGGCAGTGTATGCGCGTCTGCTGAATCGCCATGTGGGCCAAACGATGCTCTCCGATTACTATACGATTCACGATAACCCGGAACAGAACATCGACGAATGGTGCTGGTCCGTAAAGAGACGGATATTGCCGGAACTGCTGAAACGCTAACATATTGTTTTTTGAGAAAATCGGCATTAGGCTGCGAGGAATTCCTGCGGAAGACATATCGGATTTCCAGGGCAGCCAGGAGATTGCCCATGCCTGTTGAAAAGCGACCCGGCTGTGTTACCGCTGAGGAACTGGTGGATTACTTTGACCGTCGACTCGAGGCAGAACCTGAACGGAGGCTGGAGGAACATCTGGCAGCCTGTGAGGATTGCGGCAGCCTGGCCAGGGAGGTCTACGCCCTGTCGATGAAATGGGATCAATGGACGGCAAGGTCTCACGCCGATGCCAGTGCCGCCGAAGCCGGGTCCTTGCGCGCGTTACTTGATCGCGCTTTGGGCAGGATCAGGGGTGCGCTCAGCAAGGAACAGCTTGAGCGCTGGAAAGGGGGCGCCGAGGGAGCGGTGAAAGTCGTCATCAGTGAGGCGGCGAACGTCACCAGGATCGTGACGGAAGGTCTGGAAACGCTTCTCCGCCCCGCCGCGCGATGGCAATTCATCCCTGTGGAAGCGTCTTCTCGCGGCGTAGGCCCGAGTGCAAGAGGCAAGCCAGGAGGAGTGACACAGGTCGAAACCCCGGAGCCCGGCCCGGGCCGGATGCGAGCTCGTGTCGGCATGGACGCTGCCGCGGGGAAAATCACCGTGAGCGTAGAAAAGTATCCTGCGGATCGCAACTATCCTGTTGTGTTGCTCGTCCCGATAAGCGAAGGAGCCGAACCAGAATCAGGCAAGTGGAAATCTGTTCCTGATCCGGAATCGAAGACAGTCAACCTGTATGCGGAGTTTTCCAGGCGAAAGCCAGGCGAATACTTCATTGCGTTCGAGCCTCTGGACGAGGAGCGACCATCATGATTACTCAAGACAGCACAGGATAAGATCCTCGAATCCAGACCCGGAAAGGATAGCCTCTCATGGCCTGTAAAATACCCGGAGAAGAAAAAACTATGAGGTTGCGCGCCAGGTTAGTCGTTGCTCTTTTCAGCGTAGTTTTGCTGCAATCGCACCTGTGCGCTCAGAACCAGCCGACGGACGCATCGACCGTGCAGATGCGCGCGGTTTCGCTGCGCGTGCTCCAGAGCAAGCTGGCGCTCAGCGCATCCGAGGGCGGGACGCCCGACGAGTTAGCGTTTCTGTGTGGTCTGACGGTAATCTCGGGATACGTCATCGACAATAACTCGAATGACATGATTCTCTTTGGGCGCGTGGATCCACAGCGCCCCCGACTCCATGTCGAAGACCTCGCGGTTGCCCTGCGCAATGCCTGGTTCAAATATGCCAAGCAGCAAGGGCATACGATCTATTATGCGGATCCGGGCTGCTCTATCGATCCTGATCCTGCTGTAATCCAGGAACTCCGGAATGCCGCAAAAACAATGCTCCAGGGTGAAGTAGAGGAGAGTGCGCTTAAGAACTGGGGAGACGTGTGCGGACGCCCGCAAACGGTCCGCACCATGGGCATTCCTGCCGCGACCCACTTCGCTAAGGTCATGGTCGATGCTGACTACTACATGAAGAGACTGGTCGATGGCTCGGAGTCCTTAGGTCTGGAGGGCCTCACGAGCCTGCTCGATATGACCATGACACAGGCCAAGGAAGAGATCCTGCAAAGCGGCAAGACCTCCATCCCGGTAGAGTCCATGAACCGCTTCTGGTTTTATCCAGGCCAGAACCGATACGCCGAGGATGCGGGCGTCGTTGAGATCGAGAAATGCCCGGTGGTTTTGCTCACGGAGCTGGAGCATCTCGCTAAAGACAGGATCACAGGAACCGGCAGGGTCAACCCGTTGGCCCAGAACTTCGCAAGATCTTTTTCGACTTCTTACAACCAGGTCGCTGAAAAGAGGCCCCTCTACTATGAGCTGGAGGGGCTCTTCCGCGCGGTCGCCCTGGCCAAGATTGCGAAGTTTAAAAGCGTAGGAGTCGACTTCAAGTGCCTCCTGGAACATCTGCCCCTGGTGCAGACCGACGTGCCGCCCACGCTTCCCGGGCTCTCGAATGCCAGACAGTTCGAGCACCGATGGGATGTCCCCAACGGTTACAAGATTGTGCGGCTTTGCCTCCCCAGTTGCGGGGGCGTGGATATCGGCATAAATGTGACCGCCTCCAGCTTTCACCACGATCAGACCGGCAGACTCCTCCGAATGAAGCAGGCGCTGCTCTCCGCCCGGTCTTCTTCCGAGGCTCTCTATTGGGATTTCGTTCTAAAAACCCCATACCAGCCTGAACAGTGATCCACTGAGCCTCGCGGGAGCCCAATGCGCCACAGCGGGCGAACGCGCCCGCCGACACCCGTGCGGATCCCGGAAATTCGCTTGCCCCCTCTGCTGGCGGCGTGGTAGAAACGCCACGAATCGACGCTTTCTTCCCGGCAAGACGGAAGGAAGCATTTGCGGGCCGCGGATCCTTTTCCCGTCCGCCTCGTAAGGAGATGAAGCGATGAAAAGAAATCATCTTTGCGCGCTGGCGTCAGTGGTGTTCTTCGTCGCCCTGCCGCTTCTAGCCACAAACGAAAACATCAACTACGAAGATGTCAACAAGATCATTGTGGAAGGTATGCAGCACTCGCAGGTCATGGACCTGAACAGCTGGCTTGACGACGTCTACGCTCCGCGCCTGACCGGCTCACCTATGGCTGAAAAGGGAGCCCAGTGGGTGATGGGCAAACTCAAGGAATGGGGCTTGGTAAACGTCAAGATGGAACCCTGGACCAATCGGAACGGCTTTGACCGCGGCTGGACGAACGACAAGTTCTACATGGCCTGTACATCGCCGGAAAACTTCCCGATCCCGGGCACACCGACTGCCTGGACACCGGGCACCAACGGCCTGATTAGCGGCGAGGCCGTACTCGTGACGGCCACGACGCAGGAAGACCTGAATCAGTACAAGGGCAAGCTGAAGGGCAAGTGGGTACTCACGCAAGCAGCCCCTGACGTGGCGGCGTTCTGGGATGCGCCTGCCAAGCGTTATAAGCCGGAAGAGCTGGCAATCATGGAGCTATTGACTCCGCCCGCAGCGGAGTTCGGCGTGACGCCGCCGGGCGCTCGCCAAGGCGCACCCGCCCAGGTCACCCCGGCCGCGCGTCAGGGCGCTCCTGCTGCCCCGGCCGCGGCACAGCAGGCCGCACTGCAGGCTGCGCGCGCAGGCGCACCTCCTGCCGGCGTTCCGCAGCAGCAAGCGCCTGCGGGTGGCCGCGGTGGAGGCGCAAACATCAGGAACGAATTCTTCCGGACAGAGGGCGTCCTTGGCACGATCTCAACAACGCCGAGGGGCCACGGCATTTACACAATCGGCGGCAACCGCGCAGCCGACCCGGCGGCTACGCTTCCGGCGATTGTGATCGCAGCGGAGCAGTACGGCCGCATGGCCCGCGCACTGGCCAAGAACATCCCAGTGACCATCGAAGCCGACATCAAGAACACCTACTATCCCAACCCGGCGGTGTTCAATATCGTGGGCGACATCCTGGGCACCGACAAAGCAGATGAGATCGTCCTGATCGGCGCTCACTTCGACACTTGGCATGCAGCGACGGGTGCCGCCGATAACGGCGTGGGCTCGGTAGCCATGATGGAAGCCATGCGTATCCTCAAGGCAACCGGTGTGAAGTTGCGCCGCACGGTGCGAATCGGGCTATGGGAAGGTGAGGAGCAGGGCCTGCTCGGCTCACGTGAGTATGTGTCGTCGCACCTGGCCACCCGGAAACCGGTGCCGGGCGCGGCAGACGCCGGCGGGCGGGGCGGCGGTGGCGGCTTTGGCGCGCCACAGGGCCCGTTGGAAAAGAAGCCCGAATACGACAAATTCGATGTTTACTTCAATATCGATAACGGCACCGGCGCGCTGCGCGGCGTGTATCTGCAGGGCAACGACGCCGTCGCACCGATCTTCCGTGAGTGGATGGAGCCGTTCCGCAGCCTGGGCATGACAACGCTCACCGCCCGGAATACCGGCGGCACGGATCACCAGTCGTTCGACGGCGCAGGCTTGCCCGGGTTCCAATTCATTCAGGATGAGATTGAGTACAACGCCGTCACGCACCATACAAACATGGATACCTACGAGCGCCTGCAGCCGCGCGACTGCATGCAGATGGCGACGATTGTGGCGGGGTTCGCGTATCTCGCCGCAAACCGCGATCAAATGCTGCCGCGCAAGCCGGCCACGGCCCTGAGCATGGGCAGAGGCCGCGGCGCAGGCGGCGGGCCCCAATAACAAGTCCTACGTCCGCTCGGCAGTTTCCTGGCTTTAGAACGCGTGCGGAGTGCCCGCAAACGCACTCCGCACGCGGAAATGTTTCGGAGCGAATCGCCCGTGCGTTGCTCCAAGTGGGTCCGGGCTTCAGCCCGGACACGTAGCAGAAAAAAGGAGAAAAGGCTGATTTCCAGGCGTCGCTGCTAGGCAATCGGGCAGAGATACAATTCGCTTTTCGCAGACGCGCTCTGTGTCCGGGCTGAAGCCCGGACCCACTTGATAGCAAGGCGGACTAGCCTTAAGCCTCGTACCGGCATGTCCGCGCGGCGCCTTTTTGCTTTTTCCTAGAAGATGCCCGGGACAAGACGGCGCGTCGACCTCTGATAGTCCACGTAGTCCCCTCCGAGAGCATCCACCATGGCGTCCTCCTCTACGTGAATCCGATAAAGGAGCGCTGCAAAAAAGGGGAGCACGATCGCGAGCAGGCTGAGCCAGTTGTGAAACTGCAGAGCTACGCCGAAGAACGCCAGGAACAGGCCGCTATATGAAGGATGGCGGACATATCGAAACAGGCCGGTACGAACGATGCGGTGATCTTGCTGGATCGTAACCGTGGCAGTGAAGAATCGACCGAGAGTAATGATCGCCGTCCAGCGGATCGCCAAGCCTCCGATGAGAAACAGCAGGCCGATGCTGTCCAGCCACAAGACAGGAAACGGAATCCGAGTTGCACGAACACCTGAAAGAAAAATGGCGACACCAAAGCCGAGAGCAATCGCAGTCCACAGGATAATCACCGAAGCGCGATCCTGCACCTTCGCTCCAACGCGTCTCCCACGGGTGAAGAGGTTCAAAGCAATTTCCGAGACGCACCAGAGCAAGCCGGCGACTTGCAGGATTGTTGAGATCGCGAACATGAAGCGCTCCTGATGTCGACGCCTCCTCTACTATAACGCGGGACCGTTGATATTCTCAGAACACTCTATTATAAGGGTAACAACCGGATTCACGCGGCTGCATTGCCTGATGCACCCTGAGTCCTGAAAGGAGAAAGCAGGCCATGTCATACACCTACGAAGAACTCAAGGGAAAGACGGTCGCGGAACTTCGAGAGATCGCTGCCGGGATCAAGCATGAGGCAGTGCAGGGCTACACCCAGTTGAATAAGGAGCATCTCCTGGTCGCACTCTGCAAGGCCCTCAATATCGACACGCATGTGCACCGCAAAGTCGTGGCTGCCGGCGTCGACAAGAGCAAAACCAAGGCACAGATGAAAGAGCTGAAAAAGAAACGCGATGTCGCCCTAGGAGCCCACGACCATGCTCAGCTCAAGGCGGTCAGGCGCCAGATGCACAAACTGAAAAGAGCACTGCGAAGAACCGCAGCCCCTCAGTAACGAGTGACGAGGGACGAATGACGAGTGACGAGTGATTTCTTGGCGCCCTGGTGGTTCGCATTGAGGAAGCAGTATCTCATGCGCGATTCGCGCACCCAAGTGCATGAAAAGCGTCGGAATCGGCATCGGGATCGCAATCGTGGTCGCAATCGGCTTTTGCAGACCAACAACTTCGATAGCGATAGCGACCCCGATTCCGATGCCGACATTTGTTGCCTGTTGTCTCTATTTTCGGAACAGACAATCTAAGCAGGATCAGGACGGCTCAGAGGAAGGTTTCAGGAGACTTCCGCTGTTGAGCGCCTGGATGTCGGATGCCTGCCTTTGCTCGAACCTGCTCTTATCCCAGATCTCGACAGCATCGATCATCCCCATGACGACGACCTCTTTCTCAATGCCCGCATAGGCACGGATAGGGGCGGACAGACGAATCCGGCCCAGGCGGTCAATCTCGCACTCCTGGGCGTTTCCCACCATGTGTCGCGTCAGCTTTCTTACGGCCGGCTCAAGTTGCGACATGGAGCGAACCCTCTTCAGCCAGCCTTCCCAGCTTGATTCCGGGAGGATCCAGACGCACGGATCGAAACCCAGCGTGACTACAACCCGCTGGCCGATCATCGTGCGGATCTTGGCAGGCAGACTCACACGCCCCTTGGCATCAACGGTGTGATAGAAGGAACCATGAAAGTCCAGAAATCTCTCAGCCATGGTCTTCTCAAGCAAAAAGCAAACTGCGAACGGCTCTTGGACTGCAATCGACCCGGGTTTCCTGTCCTGAGGAGCCCGTGGGCGCTGCCGTTCCGGTTCCTGATTTCAGCTCATCCGGGTTACGCCGCCTGCATTTGGCCACGCAAAGCCGACTCGACGAGCGCGGATAGCGCTTTCAAGTCGAAAGGCTTGGAAAGGACGCCCAGCAACCCGTTCCGCCGGGCTTCTTCCAACTCCAACGCAAACTGATCCGCAGAACAGGAGAGAATCACGGCCTTGGCGGCGGGCGTCGTCGCTTTCACCCGATTGAAAATTGCCAGCCCGCTCATGCCTCCCATGCACAGATCGAGAATCAGAAGGTCGTAGGACCGGCGCGCAACAGCCTCCAACGCTTCCTCGCCGGAGGCGCTACTGTCGACCTCGTAGCCTGCCATGCTCAGAAACTGGACACAGACGTCGCGAACACAGGGTTCGTCATCCACTACCAGGATACTGCTCATTCCGGTCCGAATCCTTTGTGGGGATCGAGGTGTGTTCCCCGCTTCCTTACGGGGTCTGCCTCTTGTCTAACATCCGGCTTCCATTGCCCGGATCACTCTGATTTCCACTGATCGGCAAATTCGGTGTCCAGGATTAGCACTTGATGCCTCGATTTACCACAATCTCCCACCGAATTGCTCTTTAGATATCATGCCGCCGTCCGGCTGTCAACAAGATTATTGGAATAATGTGAATTATATGATTTATGAGAAGGAGTACTTTGGAATCTGCTTCCAGCGGTGCGAGAGGAGTCTTGGCGTCCTTGAGCCTTGGCGGTTGATCGCAGAATCACTGCCAAGACTCAAGGAAACGAACACCCAAGAGCCTACTTTCCAGGAACGATCACGGCCGACTTGATGTAGTCGAGCTTGGGGAAGCTCTTTTCCAGATAGGCATTGCCTTCGTTATAAATGCGGCCTTGAGATGACAAAGTCACCCTTCGACGTTTCGAATTTTGCCTGATAGACATCCGGCGCCTTTTCCGTCAGTGCTGCGGGATTCATGAGCTTCTCCTTGCTGGATTGCGCGCCGGCCTGTTCCCATGCGAGTCCCAACGCAACGGCACAGAGCAATGACAGGACTAATACAAACGCTTTGGTCGTCAAACGCATCGATCATTCTCCTTTTCTCAAGGGCTATCGGTTGCGGTGCCCGGCGATACGCTTTGAGGGCGCCGCAATTCGCCGCGCAGTATATCATCAATCACAAACTCGCGTTAACCAGGGTTATTCATGAAAACGACACAGCCGATCGCCAACCGCGGTGTACAGAGCCGCGAGCGCACATGCCGCAAGTTTGGCGCGATCCCATCCGCTCCCTGAGGGTCGCAGCTCTGGACAATGTTGCGCTCCTCGTTACAACAAATTCTTGGAAATGGCGGTGCGTTTTTGGTGTAGTTTGTAGTTCCCTGCCGGCCGCAGGTTGGAGGTAACTGACATGCAATCAAGAAGAATGAATGCGGTTCTGCCTGTGCTTTGCGTTTCAATGGTCTTGATCATTGCCCTTCCGCCCAGGTCCGGCCAGGAGCCGCTCGACCTCGGTCAGCTCTTCACCAAGTCCGACGTGATGATCCCGATGCGGGACGGCGTTCGCCTGCACACGGAGATCTGCGCGCCGAAAAACGCCGCAGAGCCGTTGCCGCTTCTGATTACCCGCACCCCTTACGGCGTCAACGACGATGAGCGCGGTTTCTCCCGGACATTCGGCATCTATCGCGAGCTGATCCCGGAGGGATTCATCTTCGTGTTTCAGGACATTCGCGGACGCTTTCAATCCGAGGGGCAGTTCGTCATGCAACGCCCGCCGCGCGACCGCAGCGATCCGAAGTCGATCGACGAGGGCACCGACACGTACGACACCATCGATTGGCTGATCAAGAACGTTCCCAGGAACAACGGCCGCGCCGGCCTTCTCGGCATCTCCTACGGCGGCTGGCTGACGGTGATGGGGCTGCTGGAGCCGCACCCGGCACTGAAGGCTGCTTCCGAGCAAGCCTCGCCGGCCGACATGTTCCTGGGGGACGACTTCCACCACAACGGCGCCTTCCGCCTGAGCTACGGCTTCGAGTACGCCGCCGAAATGGAAACAAATAAAACCAACTATCTCTTCCCGTTCGACATTGCCGACACCTTCGAGTGGTATCTGAGGCTGGGAACGCTTTCCAATGCCAACAAGCTTTATTTTCATGACAGGATCCCCACCTGGAACGACTTCGTCGCGCACCCGAACTATGACGAATTCTGGCAGAAACAGGCGTTCCCGCGTTATCTGAAGGATCTGAAGCTGGCCGTGCCGAACCTCAACGTCGCCGGCTGGTGGGACCAGGAGGATTTCTACGGGCCTGTGAAGATCTACGAGCTGCTCGAAAAAAACGATAGCAGCCACATGAACTATCTCGTCGCGGGTCCGTGGAACCACGGCGGCTGGGCGCGCGCCAACGGCACGCGCCTCGGTCCTGTCCAGTTCGGCAGCGACACCAGCTTGCACTTTCGCGAAAACATCCAGAGGCCCTGGTTCGACTACTGGCTGAAGGATAAAGGAAGCCTGCCCCTGACAGAAGCTCTGACCTTCGAGACCGGCTCAAATCAATGGAAGAAATGGGACGCCTGGCCTCCGCAGAAAAACCTTGCAAGTCGGAAGCTCTATTTCCGCGAAAACGGGGGCCTCTCGTTCGACGGCCCCGGCAAAGGTCCGGCGGATTCGTCCGACAGTTACATCTCCGATCCAGCGTACCCGGTTCCCTATCGGCAGCGTCCCATCCAGCCGACATATGGTCCGGGAAGCACGTGGTCCACCTGGCTGGTGGAGGACCAGCGGTTCGTGTTCCTGCGTCCCGACACGGCGGCTTGGTCCACAGGGCCGCTGGCGGAGGACATCACCGTGGCCGGAGACATCATCGCGCATCTGTTCGCGTCAAGCACGGGCACTGACAGCGACTGGATTGTCAAGCTCATCGACGTCTATCCCGAAACCTATCCGGACAATCCGAGGATGGCCGGGTATCAACTGATGATCGCCGATGAGGTTTTTCGCGGGCGATTCCGCAAGAGCTTCGAAAGACCCGAGCCGCTCGTTGCCAACCAGCCGGCCGAGTTTACAATCGACCTGCACACCAACGACCACACGTTCGTGAAAGGCCATAGAATCATGGTCCAGGTTCAGAGCACCTGGTTCCCGCTGATCGACAGAAACCCTCAGAAGTTTGTGCCGAATATTTTCCTGGCCGCTCCGGAAGACTTCCAGAAGGCCACGCAGCGGATCTACCGCTCGGCTCAGTACCCCTCGAGCATCGAGCTGCCGATCTTGATTCGCTAGCTGGAGGATGAGGTCTGGGGCCGGACCTGGATAAATCTTGCGAACACCGCAGATTGTGCCTCATGGAATGTCCTGGGGTGGCCTTAGTCTCGATTTTTGCCCCGCTTTTTTGCAAATGAACTGTGATCGGTTGGATGTGTTAAGGTAGACAGGAACTGCAGGGACTGGCTGCTAACTGATATGTTCGGCCAAAGGCGAAGCAGCCTTTTTCACAATTACGAGTCTCCCTTTTCAGGAGGGTCTTTCATGCGCATCGCAAGTCGCACGCGACTTTTTCCCAGTTTGACGGTGGCCATGGTCGCTGCTGTCGCGCTGTGGGTAGCGCCTGCCGGCGCACAGCAGCCACTGAGTCCCGAAGCGCGCCAGAAGATCGACGCAGTCTTCGCTGCGTACGACAAGACCAACTCGCCCGGCTGCGCGCTCGCGATTTATCGGGA
>Ga0315282_10002177_pt1 | contig 36439 bp, 32 predicted proteins | sample YL17G07_20_MG_FD_203693 | JGI IMG/M metagenome (GOLD analysis project Ga0315282, IMG submission 203693) | Sediment microbial communities from Yellowstone Lake, YNP, Wyoming, USA - YL17G07_20 | ecosystem: Environmental > Aquatic > Freshwater > Lake > Sediment | place: USA: Wyoming | collected...
ATCGAGAAAAATCGTTCCGGTGTTTGCCGCTTCGAACTGCCCAGCCTTGCGGGCGTGCGCCCCCGTGAACGCGCCTTTCTCGTGGCCGAACAGCTCGCTTTCGATCAGCGTCGGCGTGATCGCCCCGCAGTTGACGGCCACGAACGGCCCGCGCGACCGACGGCTGAGCTGGTGGATGGTGCGCGCGATCAGCTCCTTGCCGGTGCCGCTCTCGCCGCGAATCAGGACCGACGAGTTCGCTTCGGCCACGCGGATCGTCTCGGCCATCAGGTCGCGCATGGCCTGGCTTTGCCCGATAATGATGTTGCCGAAGCGCTCGGTCGCCAACGTCGGGCCGAAGCGAGCCGAGGCCGCGCGTTCGAGCAGACCGGCCAGGACCAGGCCGAGATAGCCGCCCGCGGCCACCGCGAAATCCAGGTCGCGCTTCAGAAAACTCTCCGTCCGTCCGATCCCTTCGATCGCGATCACGCCCAGGCGGGTCGAGCCGGTTTCGACCGGCAGCACCATCAGCGGGTATTGCGGCAGCGACTCGGCGCTCAGGAGCGCCACGCCGGGCGCCAGCATCAGCGGCCGCCATTGCTGTTCGACCCACTCGACGATGGCGCGCGGGAACTGCTCGACCGCCGGCGCATCGGCCACTTCGCCTGCGGTTTCGACGAAGCTCGGCAGCGCCGGCAACGCGTCGTGTTCGCGCAACCAGAGCAGCGCACGGGTCGCGCCGGTGGCCAGGTGGAGCGACTCGGCCAGCAGTGCAAACGCCTCGTGGGGTCCGGCGGCGCGCGGCAGCTCGCGGCTCAACGTGAACAGCGTGCGCAGCTGAATGTACGTGGATTCGAGCGCCGCGAAGATCGCGCCGTGGTCCTTGAGCGTCTGCACTTCCGTCACCGGATTCTCGTCCTGGTCGCTCTGGTTGATCTTGGCGAGATCGAGTGTGACGGGGGCGGTGGTGGTCGTCTCGACCTGGGGTTGGCCGTCATAGAAGACAAACGCGTTGTCGCCCATTTCGATGCGGTCGCCGCTGTTGAGGAACGTCTTGCGGATGGGGAGGCCGTTGACCTGCGTGCCGTTGGAGCTGCCCAGGTCCAGCAGCGCGACCAGTCCCTCGGTGAGCACGATCTGGGCGTGCTGGCGAGACGATTTCTTGCCCGGCAGCACCAGGTCGCAATCGTTCGAACGCCCGAAGGTCGTCCGATGACTCAGGAGCGGAAGGGTCCGCCCCGCTCCTTCTCCTTCGACCCAGACCAGATAGCTCATGGCTGCCAATCTTTTCCAGTGGTGCAGGCTGTTATACACACCGTCAAAGGCAATGCAGAATAGGCGCTGGGTCCATCTGCGACGCGTCAGAGAACCACGGATCAACACGGATTTTCAGCGGCGCGCCTCCAGGTCACTCCTTGGTCGCCTCTCTTGCTCGGGTTCACAAAACAACCCGTTTCCATTCCAGCCTGGCTCGCTTGAAGTTCAAAATGAGGCCCACTTTCAGTGCGGTGATCTTTAGATAGTTGATGACCCGGCCGATTTCGTGGTCCGAGATCGTCTCGATCACCTTGGCATCCACCACCACCGCATCAAAGACGATCAGCTCAGGGACGTACTCTCCAACTGTGACGCCCTTGTAAACTACCTCAAAGCACGGTTGTTGTCGGTAGGGGATGCCCCTTAATCCGAATTCCACGACCATGGCGTTCTCGTATGGCTTTTCCAGCAGACCGTGTCCCAAACCGTTCAGCACTTCCATGGCGCACCCGATGATGCGTTGCGTCTTTTCCTCGAACAAGAATCCGTGTCCATCGGTGTTCTTCCGTGGTTTGCTCTTTCTTGCTTCCGGCAGCTGGCAGACTGACAGCCTACCCTACGGCAAAAATCTCCGCCTCGCTGAAAAAGCAGGCGATCTCGCGCTTGGCCGTCTCGGGCGAATCCGATCCGTGAATGACGTTGGCGGTGGTGTCGTGGGCAAAATCGCCGCGGATCGTTCCCGGGGCCGCGTCGGCCGGGCGCGTGGCCCCCATCATCAGGCGCACCAGGCTGATGGCGTCGCTGCCTTCGACCACCAGCGCCACGCAGGGTCCCGACTGGATGAACTCGCTGAGGGCCGGATAGAAAGGCTGCCGGGCATATTGGCCATAGTGGCGCCGGGTCAGCGCCTCGTCGAACCGCAGCATCTTGAGAGCGATGATGGAGAGCCCCTTGGCTTCGAACCGCCGAATGATCTCGCCCATCAAGTTGCGGCGCACACCGTCCGGCTTGATCAACACCAACGTCCGTTCGCGCATCCTCTTCCGCCGTGTGATGTCAGATTTCCCTTCCCCCCGGGAGTCGGCCCCTTGGCCGCCCAAGTTACCCAGTGTATCGCTTACAACCGTTGCGATTTCAACTCAAAACCTTGCCCGTGGAGCGCGGCCCCAGGAACTGCCAGAAGTCACACACACCAGGAGCAGAACGTCATATTCGCCCGACAAACGAGAATCGGCCAGGACTAAATCCTTCTCTGAATCAGGCGTCTGGCTCGGCTCTCGGTGCGACTTTTGGGAGTTCCTGAGAGCGGCCCGCCTGCTGCCGCTGATTTGAGCCGCGGTGCTCCCGGTTGGACGTCTCCAAACACTGTTCGGATTCCCTTGATCCGTGATTTCCCGTTGAGCACAGTCGAACCGGGGCGCCGGCCACGCGCAGCGTCTGCTCAAACGTCTTGCGCGGTGGCCTTGGCCATCGTCTCGTCGGAGATCGTCACGCCGAACGCCTTGGCCCGCGCCAGCGCATGGAGCGAAAGCGCCGAGACATAGGGATCGCCCTGCTGCTGGTTGTCGGCAAATGCCCAGTCGCCGTCGTTGCGGCGCGACGAGGCGAGCTGCCCGGCCAGCTGCTGGAGCTCGGCCATGAGCGTTCGATAGCGATCGGTGTGTCGCGTTCGCCCGTGCGCCCAAGATAATCCACGAGGGCGGCGCTGGCCAGCACGCGCGAAGCCAGCGTCGTGTTGGCTGCGCCAAATCCCATCGGGGGAAGATGGAACAGCGCCTCCTCGATGACCGGCCCGACCGCGACCTCGATCGAGCGGTCGGTGTAAGTCCGCCCGGTGGGCAACTGGAGCGTGACCGCGAGCGAGTCGTGGGCCTTGCCGCCCTCGCTGTCGCTCACCTCAATGCCCCACGAACGAATCGGAATCACGCGCACCACTTTGTCCGAGGCGAGCCCCGCCAGCGGCCCCTTCTCACGCTTGTCGGACCTGTCGGACCTGTCGGACCTGTCGGACTTTTCGCTTTTTACTTCTTTCGCCTCCGCCTCGATCCGCAGCTTCTCACCGGCGCTGATCTTGCGCTCGACCGGCACCGTCTCGGTCGCGTGGGCCTTGACGGTCAGCTTCTTCGTGTCGGTTTTTTTGTTGGACCTGTCGGATCCGTCCAACCCGTCCGACTGACCACTGATTGCCGAATGCACATTGAGCTCCACCTCGCGGTCCCTGCCGCCGAGATTGTGAACCGAAACGCCCATCTGGAGCGTGTTGCCTTCGGTCGCCACGCGCGGGAGTTTGAGGGCCACGAAAAAATCGCGCCTGGCCACAAACGAGCCGCTGCCGTCGCCGACGACGGTCTTGGCCGTCGTGCCGCCCGCCCGCTCCAATCCTCGGACGGAACGGCTCCGTCGTGCGAAGCTGTCACCCGCGCCGGCAGCGTCGGCTTCGGTCAATTGTGCCTCAACGGTCGCTAGTCCCGCCAGCGGCCCGTTCGAGACGGCGAGCGAAGACATACCAAAGCCGCCCGCCACGCCCGACGATCCGGGGGGTAATGCCGGCGCCGCGGCCGGCGGCGGAGGAGTCGCGGGCCGCGCTGTGGGCGGCACCTCCGCCTCGGCACGCACGGCCATTCTCATCCTTTCCTCTTCCTCGCGAAGAGCTTTGGCCACCTGCCTGGTCGGCGGCGCGTAGCGGAACGTCGCCGAGGAGTCGGTGCGAACCGAACGCCCGCGTGGCGATCCAGAGGTTCTTGGCCGCCGCAACGTTGTCTTCGGGCAACCGCGCCTGAAGCGTCAGCAGCTGCGACTCGACGAACTCGCGCGTGTCGAACTCGAACGCCACTTCGCCCGTCGGGCTGGTTCGCGCCTCGCGGATGAAGAAGCCCGGAATCTCGTAGACCAGCGGATGATCCTTGACCGGCTCGCCGCAGTAGTACTTGGCGACGATCTTGCCCTTCACCTTGTCGCCGCGCGCGCTCATCAGGTCGCACGTGTAAGCCTCGCCCTTCTCAAACTCATACTGTCCGTTGGCGACTTTGCGGACGATTCCCGCCGCATGAACAATCTGTCCCGGACGATAGGCGGGCTTGTCGGTGAAGATGTAAGCCTTGTCCGCGTTTCCTCCTCTCCGTGTCCCCGTTTTTTTTCGAGGTCGTTTTTTCTTGCTCCGCGCGACCGCTCCCTGCCATTGTGGGGATGAGAGAATCCGGCCAAAATCCTGGGGAAAAGCAGAACGATGCCGGCGGAAGAATTCATCATCAAGATCACCCAGCGCGGCGAAGTGTGGGTGGACCTTTGCGGCCTGGGCCCTCAGCGCGTTCGGGACGTGCGCCAGATGCTCGAAGAGTCCATCGGCCCCATCGTCGAGGACCTCGAGCTAAGCGACGAAGCGCCGGGACCCGCCGTGCGTTTCGTCACCGACGAAGGCGAACACCGCTATCGGATTCGAGAGCGCTAGGGCGTCGGCATCCTGCGTGGGAGGAGAGGCAGTCATGGGAAGCCATCAAGAAGAATCGTCGCAAGAGCCCACGATGAGCGAGCGGGGTGACACGAGCGAGGCGGGACCCGGCGCGGGCGATGCCTCCAATCCCTCCGAGGCGCTGGTCGAATGTCCCAACTGCGGCTATCGCTTCGTGGGGATGGACCTGGTGGATAAGCCCTGTCCTTCGTGTGGCGATAGATCGGGCCAGTTCTATTTCCTGCGCGAACAGCCGAAGCTGGACGAACCGCTCGTCGAGGTCTATCGCGCGCCCGACTGGTTCCAGGCCGAAATGATCCGCGAGTACCTGCTGTCCGAGGGCGTGCTGGTGGCGTTTTCCACCTCCATGCCCTGGGGCGTGATGACCTTCACCGTGGACGGTTTGGGCGAGGTGTCCGTTCTGGCCGTTCAGTCCGAAGCCGAACAGGCGCGCACTCTGATCGAGGAGTATCTCAAGAGGGTCGAAAGTGCGCCGCCCACGGAACCCGAGGAAGAGGAGTGAGTCTTGTGCAGCCGTCGAGAAGGCGACGCATGAAAACCGAGAAGAACAAGCCGGTCGCTGAGGAACCCGCCGTCGAGGTGTACCGCACTTACGATTGGGGGCTGGCCGAGATGGTGGGCGAATTCCTGAAATCGCAGGGTATCGTTCCGGCCGTGCGAAGCAATTCTTTCAACGTTCTGTTTCCCAGCGGCTCAGGCTGGGCATTGGCCGACGTGGCAGTCCAAGTGCTCGAATCAAACGTGGAGCGGGCGCGCGAGCTGGTGAAAGAGTATCTGGCACAAATCGGCGTCGAGGAACCACCCAAGGGCGAGGAGCAACAGTGAGCGGCCAGGCGGCGTCGCCCGAATCCAAGCGGTGTGTGCTGATTTACAGCGACGACTACGTGGCGGACATCGGCCCTCACGTCTTTCCCGTCGCCAAGTACCCCATGGTGGTGGATGAACTGATTCGAGAATACGGCGTCTCGCCCGAGGAGTTCATCGAACCAACCGTTCCCACGCGTGAGCAGCTCCTCCCCGTCCACACGCCCGAGTATCTCGACGACCTGACCAACATTCGTTGGACGCCGCGCACCGCGCTTTCCGAAATGCCGCTCACCAGGGAGATCGTCCACGGCTATCTCCTCTCGGCGGGCGGAACCATTCTGGCGGCGCGCGAGGCCGTCGCCCGGCGCGGCTTTGGCATCCACATCGGCGGCGGCTTTCATCACACCTTCGAAGATCACGCCGAAGGCTTTTGCTACGTCAACGACATCGCCCTGGCCATCCGCGTGCTTCAGAAAGAAGGGTTGATCAAGCGCGCCGCCGTGGTGGATTGCGACGTTCACCAGGGCAACGGCACCGCCCACATTTTTCGGAACGACCCGTCCGTTTTCACCTTTTCCATCCATCAGGAAAACAATTATCCCGTCAAACAACGCAGCGATCTGGATATCGGCCTGCGCGACGGCGCCGGCGACGAGGAATATCTCAAGGCCATGCGGACGGTCATTCCCGCGCGGCTCGACGGTTTCGCGCCCGAGCTGGTGATCTACGTCGCCGGCGCCGATCCTTACCAAGACGATCTGCTCGGCGGCCTGGCGCTGACCAAGGAGGGACTGGCGCACCGCGACGAGTTGGTCATTTCCTATTGCGCCGAACGCTCGATCCCCATCGCATCGGTTCTCGCGGGTGGCTATGCTTCCGACACCAACGACACGGTGGACATCCACGTAACGACCTGCCGCCTGATGCTCGAAGCGGCCGGCTTTCACCCGAATTCCGAGCCGGAGCGAGCCACCAAATCCGCCAGCAAATGAAGCCGAGTTTCACGAAAGCTGTTGTAGCCTGGGCCCTTGTGGCCGTTCGACAGGTTGCCAACCTGTCCCACTCAAAAAACCTTGACGGAGCCGTTTCAAACAAGCGATCAAGGCCGCACGAACGCGTTCGCAGAAATCCCACGAGGAGGTAATGAGAACCATGAGAACACGCCCGGTTGTTGCATCGCTGCTTTCCCTGAGTCTGTTGCTGGTGGCCTACGGCCCCAGAGCGGCGGAACGGAGACCCGCCTCGCCCCACGCCGAAAGCTCGAAGCGCCTCATCGCCCGCACCTACAACTCCGGTTTCGCGCTCGCCCACGACACCTACAATGGCATGGGCACGGGCAGCGACGGCAAGATCTACTATGTCCTCTCGTCCGAATCCTACGAGGTCGGCGCCAAGATGTTTGCCTACGATCCCGCGACCGACAAAATCAGTTCGTGCGGCGACCTCACCGAAGCCTGCGGCGAAAAGGACCTCAAGACGATCGTTCAGGGCAAGTCGCACGTCACGTTCGTCGAGTCCGGCGGCAAGCTCTACTTCGCCACCCACGTCGGCTACTACAGCATCATTGACGGCATGGAGAAGATCGGCACGCCGCCCGAAGGCTTCAAACCCTATCCCGGCGGCCATTTCCTCGCCTATGACATGAAGACCGGCCAGTTCGAGGATTTCGGCAAAGCCCCGCGCGGCGAAGGCATTCTCTCGATGACCATGGACAAGCACCGTGGCCGCCTCTATGGCTTCACCTGGCCCACCGGCGTTTTCATTTACTACGATCTCGCGACCAAGAAACTCAAGGACCTCGGCCCGACCTCGCGCCTCGGCGAAAACGGCAAGGGCGACCAGTATCGCACGATCTGCCGCTCGCTGGTCGTGGACCCCGGCGACGGCTCGTGCTATTTCACCACCGGCGACGGCGACATCTTTCGCTATCGCTACGACCGCGACGCCATCGAAAAGGTCGGCGGCGACGACATGCGCAAGGACTACTTCGGCCTCTACGACCCGACCTCGCCCGGCCACATGGGCTACAACTGGCGCCAGACGGTCTGGTATGAACCCGGCAAAGCGGTCTATGGCGTCCACGGCAACTCGGGCTACCTCTTCCGGTTCATCCCCGGCGGCCCGCGCGTCGAAGTGCTCGAACGCCTTACTTCGCTGCCCTCGAAGCGAAGCGGCATGTTCGACCAGTTCAGCTATGGCTATCTTGGCTTCACGCTCGGACCGGACGGCCGCACGCTCCACTACCTGACCGGCGGCCCCGTTTACGTGGACGGCAAGCGCGTCACGGGCAAGAAGTCCACCGCGATGGGCGAGTCGAAGGGGATCGAGAACCTCCACCTCGTCACTTATGACATTCCCACGGGGACGTATCGCGACCAGGGGGCGATCTTCTTCGAAAACGGCGACCGCCCCCTCTATGTCAACTCCATCGCCGTGGGCAAGGACGGCACGGTCTACAGCCTTTCGCGCATCACCGAGGGCGGCAAAACCCACACCGACCTCTTCAGTATCAAGGGGCCGTTTAAGAGCGAGTGAGGGGCGAGCTGCAAATTCGAGGTCGCAATTTGCGACCTCAAAACCGTCCCGCCTGGGTCAATTCCACCGCCGGGGGCAAGGACGGCACGGTCTACAGTCTCTCGCGCATCACCGAAGGCGGGAAGACGAGGACCGGTCGGTTCAGCATCAAGAGGGCGTTCCAGCCTTCTCCGAGCAGGAGCCGAGATTCTGTCCCCGTTGCGGATGTTCAGACGGCAAGCAACCGTTGTATGCTGATGCCGGCGTGATGCACAAAGTCATCTTGCCAATTCTGGTAGTTGACGAGCAGTACGATTCCCTCCCCTGGCTGTTCCCGGATGAATCGCGCACCCGCGCGTTGCCCGCTGCTACTTCCCCGCAATGATCAGGTCGAGCCTCCGGCTTTGTTCGTCGAGCGAAAGGCCGCCGCTCCCTTCGATCGTCATCCAGCCGTTATAGCCGATCCGGTCGAGTTCCCGACGGACCGACGGCCAGTTGACGCTGCCGTCGCGGATGTCCACGAACTGTCCGCCGTGGCTGTCGGGGTTGAGTTTGAAGTCCTTGATGTGGACTTTGACGATCAGCCGGCCCAGCGCGCGAATCCACTCTTCCGGCGGCGAGTACTTCACGTGATTGCCGATGTCGAAGTAGTATTGCACCCACGGGCTGCCGACCGAGCGGACGAAGTTCGCGGCCAGGGCGGGCGTGACCCACAGGTTGTTCCACACGTTCTCGACGGCCACCACGGCCCTGGTTCTCTCGGCGGCGGGGATGAGCCGTCTGAGGGCCTGGCGTGAAACGTCGGTGGCGTGGTTCTGCGCTTCGATATACTCCTTGTAGGGCGCGTTGTCGCCTTTGACCGCGCGGAGGACGTGGCTGGTTTTCTCGTTGAACTCGATGTCGAACTCCCACGGCTGGGGCATCGCGACTTTTCCGAGCCGGCAGGGGACCATCAGGACCGCATCGGCGCCATAGCCCTGAGCGGCCGCCAGCGCCGTCTGCAGCGACTTGACGTCGGCATCCACCTTTTTGGGATCGTTGAAATCCAGCCAGGCGCGCATGACCGAATGGATGCGCATGCCGCATTTGTCGGCCACCGCGCGGGCCTTTTCGGCCTCGTCGGCTGTGACGTTCCACGCGGTGCACTCGACGCCGTCGAATCCGGCCGCCTTCATTTTCGTCAGCGTCTGCTCGTCAATCTTGCCGACGATCAGCGCCTTCTTGAGCGTGGTCTTGAACTCCGCGCCGTTGGCCCGTCCGGCCGCCGCCAGGCCCATCCCGGCCGCCGCCGACATTGCCAGAAACTCTCGCCGTGTCACCGTGTTTGCCATGACGATCGTTCTCCTCGCTGGAATGAGACGGAAAACTCGACCACCCAGATTTTGGGGACAGCCTGCGACCCTCACAAAACAGACGCGTCCCGCTCCGGTCAAAACAAATTCGTGCCCTTTCCCGAAAGAGGGAGTTGCGAAAAGGAGTAGCGTGGGCTGTCAGCCCGCGAAAATCGGCGGACTGGACAGTCCACCCCACTCTGTTCACTCACTTACGACGTTGAGATCCGCCATTTCGGAACTCCCTCTCGAAATCAGGCATTTTCCGGGCGGCGAAACCCTCGACACGATTCAAAACCCGCCAGCAATCCCCGGACAGTCTCTTTGCCTTTCATTGTCCGTTGAGCAGGAGCGCAGGCGGCAACCTTGGCGCGAGCCACGGTGTTCGAGCTCCGCCTCGATCTCGGCGATGATACCGCGCTTGTCGAGGCACCAGTCCGGGGCGATGAGGGTTGTGCGGTTGGCGTCGCTGGTCAGGCGATGGATCACCATGCGCGGATCGAGGCGTTCGAGAATGTCGCAGACGCGCTCGACATATTCACGGCGGCTCATCAGCGGAAACGGCTCGCGTTCGTAAGTCGCCCCCAACGGCGCATTTCGGCTGACGTAGAGGCAGTGGAGCTTGATGCCATCGAAGCTCAGGCGGTTGACGACATCAGCGGCGGCGAGATGGTCCGCGCGATCGTCGGTGGGCAGGCCGACAATCAGGTGTGCGCAGAGGCGGAGGCCATACGCCTTGGCTTCTTTCGTGCCGCGCTCGAATGTCGCAAAGTCGTGGCCGCGCCCGATCCACTTCAGCGTCGCGTCGCTGACCGATTGGAGTCCGAGCTCCACCCATAGATACGTGCGCCGGTGGTATTCTTCGAGCAACTGTAGGAGAGGTTGGCAAGCTGTCGGCGGCGTTTGGGCCTCACCTCGCACCGCGGGGCGAGCTGTCGCGGGTATCTCAAGGTTTTTTGGGACAGATTGACCATCTGTCCTACCCAGACAATCGGCCCTCGTGCCGATCATCAAGCCCACGACGTCGGGATGGTCGAGCGCCTCGTCGTAGAGCGCGCGCAACCGCTCAACGGGCGCATAGGTGTTGGTGTAAGGTTGAAAATAGACGAGGAACTTCTCGGCCTTGTAGCGACGGCGAAGCTGCGCGATGCCGCGCCGAACCTGTTCCGCGATGGGCAATTCCGGCTCGACGTAACCGGCGCGCGAACCCGCTTCCTCGCAGTAGGCGCACCCTCCGCGGCCCACCGTCCCGTCGCGGTTGGGACACGTGAAGCCCGCATCCACGGCCACGCGATGCACCCGGCAGCCGAACACTTCGCGCAGGTGTTGAGAAAACCTGCGGTATCGGGGTTGCTCACTCACTGGACTGCCGCACACGTAGGATCTTGATGGCTATGCGGAAACCGAGTGGCCGAGACATCCTGGATCAGAGAAAAGTCGTGGGATCGCCTCTCGCATCACGCGCGGGCTTGTTCTTCCGCACTTCCACACCAGGAGGGGAGCTTCTCGCGAAGCAGAGTCAACGAGTGACTATATCATGTCTGTACAGCCCTCGCGTCGCACGCCCGGTGTATTTTTCCCAAACAGAGAACATAGAACATTTGTTCCAGAGGATGGATCGCGCTCTGTGCGATCCCCCACTTTGACCCTCGAAAATTAATTGTAGATAGCCCCGGGTTTTTTCTCCCGGAGCTATCTTTGAGTTTTCCTGGTCAGTCATCAGCGAGTCGGAAAGAAGGCGTGTGAGGGGACTGGCACGGGCAACGTGGCCTCGGCCGGTGAGAAGACGGTTGTACCTCTGCCCTCGACGACAAAGGCAAGGGGCTGGCCTGCCCCGGCGACAGGCTCAGCCCCAATGACCGACCGCAGACGTTGCTCTCCAGCAGTGCGCTGCGATGAACCCAGGTATCGGAGCCGGGTCAGATCGTCAAGGGAAATCAAGCCCAGGTGGACCAATTTGTCGATGTAGTCTCCCGGCGCTTTGTGCCAAAGTGCGTAAAGCGCCAAGGGCGGCAACCCACGATTCATGTGGCCGGTGTGGGTCCTGGTCGAATTGTAGTACAACATCCACCGATCCACGAGGACCTGAATTTCCTCCACCGTAAGACATTCGCCAGTGCAGATCGCAGGAAAGCACTGGTACTTCAGGGTCTTGTTCAGGGCTTCGACTTTCCCGTTGCTCCACGGATGGTTGATCCTTGTCGTCCGGTTGAGGAACCCGTTGTGGAGGCAGAACGAGATCCACTGTTCCGACAGGAATTGGTTCCCGTTGTCCGTGAGGATGATGCCCGAGACCGCGAACGGCGCGTTCTCGGTGAACTTTCGCATGGCCTCTTCCGCTTCCGTGGGACCTTGAGCATCGGAAATGAGGACTTGGGCGAAGGAGGTAAAAGAATCGACGACGATACATCCACGAATCCACTTTTTCTCCTCGAGCTGCCCCCCTCGGACCATACCAAAAGTCTTAAAGTCGATGTGAATGAGACTCCCAGGACGGCACGCCACAACGCGACGCTGGCGAGCAATTTCCAGGGGTCGCAGGACTTCAACTTGATAGCCTGCGAAGCGGAGACGACTGTTGAGGTTTCCAAGGCCTCCTTCTTGCAGGACTTCCTGCACATCGCGACAACTGAAGCCCAGTTTACGCGCTCTGGCACTGGTGTTCCAGTGTGGTTCGTTGCGAACGCTTTCGAGTACGCGACCCCGACGCTCCTGAGCCTTTGCGCGATCGCCATCGCGGTTGATGGGAGTCCAGAGATCGAATTTCCCGTCCTTGATCTTCCGCCAAGTGACGTACGCGATACAGTACAATCTCGCGGCCTGACGGAAAGAAAGGGCTTTGATGTGCTGAACGTACTTTGTCGTTTCTGCCGGGACGGTTTCTTCATGGACCAGCTCATTCATTATTTCCTCCAGAACCGAAGAATTTGCCCCGAACGAACGCTGACCCTCTGGGGAAAAGCCCAGCATCGGGGTGTTCTTCGATATGGTAAAGGAAATAGCCAGTTAAGGGAAAAGCACGCCCGGCGGCCTGGCGCAAAATGTGTTCGAAGGCACGCTGTCTGTGCGATGATAGCCTGCTATTTCTTTTCCTTCACGCCCGGATAGCCGATCTTTTCTTTGACCTTGTCTTCGATTTGCTGGCGTACCTCGTTGTTTTCCGTCAGGAAGATGCAGGTGTTCTCGCGGCCCTGGCCCAGGCGCGTTCCCTCTAACGAAAACCAGGCGCCGCTTTTGGCCACGATGTGGTGCTTGACGGCCAGATCGAGCAGGTCGCCGCCGTAGGAAATCCCCTTGCCGAAGAGAATGTCGAACTCGGCTTCCTTGAACGGTGCGGCCATTTTGTTCTTCACCACGCGGACCCGGACGCGGTTGCCGACGTTCTCCTCGCCTTCTTTCAGCGAGGCAATGCGCCGAATGTCCACGCGCACCGAGGCATAGAACTTCAGCGCCCGGCCGCCGGGCGTCGTTTCGCTGGAACCGAACATGACGCCGATCTTCTGGCGAATCTGGTTGATGAAAGCCACGCAGGTCCCCGAACGGCTGATGGCAGCGGTCAGCTTGCGAAGGGCCTGCGACATCATGCGCGCCTGCAGGCCGATGAACTGGTCGCCCATCTCGCCCTCGATCTCCGCGCGCGGCGCGAGCGCGGCCACCGAGTCAATGACGATGATGTCCAGGGCGTTGCTCCGCACCAGCGTTTCGACGATGTCGAGGGCCTGCTCGCCGGTGTCGGGCTGCGAGATGAGCATGGCGTCGAGGTTCACGCCGAGGTTTTTCGTATAGGTGGGATCCATGGCGTGTTCGGCGTCAATATAGGCGGCGACGCCGCCCTGGCGTTGGGCCTGGGCCACGGCGTGGAGCGCCAGCGTCGTTTTGCCCGAGGCTTCGGGACCAAAGATCTCGACCACGCGTCCGCGCGGATAGCCCCACACCCCGAGCGCCGCATCGAGCGAGAGCGCGCCCGAAGGGATGACCGGAATGCCCTCGATCGCCGGCCGCTCGCCATAACGCATGATGCTGCCTTTGCCGTGGCTGCGTTCTATCTGGGTGAGCGCCAGTTCGAGCGCTTTTCGTTTGTCCTCCGCATCAGAACTCACGGTTGTTTTCTCCTCTCCTGGTTATGTCGCTTCGAAACCGGTTCAACACCGGCTAGTATGACAGTAAGACATAGAGCAGCGAGCAATAAACCCATTCTGAGCCACACGGACTGTGAAGGGGTTGACCCTTCATGAAGCCGATGCAACCAGACCCAATCCACCCGCAGATACCACAAGCCCCCTGCGCCAAGATACAGAATCACTATCGCGATCAGGCCCACCCAAATCCATCGGATTGTTTTCATGACGGCCCTGTACCCGCGCCCCGACGTTGCCGGCGTCCTTGCCGTCACTCATCAAAATGCGTGTCAATCTCCTGGGCCAGTGATTTCAGGCGTTTCTGGATTTTCTTGTACTCGGCCGAATGGCGAAAATCCTTCTCGTTGCGGCTGAGCAGTTCGTAGGCCAGGTGGAACGCCGCCATCAGCGAAACCCGCAGGCTGTCCACCAGGCCGCTGCCCGTCGTCAATTCGGCGATCTTGTCCTCGACCAGTTTGGCGGCTTCCTGCAATTGCTCCTCCTCGCCTTCGGGACAGCGCAGATGGAACGTCTGGCCTTGAAGGGTGATCTCAATTCGATTGACGGGGCTCATGGTCTTGGGCCTCGATCCCGGCGATTTCCGCTTCGAGCGTGTCAATCTGGCCGAGAATCTGTTGGAGTCGGTTCTTCACCACTTCTTCGCGGCTGCCGCGGCTGGCCAGTTCGTTTTCCAGCTCCCCCAGGCGCGCGCGCAACTGCTCGTTTTCACGTCCCAGCCGCTGGTTCTCCTGGGCGCCTTCCTTGAGTTGCGTTTCCAGCTGGCGAATTTGCTGTTTGGCCTCGCGATGGCGCTCGATGAGCGTGGCGATCCGGTGCTCCAGAGCTTCCAATCCATCGGTCATCTTTTTCTTCCCGCACGTTCTGCGATAGCTGGCTCTTTGCGCAGTTCCTGCCCGCTCCCGGCGGCGGTGTCAAGCGCGAAGAGTGAAGGGAAAAGGGAAAAGTAAAAAGTGAGAAAGGCAACGCGACGTTCGCGTTCACGCATCAAAAGCCACGCTCCAACTGGTTCCTCGGCTGCGAGCCCAAACTCCCCGAATCCCTTGCCTTGTTCCGCCTGGCGAACGGGAAATAGACTATTGCGAAACAAAACGGCAGCGGCGGGGCCGGCTCCCGGACAGTTTTGCGGAGCCCCGTTACACCGCCTTGCTTTCCAGCCCGCTCCACTGCTTTGCCATTCGCTTCAGTTCTTCAGCATACTTGGGCCAATCGTGGAGTGTCTCGGGGTCAAAATCCGCCCCATTCGGCCATACCAGCGTGTGGACTTCCGGATCAATCTCCACCCGATTGAACAGGTTTTTGTTTTGCAGCGCACCGTAGAGGTCCCCGACCAACACCGGTCGAAAGTCAATCACTTGCTCGTGCCCATCGTCAAACTTCACGCGCAGAGTGCAAGGCGCGACAATTTCGAAAGCCACGACACGGTAAACGGCATGACTCATTTTTTCCCCCTCTTGCGACTCACCTCAGCGGGGCGATCCGGTGAGGAAGTTGCCCTCCCTGCAGTCGCTGCCAGTTCTCCAGGAGTTCGCCTTGATGCAGCTCCGCCCACGCTTCCACCAGTCGTTCCTCTCGGTGAGGCAAACCACCACCCATCAACTCTATGGGGTCAATGGCATAAATGGCAATATGATTCTGGTAATAGGCGTGGAAGTGAGGCCGGTGATGCGGAACGCCGGGCTCTGCATACATGCGAATGATAATGCCGAAGAAGCGGGCAATTTCCGGCAAGGGAGTCTCCTCAGGGCTGATCCATCTGCCGCTAGACTGTGTCCAAAAACGCTGATCGGTTTCACCCACAGTGAGACAAATTCACTTTCCCCTTTTTCCTTTTGCCTTTTTCCTTCTGCTTCTTGTCATCAATGCGACCGCCAGAGCCGCTGCGCCTTCGCCCGTGCCGGTGAACCCCATCCCTTCGGTCGTCGTGCCCTTGATGTTGAGGGCGACGGTGGGACCCAGGACTTCGGCCAGTCGTGCGGTCATCGCGGGGACATGGGGTGCAATCTTCGGTTTTTCCATGATCAGCGTCAGGTCGGCGTTGATGACCTGCCAGCCGAGCCTGCTCGCCAGATCCACAACTCTCTTCAGCAGGATCAGGCTCGAAATGCCCCGATACTCACGATCGGTGTCGGGAAAATGTCGGCCAAGGTCGCCCGCGCCAATTGCCCCGAGGATGGCGTCGCACAGGGCATGGACCAACACATCCGCGTCGGAGTGCCCTTCGAGTCCGCGCTCGTAAGGGATCGGCACTCCACCGAGGACCAGGGGCCGCCCTTTGACCAACCGATGCGCATCGAATCCACATCCGACGCGAAAAACTGCCGCACTCATTCTCGCCCTTTCTCCGACAACAACCATTCCGCGAATCGGATGTCAGCCCGGTTGGTAATCTTAGGATTGGGCGACGGCGATGCGACGACCCCCACCGGATGGCCCAGCCGTTCGACCGCCGCCGCATCGTCGGTCACCTCGGCCCGGTCGGCCGTCACTTGTTCATAGCCGTGGCGAATCAGCTCGTAGCGAAACACCTGGGGCGTCTCGGCCAGCCACAGCTCGCGCCGATCCAGCGTTTCGATCACCCGCCCGCGCGCGTCGCATCGCTTCGGTGTGTCCACGACCGGGCGGGCCAGGATCGCGGCGCCCACCTTGCGCGCCCGGGCGATCGCCTTGCTGATGGCTTCCGGCGCCGCAAAAGGCCGAACCGCATCATGGATCGCCACGATCTCAGTCCGCTCCGGCATCGCCATCAGGCCGGCCAGAACGGAATCCTGACGCCGTTTGCCACCCGGTCCAAACCCGGCGATCTTCGTGTAAGGGGAAAGGTCGAAACGGCGCTCGAACCGCGTGACGGATTCCTTGGGCAGGACCAACCAGATCTCGTCCAGCTCCGGCAGGCTCTGGAAGATCTCGATGGAGTGAAACAGAAGCGGCTTGTCGCCCAACAGAGCGAACTGCTTTGGTGTCTCGCTGCCGAAGCGAACTCCCCGACCCGCTGCTACGATCAACGCCGCAGTTGACATTCAGAGCCGCGTCCATGAGGGCGAAACGGTAAGTAAAAAGGCAAAAGTAAAAAGTGGAAGGGAAGATCAGCGATTCAGGGCGCCTCTCGATTGGGGGCAATCATGATGCGCCCGGCGATTTACGGCCACGGTGCCGCCTTTTCCCTTTTCCCTTTTTCCTTCTTCTATTCTCTCGTCTCCGACCTCTCACCTCTCGACTTCGCGGTCACCCTCTGTTCCTTGTCCACTGCCAGGCGGCCGAAGATCATCCGTCCTCGCGAGGTCTGGAGAATGCTCGTGACGTTGACGAGGACTTCCTGGTTGATGTAATCCTCGCCGTTCTCAATGACCACCATGGTCCCATCGTCGAGATAGCCAACCCCTTGGCGGGCCTGTTCCCCCGACTCGCTGACATAGAGTGGAATGGTTTCGCCGACAAACGCCGTGGGCTTGAGGATATTGGCCAGTTCGTTGAGATTCAGCGTTCGCACCTGGTGAAGCATGGCGACCTTCTGGAGGTTGAAGTCGTTGGTGACCAGTTCGCCGTCGGTTTCGCGCGCCAAAGCAATCAGCTTCTGATCCACGTCGGGAATGTCGGGGTAGTCGTTCTCATAAATGGTCAGGGGGATTTCCATGGATTTCATTTCTTCGAGGATGGCCAACCCGCGCCGTCCCTTGGCCCTTTTCACCGGGTCGTTGGAATCGGCCAGCGCCTGGAGTTCCTGGATGACAAAGTGAGGCACCACCAGGGTTCCGGGAATAAACCGGCCGGCCGCCAGGTCGCGGATCCGTCCGTCAATGACCACACTGGTGTCAATTACCCGCACGTTGCCCTTGGGCGGGCCGAGGATGAATTTCAGGCGCGACAGATCAAAGCGGTCCACATTCTTCAGCAGCAGCATGATCCCGAAGTAGCCGCAGACCATGTTGGAGCCGATGCGCGTATAAAGAGGGTTGTCGCCGAAAAGATCGTTCGGCAGCGTCTGGGCAACGAGCGAACCGAGAATCAGGCCAAAGAGCAGCCCGACCGAGGCGAACAGGATTTTCTTGGGCGAGAGAATGTGGGCCGAACTCTCAAACAGCACGATCAGGCAGGCCACCAGGAAGCTCAGCAGGGTGTACTCGATGATGCTGGCACCGGGGGTGAATTGCTTCTGACTAAGATAAACACCAAAAAACCAGGTTATGAGGAGGACGAAAAACGTCCGAATGACGACAAACTCATTCAGAAAAGGGTGTCGGGGGGGGTGCTTTCCGTTTGGCATTCGCTGGACCTCGCCATCGAGGGGCTTGCGGAAAAGGAGATTTCCCGGAAAACTGCGGCCGAAAACAGAGTGGGCTGGACTGTCCAGTCCGCCGATTGCTGCGGGCTGACAGCCCACGCCACGCCTTTTCGCAAGTCCCTTCTCGCCATCCGAGAGCGGCGAGAATTGTATTGACAACAGGCAGAACTTAGAATAAAAGAGATTGGCTTTTCAAGCAGAAAAGGGCCGGATTGGCCGATAGGATTTCCTGATGCTGAGGTATTGTGATCGGTTCATTGTGGCTGTCTCCCAGGAGACGTTCGGCGCCCTGATTCCCTCGGACAGAAAGGGGTGAAAGGGCGATGGGAGTTGTCATCGTAGAGGAAAACGAACCCATAGATCGAGTCCTCAAACGGTTTAAAAAGGAGTGCCAAAAGTCGGGCATCCCCAGTGAGTTACGCCGACGCGAGCATTACGAAAAACCCAGTGTCCGACGAAAACGGAAAATGGAAGCTGCGAAACGCAAAGCGCGTCGCCGCATGCTCAAGATGCGAAGGAAAATGGAATCGTATTGAGGCGGCTCGAGCAGACGGCGGCTTTCACGATTGGCCCTTTTCCAGTTCCATTGGGAAGAGGGCCTTTTGCTAGGGAAGGATGAAGGCTGAAAGCAGAAGGATGAAGTCAAAAGCAAGACGTCCTGTTTTGGCTGCAGGAGTTCTGTTCCTTCTTTCTCCTTCATCCTTCCTTCTTTGCGTTCAAGGTTTTCTGAGATGATTCGTTCAAGCATTCGCGCAAAACTGATCACGGGGTTCACGGTGGCGACCGTGATCCAAGCGGCGATCACCTGCCTGGTGGGGGTTCGGCTGTTTTATGACCGCATGATCTCGCAGGCGCAGTCCGAGGTGACCGCGGCGCTGAACTCCGCCCATGAAATCTATTTGAGCCAGCTGCGCGAGATCAAAGACACGGTGCGACTGTCGGCTACGCGCCGGCTGGTGATCGAGGCTCTGGCGCGGGGAGATCGGGCGGGGCTGGTCCAGGAACTGGACCGAATCTGGCGGAGCGAGGCGCTCGATATTCTGACCGTGACCGACGTGCGGGGGCGCGTGGTTTGCCGGGCGCAGGATTCCGAGAGCCGCGGCGACGACCGCTCCTCCGACTCGCTGGTCCGTGCGGTTCTCGCCGAGCGGCGTCCAATCCTGGGTACGGTGATCATTCCGCACGAGGTGCTGCTCAAGGAAAGTCCGCAGCTCGCCCAACGCGCTTGCATCACGGTGGTCGAAACGCCCGGGGCCAAACGCCGCGAAGAGACTACCGAAACCGCGGGAATGCTGTTGGGCGCCGCTGCCCCTTTGCTCGATCGCGACGGAAAGCTGCTGGGGGTTCTCTACGGCGGCATATTGCTCAATCGGAACTATGCCATCGTGGACAAGATTAAGGAAGTTGTCTTCGAAGAGAACCCGGAAGGCAGACGCCCGGGGCGGGCCGTGGGGGGAACCGCCACGATCTTCGAGGGCGATCTCCGAATCTCGACCAACGTCCAGAATCCGGACGGGTCGCGCTCCATCGGCACCCGCGTCTGGAGCAAAGTCTATGATGCCGTTCTCGTCCAGGGCCGCCAGTGGATTGACGAGGCCTTCGTGGTCAACGACTGGTATATCACCGCCTACGAACCGATCCGCGACCTGGAAGGCAAGATCGTCGGCATGCTGTATGTGGGTATTCTCAAACGTCCCTTTGTGCAGAGTCTGTGGCAAACCGTGGAGATTTTCGTGGGCCTCGCCCTCCTGGGAATCGCCCTGGTCGTGGTCATCGCCATCATCATCGCGCAGACCCTGACGCGTCCGGTTCGCCACATAGCCGCGCTTGCCCGCAAAGTGGCCGACGGCGACTACGACGTGGAGATCAAGCCCGAGTCCCAGGACGAGATCGGGCGGCTGGCCGAATCCTTCAACATCATGACGGGGCGCCTTTCCGAGGTGCTGGGAGAACTGCGTGAGTCCGCCCGCACGCTCGAAGTGAAGGTCGAGCAGCGCAGCCACGAGATCCGGCACATGCAGGAGCAGTTGATGCAGTCCGAGAAGCTGGCGTCGCTGGGCAAGCTCGCGGCCGGAGTGGCTCACGAAATCAACAATCCGATGACCGGCATTCTGACCAATGCGAGCCTGTTGCTCGAAGACCTGCCGGCCGGTGACCCGCGTCGCGAAGACCTCCAGACGATCGTGGACGAGACGATTCGCTGCCGGCGGATCGTCAAGGGGCTGCTGGATTTCGCGCGCCAGAGCAAGCCCGAGAAGAAGAACATCTCGGTCAACGAGAGCATCCGCAACAGTCTGGCGCTGCTGCGCAACCAGGCCTCGTTCCGCAACGTCGAGATCCTCGATGCCCTCGATCCCTACTTGCCCGAAATCTCCGCCGACCCCAATCAGCTCCAGCAGGTGTTCGTGAACATCCTCATCAATGCCTCGGAAGTCATGCCCAAGGGTGGGCAGGTGCGGATCCACTCGCGGCGCGCCGATCGCGCGGGCCAGCAGCTCGAGGTGGTGATCGCCGACGACGGTCCCGGCATCCCGCCCGAAGTTTTGTCCCGGCTGTTCGATCCGTTCTTTACGACCAAGAGTACGGGGACGGGCCTGGGGCTGGCCGTGAGCTATGGCATCATTCAAAGTCACGGGGGGACGATTGAGGTGCACAGCGAAGTGGGCCGCGGCGCCACGTTCATTATTCGGTTGCCGACCGCGGGAAGATAGGGCATAAGGCACCGGTGGGTTGCGCGAATCAGGCCCACCGAATTTCGTATCCGGGTTTGCAAGGATGGCTGGTGCTGGTACACGGGAATCGAGCGACGCGGTCGGCGATTCACCCTGCGGAAACTATCCCCCATTCAGCGCATTGGCAATCCCAGCAGAACAAGGTGATCGTGATGAAAAAACCGGCACGCGTGCTTGTTGTGGATGACGAAGTGGTCATCTGTAAGAGCTGTGAGAAAATCCTTCGGCGACAGGGCCACGAAGTAGAGTGGGTGCTCTCGGGAAAGGAAGGCCTTGAGCGCGTCCGGCAGGGCCAGTTCGACGTGGTTTTCACGGATCTGAAGATGGCCGATATCGGGGGGATGGAGGTGCTGCGGACCATCCGCGAGGAGCATCCCGAGGTTGCGGTGATTGTGATCACGGGCTATGCGACCGTGGCGGCGGCGGTCGAAACCATGAGGTTGGGCGCGTTCGATTTCCTGCCCAAGCCGTTCACGCCCCCGGAGCTGCTGGGGGCGCTCGACCGCGCACGGGCCAGACGCTTGCTGCGGTTGGAAAGCCGCCAGCTGTCCGAAGGAGAGCGTGTCGCCCCCGACTTCTGCTCGATCATCGGCCATAGCCCGCGCATGCGCGAGGTGTTCGGCCTGATCGAGAAAGTGGCGCCGACCGACAGCACGGTGTTGCTGGTGGGCGAAAGCGGCACCGGCAAAGAAATCGTGGCGCGCGCCATCCATGAGCGAAGCCGCCGGCGGGAAGGACGGTTCGTGGCCGTGGATTGCGGCGTCTTTTCCAAGGAACTGCTGGCCAGCGAACTGTTTGGCCACGTCAAAGGCGCCTTCACCGGCGCGATCGCCGACAAACAGGGTCTCTTCGAATTGGCCGACGGCGGGACCATCTTTCTCGATGAGATCGGCAACATCGCCCTCGAGATTCAGGTCAAATTGTTGCGCTTTCTCCAGGAACGCGAGTTTCTCCCGGTCGGCGGCGTCAAGGCGCGCCGCGTGGATGTCCGCCTGATTTTCGCCACCAACCGCGATCTCCGACAAATGGTCGAGCACGGCGAATTCCGCGACGATCTCTACTATCGCCTCCTGGTTTTTCCCATTCGCCTGCCTCCGCTGCGCGAGCGGCGTGAGGACATTCCGGCGCTGGCCTATCACTTCCTCAAAACGGCGGCGGCGCGCACGGGCAATCCCATCGCTCGCTTCGAAAACGACGCCCTCGACCAGATGGTCAACTACGATTGGCCGGGCAACGTCCGCCAACTCGGAAACACCATCGAACGCCTGGTCATTCTGGCCGAGGGTCAGACCATCGAAACGCGCCATCTGGCGCTTTGCCTGCACGAGGTGAGCGCGGGGGCGGGGCTGCGAGTCCCCAACGACAGCCAGGAACTGAAAATGCTCAAAAAAGAGGTTCGCGAAAAGGCCGTCGCCGATGTGGAGAAACAGTTTGTGATCGAAGCCCTGCGCCGCCACAACTGGAACGTCACCCACGCCGCCCGCGGGGTCCGAATGCAGCGGACCAATTTCCAGGCCCTGATGCGCAAGTACGGGCTGAGTCGGCGGATGCGGGGAAGCGAGCCCACCGAGCCGGAGGAGAAGCCGTAAGCGCCTTCTCGGGAACCAATGAAAACCGTCCGGGCTGTTGTCGCCAGGCGCTTGTGGCCGTTCGTGGGATTCCCGGCAGAATATCGAACGCCCACGAGGGGCTAGACTACAGCTAAGCGGAAAAGAAGGGGAAAAGTCAGACTGAAACTCTGACCCCGAACAAAACATTGAGCTTTTTGAGCTTGACCTCGAAGCGGGCTTTTGGCACCAAATCGAATGCACAGTCGGGCCAGTGACAGTCGCAGCATTCATCCGGGACAACCGCAGCGAGCCTGCGCTAGTTGGTTCAGATGGAGCGCAGCCATGGCGAGATTCTTCGAACGACGGTCGGGTCGGGAACGTCGCGATTGGGATATGTTCGTCTATCCCAATCGGCGTTCGAGATGCGACCGTCGCTCGGGAAAGGACCGTCGCGAATTCCAGACACCCCTCGAAGAAGGTGAGCGGCGCCGCCCCGTTCGCGCCACAACCGATTCGCCTCAGCCCCAGCCCATCCCTGCGGCGGTTCCCGGCGGAAAAGCCTATTACACCACCGCCGAAGTGGCCGAGCGGACCGGCCTGTCGCAAACCACCTTGCTCCTCTGGATTCGCAACAAGGTGATAGATGGGAGCCGGATCAAGCGTTCGGGGGAAGGCAAGCGGCTTTGGACGCAGGAAGACATCGAAGAGATTGAGCGGGTCAAGATTCGCAACGGCTGGTCCGGCTAGGCCGCTTGGTTGAGAAGTTCGGTCAGGTACTGCTTTGACGGAATAAGAGGAGGGACGGGATTTGTCGAAATCCTGTTAATCCTTCCGATCACACTCCGACCTTCCCTTTTACAACCAGCTTCTATTCACCAGAGCTCGGAGATGCGCCGACAAAAATCGGCAGGGCTTGTTTCCCCCTTGACTATCGGCGCTTCTTCAGGTGCAATCCGAACTGCTTTCCCAGGGAGAAAGAGAGAAAACAGTGATTCAGGCGAAAGAGGAAAACGGCTGCGGTATTACGCGCCTTGAGGTGGTGTTGATCCGGCCGGGCAAGTACGACGACGACGGCTATGTCGTTCGTCATCTTCGAGGCGTCCTGCCCAGCAACACCATCAGTTGCCTTTACGCGTTGACCGAAGCGGCGGCGCACAGCGAGCGGTTCAAAGGGCGCGTGGATATTCGCATTCACGTTTATGACGAGACCGTGCATCGCGTCGTGGCCGAGCGAATCGCCCGGCGATTGCGCGGGCGGTCCAGCCGAACGCTGGTCTGTCTGGCCGGCGTGCAAAGCAACCAATTCCCGCGAGCGGCCGACCTCGCTCGGCGGTTCCTGGCCGCCGGCTGCAAGGTCATGATCGGCGGGTTCCACGTCAGCGGCGCGCTGGCCATGAGCAAACAGACTCCGCCCGAATTGCAGGAGCTGCTGGATCTCGGGGTGACGCTGGTCAAAGGCGAGGTCGAGGACGTCTGGGGCGATATGCTCGAGGAGGTCGTCCAGGATCGGATGCAGCCTCTTTACGACATCGTCGAGCGGCCCGATCTGGAAACGGCGCCGCTGCCCACCATCCCGCCCGGCTATCTGGGCTGTTTCACTTTCAAGCAGTTTGCCACCATGGACACGGGACGGGGCTGTCCGTTTGGCTGCAGCTTCTGTACGGTCATCAACGTGCAGGGGCGCAAGATGCGCCATCGCTCGCCCCAGGCGATCCTCGAGCGCATCCGCGCGAATTTCAACGGCGGCAAGGGCGTCAAGTATTATGTGTTCACCGACGACAACCTGGCGCGCAACATCCACTGGGAGAAGATTTTCGACGGCCTGATCCGGCTGCGCAAGGAAGAGGGGGTCGCCATCGAGTTCCTGATGCAGGTGGACGTGAAGGCCGCCGGGTTGCCCAATTTTGTCGCCAAAGCGGCCGACGCGGGCTGCACGCAGGTGTTCGTGGGCTTTGAAAGTCTCAATCCGAAGAATCTCGAAGCGGCGGGCAAGACTCAGAACTGCGCCGAGGACTATGTCGCGATGGTCGAGGCCTGGCATAACGCCGGCGTCACTGTCCACGCGGCTTACATCTTCGGCTTTCCCTACGATACGCCCGAGTCGCTGTTGCAGGACGTGGACCGCTTGACCAAGGAACTGAAGGTGGATCAAGCGTCGTTCTTCCTGCTGACGCCCTTGCCCGGCTCCCAGGACCACGCCGATGCGGTCGCGGCCGGCGTGCCGATGGACAGCGATCTGAACCGCTATGATTCCTTCCACGTCGTCTGGGACCACCCCAACATGACGCGGGAGCAATTGTTTGCCACCTACCAGGAGGCGTGGAAGCGGTTCTACACGATGGAGAACATGAAGGCCATGCTCCTGCGCGCCAACATCCACAACTACTGGGGCCGGTTCAAGGCGGTCCTCTGGTATCGGGCCGCGATGATCGAAGGCCGACATCCGATGTTGACCGGCTTTTTCCGGCTGAAAGATCGCAAAGAGCGGCGACCGGGATTTCCCGTTGACTCGGTGTGGACCCACTGGCGAAAACGCTGGCCCGAGATCAAGGTCCTGCTGCGCGGGTGGGTCCGGTTGTTTTTTGACTTGCAGGAGCTGTGGCTGCAAACGCGCATTCCCGCCGAGAAGGTCAAGGTGCGGGGGGTCTGGCGAGAGCACGTCCAGAACTACCTGACGACCCTGAGGCGCAATCTCCAAAGCGCCCAGGAAAGGATCAATCTGACGGTCGGCCAGGTACGGTCGGCCGTGGAGCAGAACCTCGAATCGCTGCGCACGAGCCTGCCTTCGGTGTCGCTGCCCAAGGCCGGTCGGCGGTTCCAGAAAACCGGGCAGCGGTGGTGGCGTCGCTTCCTGGACAAGGCCAGCCTGCTGGCGGTGCGCGGCATCTCGACCCGTCGCCATCTCGATCGGTTTTGGGGGCAGACCAAGATCTATGTCCGGCGCAGGGCCTATTGGCGGATCAATCCGTTCCTGGTGGGCTATAATTTTCTGCGCGATGTGAAAGTCTCGTTCTCGTTTACCTGTTTCATGCTGGGAGAACGGCTGTTCTAAGGCCTCAGGGCGGTGGCCATTTCTGCTCCGTGCGCGCAGCGAGCATCACATTCCTCTGGGTTGCAAAAAGGGCAACGGTCCCCATTTCTTCTATTGACCGGCGGTGGGTCATAGGCTGAAATAGTTTCAGCGCCGGTCAAAAAAACCCATACCAGCCGGCTGAGAAGCAAAAGGGGGAGGGTCGGAATCATTTTGCAGCGAGGCGGCCGATGAAGGGCGCGTTGATCGCCGTCGAAGGACTCGACGGCTCGGGCAAATCCACCCAAATCTATCTGGTGAAGCGCTGGCTCGAACTCGAGGGCTATAAGGTCTTCTTTACCGAATGGAACTCCTCGGTCGTCGTCAAGAGCGCGACGCGAAAAGGCAAGAAGCGTCAGCTGCTCACCCCGACCACCTTCTCCCTGATCCACTGCACGGACTTCGCCGATCGCTACGAGCGGCAGATTCTTCCCCTGCTGCGGGCGGGCTACCTCGTGCTGGCCGACCGCTATGCCTACACGGCCTTTGCCCGCGACGCCGTGCGCGGGTGCGACCGCCAGTGGGTTCGCAACCTCTATTCCTTTGCCGTGCCGGCCGACATCACGTTCTTCTTTGACCTGCCTCTCGAGCTGGCGCTGAATCGAATCCTCGCAGGGCGGCCCAAGCTGAAATACCACGAAGCGGGAATGGACCTCGACCTGTCGCCCGATCCGGTGGAGAGCTTCCGGATCTTCCAGGGGCGCATTTACGAAGAGTACAAGAGGATCATCGAGGAGTTTCACCCGGTCGTCATTGACGCCACCCAGACGATCGAGAAACAGCAGGAGCAGGTTCGCCAAATCATCGCCGAGCGGATTGACCTGGCGCAATATCGCTGGAGGATCCTGCGTTGAGTGTGCGACAGTTCTATGGGACCCCGCCGCCGGGAGCCGATCCGGCTTCCCTCGGGGGCAAGCTGATCGTGATCGAAGGGGCCGACGGTTCGGGGCGCTCGACCCAAATCGCCGTGCTCAATGACTGGATGGAGCGAAAGGGCCATGCCACCGTGCAGGTCGGCCTGCGGCGCTCGACGCTGGTGTCGGCCGAGCTGGAGAAAGCCAAGCAGGGCAATACGCTCGGGCGCATCACGATGAGCGTGTTCTATGCCACCGATTTTGCGGATCAGCTGGACAATATCATCCTCCCCGCCCTTCACGCCGGCTTCGTGGTCCTCGCCGACCGCTACATCTACACGCTGATGACGCGCGCCATTGTGCGCGGTTGCGACCGCAAGTGGCTCGAATCGCTGTACGGCATCGCCGTGGTGCCCGATCTGGTGTTCTACCTGAAGGTGGCTCCCCAGCAGCTGGTGGAGCGGAACTTCCAGAAGAACGACTCGCTGGACTACTGGGAATCGGGAATGGACATCGGCCTGTCGGCCGACATGTTCGAGAGCTTCATGAAGTATCAGAAACTGATCGAGCATGAGTTCACGCGGATGCAAAAGCCGTACGGCTTCAAGGTCGTTGACGGGAATCGCCCCATCCGGGCGATTTCGGCCGACCTCGAAAAGCATATCGAACCTATTCTGTGAGACGCCCGATCATGGCCGAGCAGAAGAAAGGCAAAGAGCCGGGGCCCGAAGCAGAATCGTCTGCGAAGCCCGCGAAAGGCGAGAAGAAGCAGGCCAAGAACGATCGCCTGAGCAAGCGCGAGGCGCGGGAGGCCGAAGCCGAGAAGGGCCTGATCGCCGAACTCGACCGCTTGCGCGCTCTCGCCCGCCAGATTGCCTCGCGTTACATGGAGCTGCTCGAAAGCGAGATCGTCCAGATTCGCGAGACGATCGAGGCCAGTCGCGGTTCGGGCGGCCGCCTTCCCCATCTTTCCATGATGCTGCAGGGTCTCGAAGGACTCAAAGTGAAACCCGAAAAAGGCCGCCGCAAGGATCTCAAACGCATTGACCGACTGGTCGCCCTGTTGAACCGTCTCGCGCAAAAACTGTGAGCGAAGAAATCCTGCAGCAGGCAGTTTATCCCCTCGTGGGTGTTCGAGGTCCTACCGGCAGATCAAGAAAAACGCGCATACAGCGCTGGACAACGGAGGCTTTTGCAAAACTCGAAGTGGCGTGGGCTGTTAACCCGCGAAAGGTGGCGATTTGGCAACAATTCCTCATTTTGAGCGCCATTCACAGGCTAACAGCCTGCGCCACAGGAGTTTTGCAAGAGGCTCAAGGGAGAAAGGAACATGGCCGGCAAGACAAGCGACTACGTCGTAGGAGTGGACTTGGGAGGAACAAAAACCCTCGCAGGCGTGGTGGCCGGATCGGGCAAGATTCTCCAGCAAGTCAAGGCCAAGACTCCGGCCGAGGAAGGCTACCACCGCGTGCTGGAAAACGTCGCGACGTGCGTGGAGGGGGCCATCGCGCAGTCCAAGATCGAGCGCGCACAAATCGCCGCCGTCGGCATCGGAGTGCCGGGCCCTGTAGACCCCGAGACCGGGATCGTCAAGGCCGCTCCCAATCTGGGCTGGAAGAAGGTTCCGGCCAAAGCGATTCTCGAAAAGCATCTGGGGCTGCGTGTGTTTGCGGAGAACGACGTTAACGCGGGCACGGTCGCCGAACACCGCCTGGGGGCGGGCGTGGGCGTGAGAGACCTGATCGGAGTTTTCGTGGGCACCGGGATCGGCGGCGGGTTGATCTTCGGCGGCCAGCTATACCACGGCTTCGGCAAAGTCGCCGGCGAAGTGGGCCACATTATTCTCGAACGCAAGGGACCCCGCTGCGGCTGCGGCAATCGCGGGTGTTTTGAAGCGCTGGCCAGCCGCACGGCGATTGTGCGCGACCTGGCCATGGCCATTGAAAAAGGGCGGAAGACCGTTCTCACCAAGGCGGTCCGCGACGGCGACTTTCACCAGATCGGGAGCCGTGAGCTGGCCGATGCCTTTCGACGCGGCGACAAGTTGACCGTCCAGATGATCAAGCGTGCGGCGCGCTACTGCGGCATCGGAGTGGCTTCGCTGCTCAATCTGCTCAATCCCGAGATGGTGGTGTTGGGCGGCGGCGTGGTCGAAGCCTTTGGGGCGGAGTATGTTCGCTTGGTCACGCGGGCGGCCAAGAAGCGGACCTTCGCGGGCACCTGGGCGGGCGTCCGAATTGTTCCCGCGAAGCTGGGCGATGACGCCGTCCTGTTAGGCGCGGCCTGCCTGGCGCGCGAGCGCGCGGCGAGCTAGCGCGACGGCTCAAAACGGGTTCCCCTCGCGAGAGGACAATGGCGAGTTTTATGCCCACGATAGCCGTTCTTGCGAGTCCGTTCCATTTGACGCATTGACAATGATGGGCAGGAAGCCTTTCTGGCTATTCACGCCCGTTCGGCAATCGGAACGAACTCTTTGGAGGGGGGCTTGATCCCGCCAAGCAAGCGAGAATGCGGCCACAGGTTGGCCAGTTCTTGTCTGTCCCGTAATTAGAAGGTTTTGCCCCATTTGCCGTGACTTTTAGACTCTCTCCTTCCCACTCCAGTGCGATTCGCGAAGATCTTTTTCGTGCCCAAGTGACAGTATCGTTTGACGCTTTTGGTCGCCAGTCTATGGTCGAAAGTCGAAAGTCCATTTTTCTTTGGTTGCGGCCCCGGGCCACCTTATGATTTCCGCCGTTCCGGTCTCCGGCAGTGGGATTTTTGTGGCGTTCACGTCGGCGCGAAGTTATGCAACGGCCAGCCAAGAGGGAAGCGCGGAAAATGCCGGATGCGTCTTCAGTTCCACCGACAGAACAATCGAGCGAATCCTTGAGCGGAACCCGCTCCAGCCGCCGCGCGAAATGGTTCTATGGACTGGCGCTTGTTGCGGCCTACCTGGTGGCGCTCTACGCGCGTCTGCCCGTGGCCAGTTTCGATGAGCCCGACCTGACCTATGGCGACGAAGCGATGACCATCGGCCAGGCCGAGAACTTGCTGCGCAACCCCGCGGGGCGAATCGAGCACTTCCACAAAGCGCCGGGGGTTCCTCACTTTCTCTATCTGACCTTTAGGCCCTATTATTGGCTGACGAAGGGCTACTTCGGATGGCAGTCGCTCAACGAGGTCCAGTGGTGGCGCGTCCGGCACTTCTGGCGGGCGTTGGACATCCTGCTCGGGAGCCTGACAATTTTTCTGGCGGGAATGATCGGCGCGCGGGTTTTCAACCGGCGGGTCGGATTGCTGGCCGCCGCTCTCTGCGCCGCGTCCAGTCTGTGCAGCGTCTGGTTCTCCTTTATGAAAGAAGAGGGGTTGATGGCCCTGGCGGTGGGGATCGTCATCTACGCCGCTTGCCGGCTCTTCTCGGCGGGCTCGCGGCGCTTCCTGTGGATTATGGTCGCCGGTCTGGCGACGGGAAGCGCCCTGGCGTTCAAATACACGGCCGCTCCCGTCGTTATCTTTTTCCTGCTCGCCCTTTTCTTCTCGAATGTTACTTCGAACGACAGCCGCAAGACGTCGAATTGGCTTTCACGATTTTGCATTGTGGACATCGTCAGCTACGGCCTTAGCTCCGCAGCGACGTTTCTCGCGTGGTTCCCCCAGCTCATCATGAGGCCCAACGACGTCTGGGCGAGCGTGACGACCTTGCCCCAGATCCAATGTCTCAATATCGGGCAGCTGAAGATTCCCCCGGTTCGTGTTCTTTTGTCGGTCGCTTGGGCTACCTGGAAAGACTCGTTCTGGCGCGGCGTGGGCCTGGGCGATACCTACCCACTTTATTTCTTCATCCTGATGACGGTGATACTCGTCGTGATGCCCCTCTACGCGATCGTGCGGCGCCACCGATTTGTCCTGGCCCTGTCGGCCTTTGCCTGGTTGACGTATCTGATCATTTACTACCAATGGCTCTTCAGCGGCTGGCGTTTTCGCCACTATTTCCTTCCCGCGATCATCCCCATCTACCTGTTGGTGGCTTACGGCCTGGACCTGGTGTGCGGGAAGGTCGCGACGTGGGTTGAACGACCGACCGGATTTCGCTTCGCGCTTCTCCCGCCTATGCTGCTGCTCGCTCTCAGCGTTTGGCCCGTGTGGGTGGCTTACGGTGTCTCGCGGACGCGCCTGGCGACGATCAGGAGCAGTGTGGGCGGAGTCGAGAAATCGCGTGCCCTGCGCAGAGAAATCGTCCGCAACATGCCGGTGGGAGCGAGAGTGTTCTCGCCCGCTTCGGGAAGGGCCTGTATCTCGGACGCCCTCCTGGACAATCGGTACTACTATCCTTGGCGCCGCGAAGAATGGGAAGACTCCACCTGGGATGACCTCGTTCGCCAGGGATTCGATTTTGTGGCTGCGGAATCTTATCCCCTGTCACCGCAAAAACAAAAACCCGTTTATCTGAAAGAACTCACTCTGAGCCACGTGAAACCTTTTTCCCTCCTGCCAAGCGTGTCCCACCTCTACGGCCGCCAATACTACATTCCGGTCCAACGCGGAGGCGGCGAGTCGTTCAATCTCGGGCTCTACTTCCGCGAACCCAGCGCGGGTGATTTCGCGGGGGTTCGCGGGAGGATTCCGCCGTTGCCGGGGCAAGAGGACAGAGGAACCACGCAGAACCTGATCCTGAAAGTTCGCCTGTACAATGGAGAGAAATGGTATCCGAAGGTGTTCCGCTGGGAGGTTTTGCTGGACGGCAAGACACTGTGGCACGGCCGAGACACGACCGAAACCAAACAGGCGTCGCTTTCGCTGCCGATTCCGGCCCGTCCCGGCGCCGAGATCCTGATCCGCAACATGCGCACGGACTACCAGCAAGAGATCACGTGGGGCTGGGGCGGACCGCCTTCTCACTTCAAAATGGACGGGCTGCAGGTGATCCCCGTTGGTTCGCAGCGACCGCTCGCCATCAAATGGACGCCCACGGGCCGGAACGGGGGGCCGGGTCCCAGCCCATGGGACGGGCATCCGGTTTACGCCATGCGCACCGATTGGCTGCACAATGACCATCCGGTGGCGTTGCGGGATACGGACTTCGAGGGGTCGCAGCCTCTGGTGGACGCATGGCGACCGTATCAAATCATCGAACCGAGAGACCAGGGCCATTTCCCCGAACAAGAGAAGTGTCGAAAGATGGCCCGCATCGAAAAAGCCGTGGGTGCCGGGCTGAACGGTTCGGATGCGTTGCGGTTCATCGTGGCGTATCCGGCGAAAGCGGTGGCGCGACTGGGCATCATGCAGCCGATCGTCTATCCGGATGCTCAGCAGGTTCGCACGATTCGCGTGCACTATCGTACGGACGGCGATGCCGCGAATCGCATCGGGGCCGCCTTGCGCCTGGCCGCCACGGGATTGAGTCTATCGGGCCAATACATTGATCACGCCGAGAAGTTCGTCGCGCTGCCGCCCGCGGCCTCTCAATGGAATACCGCGGAACTTCATGTCGAGAAGGCTTGGAAGCTCGAGCACACGCGCGTGGATTTGATTGATTTCCTCGAGGTGGCCATTGAAGTGATCAGCGGACGCGACGCGGTGTTCAACTGTCTGATTGACCAGGTGGAACTGAAATGAGCGGCGGAAGGTTCGTAGTTCCCACTTCAGTGGGCTTCCTCAACCGCCTGAAGGCGGGACTCCAAACGGTACCGCATAAGAGAGAAGCGTGAAGCAGTGGCGGTTCGATCCGACAGCGTGACGCAGCCGGAAGAAGCTTCCCAGGGCCCCTCGAATCGAAACGAGGAACCGATCGGCCGTCGTCTCCCGTGGCCGTTCTACCTGGCGCTTCTCTTACTCTATTTGGCCGCGGTTCTTCCGCGCCTTCGCGCCGCCGGGTTTGACGAACCCGACATGACCTATAACGATGAACAACGCGCTTCTTCGGGACAGGCGGCCGCGCTGCTCGCCGACCCCAAAGGCAAGATCACCTTCCTGATCAAGGCGCCGGCGCTCCCGCACTTTCTCGTCCTCGCCTTCAAGCCCTGGTACTGGCTGGTGAAGGACCACTTCGGTTGGAAATCGGTGAAGGACGTTCAGTGGTGGCGTGCGTGGCGCTACTGGCGATCGCTCAATACCATCCTGGGCGGGCTGGTCGTCATCCTGATCGGCGTGGTCGGGGCGCGCGCTTATAATATGAGAGTGGGGTTGCTGGCCGCGGCGTTCTGCGCCGCCTCGCGCCGCTGCGCCATGTGGTTCACCTATCTGAAGGAAGAGGCCCTGGCAACTCTGTGCTGTACCATCGTCATCTATTGCGCTTGCAGAATCCTGCGCGAGAGGTCCGGCCGCGTGGGGTGGATCCTGCTGGCCGGGCTGGCCTCGGGAAGCGCGGTGGCCTTCAAGTACACGGGCGCGCCGATCGTTTTGTTCTTCTTGCTGGTTCTGGTGTTGGCGCCGCGTTCAGCGGCGAAGAGTGAACGCAGTCCGTCCAATTGGTTCTCGCGCTATCGCGCCGTGGGAATTCTTCTCTATCTGGCAATTTCCGCGGTGAGTTTTGTTCTCTGGTTTCCCCAGCTGCTCTTCCGGACGCGCGAGGTTTGGCAGAGCGTCTCAGAGTTTCGCCGGTTCAGGATACTCGACGTGGCGGCGCAACACCTGCCCTCGCTGCGCGAATGCCTGTCCACGGCCTGGTATAGCTGGGATATTCTGTTCCGCTCCTGGAGCTCCAGCGACAGCTACCCGATGCACTTCTTCATCCTGCTCACGGTCATTTTCGCGGCGGCGCCGATTTACGCGCTGATTCGTCGCGAGAGGTTTCTTCTGGCCCTTGGTCTCTTCTGCTGGGTGATGTTTCTTTCGCTCTACTATCAAAACTTGTTCACCCCCATCAAAGTGAATCACCACTTCGTTCCGGCGATCACCGCCACCTTCCTGGTGCTGGCCGTCGTGCTCGATCGGCTCTGCGAAAGGCTCTCGGCGCCGATTGTTCGACGGACGGCATTTTCTACGAGGGCCGTTCAGCCTGTTCTGCTGGTTTCGCTTTGTCTCTGGCCTCTGGCGCAGTCCTATGCGGCTACGCTCGACCTTCTCGCCTACATTCGGGGCGACGACAAAGCCCGCGCCTCTCGAAGGGACATCATCCACAGTCTTCCGGTCGGCTCCCGAATTCTTATGACGCGCATCTGGCGGCAGCCCCACATCTCGGATTCGTTGATCGAGAACGTCTATCTGCGCCGCCTGTATTACAATCTGTGCGCCGACATCACCTGGGACGACCTCGTTCGCCAAGGGTTCGACTACGCTTCTCTGAGGCATTACAACGTGGATGACCCGCTCGGACAAGCGCCGTATCCCGGCTATAACCCGGATTTTCCGATGACCATGCCGCCCTATCTCGCGGAACTGGTGAGGCGGCGAACCGCCCCCGATTTCAGTTGGCCCGATGTGTCGCTCTGGCTCGATGGGTTTTCCTACGTCCCCATTCGTCCCGACGACGGGGAGTATTTCCACGTCAGCTTGTACTTTCGCGAGCCCAGCGGCGGAGATTACGCCGGAGTCCGGGGCGTCGTTCCCCCCGCGGTGCTCGCCGGTTCCGGCGCATCCACGCAGCCATTGATTTTGCAGGCCCGCCTGAGCAACGCCCAGCAATGGTTCGCAAGCTATGTCCGCTGGGAAGTCCTGCTCGACGGCAAAACCCTCTGGCACGGAAGGGATACCACCGACACGCAGTATGTTGCGCTGACCCTTCCGATTTCGGCGCGAGCCGGTTCCGAAATCCAAATTCGCACGCTCCGAACGGATTATCACCAGGAAGCTACGTGGAACTGGGGCGGGAACCCCACGCGGCTTAACATCGGCGGGTTGAAAGTGATTGACCCCGCGACGAGCAAACCCGTCGCCCTCCAATGGTCCTACACCGGTCGAAACGGCGGTCCGGGGCCGGCCGCTTATGCCCAGCGAACCGACTGGCTGCACCATCCCAATCCTGTTCCACTTCTGGACATGGGCTTCGAGGGCCGGCAGCCGCTCGTCGAGGCGTGGCGCCCGTATCAGCTTGTGGAGCCGAAGGATTATCGCAAGTTCCCCAAGGAAGTTCTCTGCCGAAAGATGGCCTGCGTCGAAAAGGCCGTCGGCCAAGGGATCGGCGGATCGAACGCTCTGCGCTTTCGCGTCGGCCATCCTCCCAAGGAGTCGGCCACGCTGGGCGTGATGCAGCCGATCGCCTACCCGGCTTCTCAGCGCGTTCAGAAGCTCCGCGTCCACTATCGTCGTGCGGGCGATGAGAGAGAAACTCGTGGCGAGGCGACGCTGCGGCTCGGCGTCGAGGCCGTCAGCTTGTCGGGCGCATCCATTGATCGCGCCGGGATCAAGACCTCGCTTGCGTCCGCCTCCAGCGAGTGGAATACTCTCGAATTGAATCTTGGGGAGCTCTGGAAAGCAAAGCACACGCGGACGGATTTGATTGACTTTCTGGAAGTCACAATCGAAACCGTTGCTGGTGCTCATGCCGTATTGGACTGTCTGGTAGACAACGTCGAACTGGAATGAGAGGCGGTGGAACGATGCTACAAGGCGAAACCCTGACGGAGGCGTTGGTCGAGCTCATCCGGCGGTCGTCGTCCTCGATCCCGCGGGACGTGCAGGATGCGATCGCCCGCGCGGCCGAGCGCGAAGAGCCGGCCAGCGGCGCGCAGCTGACGTTGCGGCTGCTCCTCGAAAACGTGCGCCTGGCCGAGACGACCTCGCGGCCGGTCTGCCAGGACACCGGCGCGCTTCTGTTTTTCGTCCGCTATGGCCGCGAGTACACGCAGCGCGCGATCGAGGCCGCGGCCAATTCGGCGCTGCGCATCGCGACCCAACGTTACTATCTGCGGCCCAACGCCGTGGACCCGATCACGGGCAAGAACTCGGGCGACAATACCGGGGTCGGCGTTCCTTTCATGGAGTTCCGCGAAAAGGACGACGCGGGCCTCGAGATTTCGCTCCTCCAGAAAGGCGGCGGCAGCGAAAACGTCAGTTGCCAATACACCCTTCCCGACGGTGGGCTCGGCGCCGGGCGCGATCTCGAAGGCGTACGGCGCTGCGTCATTGACGCCGTGAACAAGGCCCAGGGGAAGGGATGCGCCCCGGGGATCGTCGGCGCGGGCATCGGCGGCGACCGGGCCAGCTCCTACCTGGTCGCCAAACACCAGCTCCTGCGCCGGCTCGACGACACCAATCCCGATCCGAAACTGGCCGAACTCGAATCGCGCCTCGTCGAAGAATGCAACAGCCTCGGCATCGGCCCGATGGGCTGCGGCGGGCGGACAACCGTCCTGGGCATCAAGGCGGGGATCGCCGCACGCGTCCCCGCGAGCTATTTTGTTTCCATCGCCTACATGTGCTGGGCGCTGCGGCGTCACACGATGAGCGTCGCGGCCGACGGAGGTGTGAGCTACCATGATTGAACTGCGCTTGCCGACCAACGATGAAGCAATCCGCCGCCTGCGGGTGGGCGACCAGGTTGCCCTGACGGGGGTGATGATCACCGCGCGCGACGCCGCTCATCGCTACCTGATCGAAACCGAGGGAGCCGAGGTGCGCGAGGTGCTGCGCAACGGCATGATCTATCACTGCGGCCCGATCGTGGCGCGCGAAGGCAACGAATGGCGCTTTGTCGCCGCGGGGCCGACGACCAGCATCCGCGAAGAGATCCTCGAGGCCGACGTCATCGCGCGCTACGGCGTGCGCGGCATCATCGGCAAGGGAGGCATGGGCGAAAAGACCGCGGCCGCCTGTCGTGAGCACGGCTGCGTCTATCTCGACGCCGTCGGTGGGCTCGCGGTGGTGCTGGCGCAAAGCGTCAAGCGGGTGCGTGGCGTCCATAAGCTCGAAGAGTTCGGCGTGCCCGAAGCCATGTGGGTCATCGAGGTCGAGAAGTTTCCCGTCGTGGTGACCATGGACACGCTGGGCAACAGCGTCTACCGCGAGATCGAGACCCGCTCCTCCGCCCGCGTCCGCGAACTCCTGGCTGGAGCGAAGGCGGGGCATTAAGTGGGTGAAAAGTTTAAGTTTTTTTGCTGACAAGAAATCAACAAATTCGTGTTTTCATCCGCGAACGAAAGCATTCGGTCCGGCCGGTTCGGTCAGCCGCTGCGCGGTGCGCTGGTCTGCAAGTACCACAGCGACGCGGAGACGCGGAGAGAGGACTTGTTCAGACTCGTACCGCGCCAAATCTTGCGAGAACGACACCATACCGCAGAGGCTTCTGCCGAAGAGCGTCAGGAAAACCGTCTTCCGCAAATGACTGATGCCGACAAAGCGCGGTGGCAACGCCGGCTGGACAGCGCGATCTGGCTGCTCGTGCTGGTGCTGGCCTTCGGGCGGTTCGCCCACCTCGGCTATGGCGACCTCGCGGACTGGGACGAGTCGTTTCACGCCTGGCGCGCAAAGGTGATCTGCCTGTGCGGGGTCTGGCGCGATCAGTCCGGCCTGGCCTTCGGCGGCTTTCTGACCGCGACG
>Ga0315282_10002178_pt1 | contig 36436 bp, 20 predicted proteins | sample YL17G07_20_MG_FD_203693 | JGI IMG/M metagenome (GOLD analysis project Ga0315282, IMG submission 203693) | Sediment microbial communities from Yellowstone Lake, YNP, Wyoming, USA - YL17G07_20 | ecosystem: Environmental > Aquatic > Freshwater > Lake > Sediment | place: USA: Wyoming | collected...
AAGCGTCTCCACACAGCCCTCTCCCCCGGAAGACCGGGGGCGAGGGGATAAGAAGAAGCGGCTTCCGGAAAATTGGCAAAAGTCGACCTAAGGCCGCCTCGGTGGGACCTCTTGCCAGGGCGGGATCCAGTCGATCTTGCAGGAAAGCTTCTCTTCGACAGCGACTTTCCCGCCCCTCTCGATCTTGAGCTCGGCGCCATCCCCACCCGTGGTGTTGAAGAGCGCGGTCCACCTGGTGTCGCCATCGACGGCTTCGATGCCCACCTGCCCGCCTTTCTCCAGAAGCTTCACCGGCAGCATGGCCTTGCCCAAGTCCGCGCCGTAGACCACGGTGAGGAAGACTTCCGCGCCCTCCGGGTCTTTGGCCGAGCGGGTCCTGGTCATCCACTTCCGCTCGCAGGGCGGGTTGCCGGCGTTGCCCTTGTCCCCGAGATCTTTGAACTGCTCCTTGAGGTCGATGACCTCGCAGGCGGCCTCCTTGGGAAGCAGTGTCCGGGCGTAGAGCATCTGGTTGCCCTCGTCGAACTTCGCCGTGAGGAGCTGTTCCTTCTCTGACCATTCCGGTTTCACCGGCATGTGGAGCACGAACTCCCGGCTGTACTTGGCGGACTTGAGATTGTCAGGTCCGCCCTCGAGAACCTGGATATATCGCTCGACCATCTTCGCATCGGGCTTCTCGCCGAGTTCCGAGCGGTCGAGAATGACGACGAGGTCCGGCTTAAGGTAGAGAAAGCTCCGGGTGTAACTCTTGACGTAGGCACTCGGCGGCTGATAGCCCCAGGTGCGATGGGGCCCGCTGGCCGAGGCGACGGCGTAGACGTAGTCCTTCCCCGGCTTGAAGGCGAGCATCCTGGCCCCGATGTGCGGCGCCCCCAGGTTCCAGAGGAGCATCACGTTATGTGCCTCCGGCGCACCGCCGTAGCCGCCGTAGGAGGTGAACTCCTTCGACAGCCACCACGCCTTCCGGTAGAGCATGAACGACCCCTGCTCCGGATGCGTGTGATCCAGCGGGGTATTGCTGCACTGGAAGGTGACGAGCGAGGCGTCCTTGTTCCAATCGCTCCGCGCCACGACGAAGCCCTGCCCCGCCGCAAAGTAATCGGTGGGCAGCTCCTTCGTGTAATCCCGCGGGGGCACCGTGTTGTCGTAGCCCAGGAAGAACTCGATGACCTGCATCGCCTTGCTCTCACCCAAGACGCTGTCAATGTGGTAACGGGTGAAACCCGCCTCGCGCGAATTGCGGTCGAGCAGTCCCATGTTGAGCCCGGCCAGAACCCAGTCGTGCTCGGACTTGTTTTTCCACCACCACCCGCTCAGGCCTTCAAAGTCTCCGTACATGACCGGCCCGCCGCCCGGCGTGGTGCTGTAGATAAGGAAGTAGACAATTTGCGTCGGCCAATACCCCTCCTCAGGCAGGATGCCCTTCCAGACGTCAACACCGGCAGCGGTCAAGAGGCCCTCATGGGCAAAGAGCGAATAGCAGAAGGTCCCCTTGCAGTATGCCGCGCCGTCCCGGCCGAAGCCGCCCTCGGCGTTGCGGATGTACTCCTTCTCAATCCGCCACTGACTGTTGTCGCTGAAGTAGTGCTCGAGCCAACCCTTGGCCGTATCCTTGTGACCATAGATGGCCACCGCAGAGAGCACCGCCGCGGACCACTCGCCCGTCATCTGGTCCCCGTCGTACCAGCGCAGGCCGATGGTGCCGGGCTTGATGGCTTTCAGGCCCAACTCCAGTTCCTCCACGCACTCCTTGCGCTCCTCTTCCGTGAGATCGTTGTAGAGCCAGTCGAAGGCCAGCGGGTACCATACGCCGCAATGGCGCATGGTGTTGCTCGTCATCTTGGAATGGAAGTGTGTGCGGGCCACCTCGAGGAGTATTTTCTTGGCCTGGTCGAGGTACTTCTTCTCCCGCGTGGTCTGCCAGAGGAGTGCCAGGGCCGGAAGCTTCCCATTGCCCCAGCACGTGGGGATTTGTGGTGAGTACGAGTCAAAATAGTACGTGTCCACACAGGCCTGGAAGACCTGGAAGTCGTAGGTCTTGGCCTGGGCCTTGCCCTGGAGCACCTTGATCCGTTCCGGCGTGAGCCAGAAGCGCGGGTGATCCTGCTTGATCTTGAACTCCAGGTCGCTCAGGCCCTCTGCTTTCACCTTGAAGGGCTCGTAGGTTGCGGCGGCCGCGGACGCGGCAGGCTGCTCCTCCGCCGCTGAAGACCTGTGGTTGCCAGCGACCAGGCACGATGCAAGGGTTAGATACAGAGGCACGACCAATAATCTCCGGCGCACGGGTTCATTCCTCCTCTTGAGCAAGTACCTCGTCTAATTCTGCTCCAGGACCACACGTAACGTGCCCTTGAGCCCGACTTTGAAGGATACGACCCCCGACTTTGAAGCGGCAAACTCGTCCAATGCCTGACCGTTGACGCTGACCTTGTACTTCGCGTCCGGCTTGAGCCCGCAGACCAGGTGTGAAGCGGCCGTGGAACTTTCCAGGGCGTATTCCGCGCCTCCCTTGAACTCGCCTCCCGTCGGGAAGACGGCTGCTCGGTCGCCAATCATCGCGCCGACAGCGCCTTCGGCCTCAAAGAGTTTCGCCTCCGCCGCCTTCTCCTCTGCGCCGGCACATGCCTGGAAGGTGTAGAGGAAGAGGTCCTTCTTCGCCGCATCCTTGGGGCTGATGTGCAACGTCCAGTGACTGTTCATGGTGGAGTCGCTCAGCCACCGGCTCTTCGGGGTAATGACGTTCTTCGTAATCTCCCGAGCCTCGGCCTTGGGAAGAAGGAGGTGGACGTAGACCTTGCCCGTGCCCTCGAGCGGCAGCCCCGTGACGAGGTCGCCTTCGGTCTGCGGCTCCTTGCCGAAACAGAGCACCGAGGTCTTGCCGAACTCCGGTTTGACGGCGATGACCCGGTCGCAGACCACGACGTAGTCCGGCTTGAGGAAGACGATCTGGCGGTCGAACAGCTCCAGCCGCTTCGGGGTCAGTATATGGGTCCAGTTGTAGGGACCGGCCGCGTCGCCGTGCATGTAGCTGTAGTCCCGGGTATCCTCCGCGCCGAGGAACTTGGCTGGCTCCTCGTAAAGAGGACATTGCCCGGTGATCGTCTTGTCGCCCGCGTACGGCACCGGACCGACGAGGAGGGTGTTGTGCCGGTCGGTCCCGTGGCCCTGTTCGTAAGATGCCGTCTCCGGGATGAGCCAGCCGTTCTTGAAGAGCGTGAAATGTCCCTGGTCCGGGTGTGGATGGTCGCTGAGGGGCTTCGCCCCGCAGTGGAAGCTGACGAAGGTGGCGTCGCTCTTCCAGCTCGAACGCGTGAAGACCATCCCGGAACCCTCGGCCGCGTACATGCCCGGCAGGTCGTCGGGCGGTCTTTCCGGCGGCCCGGGGTTGCGCCAGAGCATACGGTGCCAGTCGGGCGGGTCGCGGCGGGTGGTCTTGACGTGATTGAGCCACCACTGGGCGTGTTGTCCCAGCGGTTCGTTGGCGAAGAGCGCCGAGCCGACGAGCACGGTATTCCAGTCATAGATCGGCTCGATGATCCCGTTCGTCTCCGCGTCCCCGTCCGTGTAGATCTGGCTCAGGCTCGGGAGCGTGGAGTACGTCATATACCGCACGTGGTCCCGGGGGTACGAATGATCGGTGAGAGGGTCGTAGTCGGTGGCGCCCTTCCAGGCGGCAAACAGGTCCATCAGCACCGACGTGGTATGCGCGCCGTAGCCCCTTCCCCCCGTGAAGGCCCCGCCCCGAAGTGAGCCCTCGATGATCGCCTTCCGGGTGATGTTCACGTAGGTTTTCCAGGCGTTCTCCATGTGACGTTGGGCGTCCGGGTCCTCGCCCGAGGTGACAATTGCCGTATAGGCCTCCCCGACAAAGTAGCTCACCGAGAAGTTGTCGATGCTTCCCTTACCGGTGGTGGCGAATTTGTTCAGCCAGTCACACCAGACCGACAGCTTGTGGGCGATGTTCTTGCGCTGCTCGGGCGAGAGGTAGTCGTAGAGCCAGTCGTAGGCGATGGGGATGGTGAGCATGGTCCCGCGCGCCGCGTAACCCGCCGCGTTGCCGTCGTTGTCCAGAACCCCGTCCACCGGCGAACCCTTCTCCTCCTTGTAGGGCCCGGTCAGGTCGGGGTCGGGTTTCTCCACCGCGTAGGCCATGAGGTTATAGGCCTTCGCCGCATACTTCTTCGCTTGCTCGGGGTCAACGTCTTTGTAGACCTGGTAACACAAGCAGGTGGCCACGAGATAGCTGTAGCAGTCGAAGAAGCCTTTGCCCTTTTCGGGGGCTCGGTCCGCGATGTTCTTGACGATCTGCCAGTCCTCGGAGTTCTGCTTCATCTTCTCCCGCATCACGGCAAGTCGCGCCGGGGTGATCCAGAGCCGCGGGTGCTCGGTGCGGATGACGGTCGGCGGCTGTGCCGCATCGTGCTGCGGCGGCCGGGGGGCCTTCTCCTCGGCCAGGAGTCCGCGGATGCTTACCCCGGCGGCAGCGCCCATAACCATCACTGCGGCAGTAACACCCGCCGCCAACTTGACCTTGGCCCGGAACACTGTGAGTTTTCTCGCGGCCGTTCCTCCTTCACTGTTTGGGTACGATCTCGATCGTGTGAAACGTCCCAGGCGTTACCTCGAAACTCATGCTTCCCTGGCCGGAGCTGGTCAGCGTCGCCAGAGGCTTGTCGTTGTCCTTGATCTCATATACACAAGTCGGCCGCAGATTGAGAATTAGCTGCTTGGATGCCCCTGTGGCATCCAACTTGTAGGTGAGGGCGCCGTCAATCTGCCCGGTCCTGCCGAACAACACCACCCGGTTACCCACCTGCACGCCGACGGCCGTTTTCTCGCGTCCCTCCAGTCTCGTCGTCGAAGCCATTTGGGCGACGTTCGCGTCCGCCGCCTGGAACACGCTCAGGAAGAGGTCTTCCTTCTGCGGGGCCGGCGGGGACACCTTGACCGTCCAGTCGATGTTGCAGAGGCTCTGCTTGAACTTCAGGTTGACCTTGCTGATGACGGCCTTCTCGGGCAGCAGCACCTTCTGGAAGACCTTGCTCCCGCCCTTGTCGCTCGTGCCGCTGATGAGGTTGCCGTCCACCGTCGGCTCGGTGAATGGATACTGGGATAGCGCCTCCTTGGTCAGCTGGACGCTTCCCTCCGTCGAAGTCAGCCGGTCGAGGACCACGACGGTGTCGGGCTTGAGGAAGACGAACGTCCGCGAGTAGCTCTCGAGGGGATGCGAGGTGGGCGTCCCGCGGTCGTCCCAATAGGCATTGGCGAGATCGGTCTCGGCGTAGAGGGAATCCGGGGTCGTCTCGTAGCGGATGAGCTTGGTGGCCGGCCGATAGCAGCGGGACTTCTGTCCTTCGCCTCCGATCAGGAAGACACACCGACAGTTCGACCCGACGGCGGTCCCGCCGCTTTCAGGGATCAGCCAGCCCTTGCGATAGATCGTGAAATGCCCGTAGTCGTTCGAGCCGGGCCTGCCGCCGAAATTGTCCCCCGCCTGGAAGCTCACCCAGGTGGCATCCGGCCCCCAATCCGACCGCGAGAAGATGAAATGGTTGCCCTCGACCAGGTAATCCGTGGGCAGCGTATCGAACGCCGCCTCGGGCGTGTCGGGGTCGTACCACAGGAAGCCCAGCGCCGGATGGGCGTGACTCAGGCTCCCTATGCCCCTCCGAAGCCAGCGCTCGATCACGCCCCGGAGCCCGGGGGAATTGTTGACCAGCACCGCCATAGCGTTGCTCTCCCGGTCGTTCAGGCCCCCGCCCGTCGCCTGTACGGACATCTCCCCGTAGGGAAAGACGCCGACCAGTCCCGGGAGCGTCATGTTGAGCATGTAGCGGCCGGCGTCCTCGAAATACGCGCAGTCCCGGAAGTAGTCCTTCCCCGTCGCGGTCTTGAGCGCCTCGAACGTCATCAGGATCTTCGCAAGGCTTTCCGGCCCGTAGGAAGTGGACTCGGTGGGGAACCCGCCCTTCGCCCCGCTCTGAAGCGCATACGCGGGATAGTCGGGCGCGACTTTCTTCTCGTTCTTCCCATAGTTGAAATGATCGACGGGATACCCGCGCTTCGCGCCTCGCTCCATTGCCGGCTTGAAGCACTTCCCGTAGTAGTCGTCCACCGCGTGGTTGACGCACTCGACGGCACGCGGGTTGTCGCCGAAGGTCGCCAGGCCCGTCAGCATCTCGGAGCAGGCGTAGTTCGTGTTCCAGTTGTTGATCCCGCCGGGGAATCCGCTGTTCCCGGCCCCGTAGACCGTGTACCAGTCCCGCCACTCCTGGAGCTTCGCGGCAAAAGCGGACTTCTCCTGCGGGCTCAGTCGGTCGTAAAGCCAGTCATAACCCACTGCCAGTGGCGGCACGATGGAGCGGACGACGTATCCGGGAGCGTACCCGCCGTAGTTGGGAAAGGGCGGCTGCGTCTTTGGGTCATAACCGCCGTAGATCGCCTTGATGGCCTCCTTGTCGAAGTACCAGTGCATGATCTCCAGGGCCTTCGTCGCATACTTCCCGGCGTCCGCCGGGGCCGAGTCTTTCGTCATCAGGTGCATCATGGCTAGGTCGTAGACCGCCAGGGACGGAACATGAATTCCCGTGGGGACTTCTTTCGTCAAGAGCAAGTCGGCGGAAGTCTTCAGGCTTTGCCACTCGGGCGTGTTGCGCTTTTGCAACTCCTTGAGGCGTGCCAGCCGCTCGGGCGTCACCCAGATGCGGGGATGGTCCTTCTTGACCTTGAACTCACGCCCGCCGGCTGGCGCCGCCGGCGCGACCGGCTCCTCGGCCAGGAGCCGCTGGACGCCGATCGCTGCGATACCGCCTGTAACCATGACCAAGACAGTAACACCCTCCACCCACTTGACCTTGACCCAGAACAGTGCTTTCATAACCTCCTCCTCGTTTCCTCACTTCCCATCCTCAGGCGGAGCGCCCTCGTGCCCGGCCGGCCGCCGGTGCTTCCGGGTGCTGTGGACCTCAAGGCAGTCGTCGAGCTCCTTGAGCAGTTGCTGCTTTTCCCGGTAGGGGTTCCACATGGCCTCGGCCAAGAGGCAGACCGGATACCAGGCGCGGACTTCCCACAGTCCGTTCTCCACCAGCAGGGTCACGGACTTGCGTTTGGCTTTGGATTCGACCAGGTTCTTGAGGACGTCGAGGGCTGTCGGGTCGCGTTCGAAGGTCTTAATCCAGCCAGCCTCCTGTTCCGCCCACTTGCTTTCCCGGCTGTCGGCCTTGGCCTGGAGTTTTGCTTCATCCCGTATGAGTTTGGGTTCCTCTTTGGGTTCTTCATCGACCCAGCCCTGAAGGCCGAGGTGAAAGAAGCCCTTGTAGACATATCCAATATCCTCCTTGTCTCCGCGCAAGGAGGCCAGTTCGCTGCAGATAGTCAGCACGTCTTTATTGAGCATGGCCGGCCTGTACGCGAAGGGGCCGCCGGGGAGGTCCTCATACATGATATTCACTCTCGGGTCGACATCCTTCAGGGACGCCTCAAACCGGGCCCTGACGGAGGCGTCCCCATATGGAAAGTGCAGTCCGAAACTGATCCGCACTTTGGGGTGCTTCTCCAGGATTCTGGTGGAAGTGCGGTTGACGAACTCCACGACCTCCTTGCAGTCCTCCGGCTTCAGTCGGCCTCCCTCCGTGCCCGAAGTTTGGAAGTAGATGCCAAAGGGATTCAGCGGAGCATACTGTTCTTCGAAGATCTTGACCGCCTTCTCTTCCCAGGCGGCGATGCTTTCCGGTTTTGACCAGTCGATCCAGCGGTCCCAGCCCCAGCCGTATCCCCATACCACAGTGATGCCCCGCGAGGCGGCATAGTCCCGGAAGGCCACAAAAGTCGTTGAGTGTCTGGGATCGGTCCACGAGATGACCAGGTTCATCTTCCAGCGTGCCATCTGGTCGAGGAACCTCTCGTAGTTGTAGATAGAGCTGCCCCAGAGCCAGAGCCCGCGGAGTTCCACCTTCGGCGCCTCGTGGAGTTCCATCTGCTCCTGTTCTCCTGAGCAGGCCTTACGGAGATAGTAGTGAATGCAGTCCATCACCCCGTAGAGCGTGCCGCGCTCGTCCGCACCGGCGATGAGCACTGTGCCCCTGTCCTTGTCGTACTTCAGAGCATAGCCCTCGGCGCGCTCTTCGGCCTTGGTGAACCCCGAGGCGAGGAGTCTTGCCGCTTCCGGGTTCGTCTTCGCCTGCCCCACGACGATAATCAGTTTCGAAGTCCTGCCTGGCTGAGGCAGACGCTTGAGTGCGTCCGCCAACTCGTCCAAGGCAAACTTCTCTATCGCCGAGGGAGTTTCCGGGCCCTTCACCGTTACGTCTGCCGCCCGCGCGGCGGACTGGGGCAGGAACAGGACGAATGCAAGCGGCAAGAGCCAGCGTATCCGGGGCCGTTTCATGGACATCCTTCCTTGTAGAGCAGCGGTTCTCGCCTTGTCACGGTGCGAGCCGCCGCCATCCCGGCTGTTTCACATGGGCTGGCTCTCATAGGCGCCGATATCGAAGGCCTTCCCCGTCGGCCGTTTCGTGCCGTCCAGGTCGGTCTCGACCCCCTCGACGGACGTCCCGGCCCCGATGGCGGGCGAATCCTTCCGGAGATGGAAATCCGCCTTCTCAGGATCTGCGAAGGCGGGATTGACAGAGAGCGTATGGGCGTCCTGCGAACTTGCTTCCTGCCATGCCTTGAGGGTCGAGAGGATCCCGTCGCTGACGTCCCCGACCAGGTTCTGCCCCGGGTGGGTGAAGATGATGTTGTAGTCCGAGACTATCCCCTTGAGATCGCAATTCTTGGTGTAGAAGGCGCCGTGCTTTCCGCCGAAGAAGATGTTGTTCTTGATGATCGTGCTTCCGCCGCCTTCCGCGAGCCGGTTGATAGCCATCGCCCAGCGGCCCTCACCCGGCCGGAAGTAGACCGTGTTGTTGTAATACTTCATCCCCGTCCCGGTGTGGTCTCCACCCTCGTGGTAGGCGATGATGCCGGCCGCGAGGTTGTTGTAAAGGAGGTTGTTCCGGATCACCGTGTCCTCCACGCCGTCCATGTTGATGGCGGATGCGCCATCGCGACCGTTGTTGTAGATGACGTTGTTTTCGAGGAGTCCCTTGGAGATCATGCCCTTCGGGCGCTCGTCCTTGGACCCGTTCATGTGGATGCCCGCCTGTTTGTTGTCATGGATCCGGTTGCCGCGGGCAACGGGAAAGTCGGTCGAACTGAAGTAAAGCCCGTGCTGGTTCTTCGACCCGAACAGTTCGCAGTTCTCCACGGTCATATAGTCGCTCCGACGAGTGTGGACCGCCCACTGGCCGTTGTTGCCGATGACACAGTCGCGGATCGTGATGTGCTGCGAGCTGTTGATCAGGATCCCGGCCCGCTGGGCGTTCTCGATCCGCAGGCCCTCGATGACCAGCCAGGCGGCGTTCCCGCGGATGTCAAAACCATCCCGCCCTGTTCCCTGGATGACCGCTCCTTTCTCTCCCTTGATACGAATGGGGTCCTTGTCGGTCCCCTGCAATCCGTCCACGGTGATGGTTTCCTTGTAGGTTCCAGGTTTGACGAGCAGCGTGTCTCCGGGGCGAAGGGTCTTGACCTTCGCTCCGATAGACTCTCCCGGCGAGACTGTGTACTCGGCGGCCTGTACCTCCATTCCCAGCACGAGGCCGATTGTTCCGATCAGGACAGGACACAGACGGATTCTTCGTCGAACGCGCATAGCTCAACCTCCTGGATCATTTCCTTCCTCACTTGACGCATGTTCCGCTCAAGAAGCCATGATCTCCCTGAGCGCCGTCAGCATGGTGTCTATCTCCCCGGGGGTATTGTAGTAGTGGGGCGAGACGCGAACCCTACCCCGGCGAACCGCCGTCGTGATGGCCCGCTCGCCCAGCCGATGGACGACGTCCGCGGCCGGCAAGCCCGGCGGCTCGAAGGTAACGATCCCCGACCACTCCTCGTCGCCCCGGGGACTGATAACGCGGCAGTCCAGCCGACGCAGACCTTCCGCCAACTGCTCGGTGAGACGGTAGAGGCGTTGGGAGATTTCCTCCAGGCCGCACGCCTCGACATTCCTCAGGGCCTGACCGAGGCCGTAGAGGCCCGCCAGGCTCGGCTCCCCCGCCTCGAACTTGCCGGCGTCGGTGAAAAGGCGCAGTTCCGGATCCCTCTCCCGGGCGCCGGTCTCCCCGGCAATATTCTTTTCACCCAGCACGGGAGTGCGGACAAGACCTGTTGCCAGCTCATCGACATAGAAAATGCCCATGCCGGTCAGTCCCATGAGCCATTTGTGGCCGCCAGCGGCCAGAAAATTCACCCCGAGGGCCTTGGCGTTCAGCGGCACTGCGCCCAAGGCCTGGACCGCGTCCACTGAGACCAGGATACCCCGGGGTCGGCAGAACGCCACAACGGATGCTAGGTCCAGGCGCTGCCCGGTCGCGTACTGCACCGCACTCAGGGCCACCAGGCGGGTGCGACGGTCCGTCAGGGCACGTAACTCCACCAGGTCGACCCGGTCGTCCTGCCCGGCGGGGAGGAGTCGCACTTCCACTCCCAGGTCGCGCAGGTTGAGCCAGGGAGCCAGGTTTGCGGCGTTCTCCACGCGTGCGCTGACAATGTTATCCCCCGGTTTCCAGGGGATGGAGCACGCGACCAGCGACAGAGCGGCGGAAGTGTTTCCAACGAAGGCTATCTGGCCGGCCTCCACTCCCACCAGGCACGCCGCCAGCCGACGGACCTCCTCCTCGGTTCCGTGGTAGGCGTTCCAGTGCTCGCCGCCCAGGGCCACCTTGGATCCCACCTCCAGACCCTGTGCCGCAGCAAGGACAACGGAACGGGGAACCGGGGCGTGGGCCGCGTGGTTGAAGTAGATGCGCTCCTCGAGCTGGGGAAACTCCCTGCGAAAGGCCGCCACCCGCTCGTCCAGCTCCACGGGATTCTTTCCCCCTTCCCTCACCGCTTGCCGCCGAGCGGCGATTCCAGCCTCTTTCCGTCCTGCTCAGTGATCCGGATGTTCCCTCCGGCCTTATCCATGGCGTCAGGGAATTCCATCCCGTATGTCCGGCCGTCCATGTCGAAGGTCAGTCGGTAGCTCTGACCTTCGTGCTGCAAACGGGGCGAGAGTCCCTCCGGCTCCGACCCCAGGACGATGAGGTGCAGGAACACCGCGTCTTTTCCGGGCACGGTCGTCGAGACGGTCAGGCGACAGATATTGGCGTTCATGACCTGCTTGCCCTTTTCATAGAGGAAATCCGCGAGGTTCTCGTATGAGGCAGTGAAACCGTCTGCCGGAAGGAGCGTCTGCACGAGCATCTGTGCGTCGCCATTCTTCACGCGATAGACGTTGCTCACGATGTCGGGGGGCTGGGTAACATTGAGCAGCCACTGTTTCTTCGAATCCGCCCGGGAACGGATCTTGTCCAGCACCACGAACGTGCGGGGTCTCAGGAAGAGGAACTCGCGCGTGGCGATCTCAGCCCTCGACTTCGCCGCGAGAAGCGTGCGCTCGGGGATCTCCCTGTACTCGGAGAAGGCGCCGCTGAACTCGCCCAGTGCATAGGCGAATTCCCCCCGGTCCTCGAAGGTCACGATCCGGCCGTGGTCCTGAAGTCCCTTCCGCCAGTGGTTCCAGTAGGGGTCTTCGGCAAAGGCCCCCTCCTGGGGCCCCCAGCCGTCCAGAAGGATCGTGTTGTAGGCCGGTGCGCGGCGGGCGTCGCGCTTGACGCCGTAGAGAAAACTGTCCACCGCGAGGTCCGCCTGACGGTGGAGGTTGAAGTGGCCCTGATTCAAGCCCTGATAGTCGTGAACGAACGGGCCGCACTGGAAGCTCGCCCAGGTGTCGTCGGGCCGCCAGCCGGAGCGGAGGAAGACGACGGACATTCCCTTTGACAGATAGGAGAGCGGCCAATCGCCGCGCCAGTCCCGCGTCGTCTTCTCCGGCCTGAAGAAGAGGATCTCACGCCAGGTTTCGACCACCGGGGGTCGGTGTTCGGCGAGCCACTTCCGTCCGCAGGGGACGGACTTCCCGTCGCGCACTAGCTCGCAGGCGTAGAGCATCAACTGCCAGTGGTTGCGGTCCACGGCCTGCTGGCCGTAGCTGTTGTTCTCGCTGGCGCGGACGTAGGTCTCCGTCGGGTCCGTGGCGTAGATGTACCAGCGGATGATCTCGTCATTGTGGTTCGTACAGCCGGCGAGGTCTTCGCCGGTTCCGCTCTTCCAAGCCAGCATCCATTCGAGGATGAGTCGGCGGATGCCGCTGTAGCGCATCCCCTCGTGCCAGTAACCGCCATCCAGCCGGTTGAGCATGGGAAGGATCTCGCCCTCGAAGCGCGCGAAGCGGACGTCGTCCATCTGCTCGACGGCACGCGGGTTGTCGCCAAAGGTGGCGAGCCCCGTGAAACTCTGCGCCCAGAAGGCCCAGACGCCGTAGTTGTGATAAACCGTCCCTTCGCGGAAGAGGTTCGGACTCGTGACGACCCGGCGGTTGTAGTCGTAGAGGAGGTTCAGCGCCTTGATGCCGAGGGCCTTGTCTTCCGCGGAGAGTTCCGGATAGCACCAGTCGAAGAGCACGGAGATGCGCGGTCCCCGGCTCCGCGGCAACACCTCTGAGCCGGTGTCCTTCGGCAGCGTGCCGCCGGCTTTTTCGGCCTTGTCGATGACCTCCTGCGCGAGTTGCCGCATCATCGTCACGGCTTTCTCCACATGGGTCTTGTTGCCGGTGACTAGGTATGAAAGCGCGAGGCCCGCCTCTGAGTCCTCGCCTTTGGCCTCTTCGGCGGCGGCGACGAAATCGTTCCACCGCTTCGCGTTGGGGCCCGCGGCCATCTCTTTCAGTTCCTTCAGCACCTCCCGGGTCACGAAGAGCCTCGGATGGGGACGGACGAGATAGACCTTGGCCGAGAGCTCCTCGGAATCCGTGACCTGTCCCTGCGGGTTCCTGAGCTCCGCGCGGACCACGTACCGTCCCGTCGCGGTCGCCGGAAGCAGGGCCCGGCCGTCGAGGACTTTGAATTCCTGCGGGCCCGTTGCGAAGCCACTGGGGAATTTCTCGAGGACAACGGCGCTCGCCTCGAACGCACCGGGCCCGGTGGCCACTTGGGTCACCAGCCGGGGAGGCGGACCGTCGGATGAGCCAGCAACGCTCAGGATGTCCCCGAAATGAGGCGGCGGAGCGGCCTCGGCGGCGGCCGGGGATGTCTCCGCGGACAGGGACGCCTTCAGCGCGGCCCCGCCGGGGCGCGAGACGATGGTCAGTTTCGGTCGAAGCGCCGGGTCGGGATACTCCGGACCCGCAAAGGCGCACCCCTTGAAGCCACCGCCGGGCGAACGCCAGAAGTTCACGAGAAGCATCCCCTCATTCCGCTCGGGGCGGTGGCTCCAGTCTCTCACCCACTCGGTCACGTCAAAGCGATACCACCCCGTCCCGTTCAGACGGACCTCGCGAAAGGCCCTGAGATCCTTGACGTCGAACCGCCAGCCCTCGCCGCTGTAATAGGTTTTCCCCTCGACGAGTGGGGTCCTGCCGCCGATGCCGGGGGGAACATCAAGCATGACGGCCAGGCTGATCACCTGCGGGAAGTTCGCGTCGGACTCCGTGCAGTAAAGCGAGAGCTCTGCGCTCGTCACGGGGACGTCCTTCAGGACTTCAAACCGCAGCCACCCGCCCGAGCGCCGGTCGGCGGTCACGCTCAGAGACGACCCCGCGGTCGCGGCAGCCGGTGTCGCACCCCAGACCGCCTCGCCGCGCTCCAGACGAAACGTCTGTGCGGCGCAGCCCGCATAAGCATTCCGTCCCTGCTGGAGCTCCGTCGTGGCCGTATCGGCGCCCGGCCGACAGCCGGATGGGAACAGAAGGCCGCAGAGGACGAAGAGAACAGCCCACGATTTCCCAAGCCCGCGTCCTGCACTTTCACCGAGAGGCATTGCAGTCTCCAATCAGACAGAGTGACTTACATAATCGCTGCGCCCTCACATGATGAGGCTGCGAAGCTTCCTCTCGGTTGCGTGCCGCTGAAACGCTCAAGGTTTTCCTGTTCCGGGCCCCTGGGGCTCCCAGTGGACGCCGTCGGCGTCGACCCGGATCCCTTGCACCTTGTCATAAAGGTCGTGATCGACCGATTTCTTGCCGCCGCGCTCCACGGTGATGTGCCCACCCAGCGCCTTCTCTCCCCGGCTGAAGTCAATGGTGGCAGCGTGATCCTTGAACAGCAGCTTCACCCCCAGCTTGTCGTCTCCCTGCAGGGACTCGCACTTCGGCAGGTCCTGGTCCGCGGCATCCGAGCCGACGAGCACGTGCAGGAAGCAGCTCTCCGTGGTGCCCGACTGAGTGATGTCCACCCGCCACTGTTTCCATTCTTCTGAGAGTTTGGTTCCCTCCCCCTCACCGGTCACGGTGTAGGATACCTCTTCCGGGTACAGGGTCCAAAGGGTGAGCTTCTGATCGCCGTTGACCTCGGTCAGACCTTTGTCCTTGCCCGCTGGCCGGACTTCGGGCTTCCGCTGCAGGTGGATGAGAAAGGTCTTTTTGTCCTGGGCATTGGGGGTATCCATGCGATCCAGGATAATAAGCGTATCCGGACGCAGGAAGACATACTCGCGAACCATGCGGTCCAGGGCAAAGTTCGGGTACTGCCTATCCCCTCTCTTGATGGAGTTGAGGTACTCCTTGGTGGTGTCGACGGCGTTGTAGAAGTACTCCGGATGATCTTCGAGACGCATCGTGCACTCCGGCCTCTTATCCAGGTGGTGGGCGTATGCCTCGCCCTGCCCGTTGACCAGGAGTCCGTTATGGCTCTCGTGCGCGGCGCTGCTCACCGGGCCGTTCGGGCCGTTAAACGTGGTGCTGTAGCCGGTCGATTCCTTGGTCAGCCAGCAGCCTTTCCGCCACATCTGAAAGGTTCCGGCGGCCCGGTGCCCGTGCCCGCCGTGGGACCGCCCGTTCTCGAATGCGAGCATAGTGCAGGCGTCATCCCAACTGGAGCGAGCAATGGCGAAATCCAGCCCCGGCGCATAGTAAGCGAGTGGCAGGTCCGTGGGAGGCCTGACCTTCCCGAAAGGCCCCTCTCCGTAGAGGACCTCCGTGATCGTAAGACGCCGCTCGCTCCTCCCGATTCGCCCCAGCCACCCGTTGGCGTATTCAGCCGCCCGTTCGCCCTCAAACCAGCGTGTGATGCCGGCGACGACGCCTCGATATCTCGCCGCCGGAGGAAAAGCCCCGTGTTCGTAGTCGTTGAAAGACACCTGTTGATAGAACCTGGCTTTTTGGGGGTCCCTTCCCTGAGTGGGTGCGGGGGTAGTGAGGTAGATCATCCAGTAGATGTTCTCGCGAAAGAAGTTGGTGTCCTTGTACCATTCCTCGCCCGTGGCCGTTCTCACCCCGTTTATCGCGTCCACGTAATAGTACACCGCCGTGTCATACTCACTCCCTTCGCCGTTGGCGCCCCCGCGTCCGCGGCCCCGGCTGAAGAACGGCAGGGAACTCCCCTGCCAGCGGGTGACCCGCGCGTGGTCATAGAATTCCCGGGCCCGGGGATTGTCGCCGAAGGTCGCAAGGCCGTACAGCGCCGAGTTGCGGAGGTAACCGCTGTAGTAGTTGCTGACAGGCTGGCCGACGCCACCCCAACTCTTCTTGTTGAAGGCCTCCACCAGCCAATTCCAGTGCTCGATGAACTCCTTCTTTTGAACTTCGGTCCACTGGTCGTAGCACCAGTCGTAGACGATGATGGGCCAACTCTCAGACCAGCGGTAGTTGTCCGATGCGACGCACCGGGCCACCACCTGTCTTTCCTCCTCCAACGGACTGCCGGGTTTCCCGAAAGCCCGCCAGGCCAGCGCGTCGGCGATGAGTTCTTGGGCGATGGCTCGGTCCTTCGTGAGTTGGTAGCGCAGCGCCTCGCTGATCTGCTGGTTGCCGATTCTTGCCGCGGCCGTTGGATCCTGCTTGAGCCGGCCCATGACCTCGTCCGTCAGCCAGATGCGGGGATGTTCTTTCTTGACCTTGAGGTCGCCGGCTGGTGTGAGCGTCGCCGGCTTCTCCTGCGCCAGGAGCAGGCGCACGCCGAAACCGGCGACGCCCACCCCTCCCAGAGTCAGGACCATGACGACCACAGCGGCAACGGACTTGGTCCTCATCACGCAGCTCATCAAGCGAGCGGTTCTCATAGTCCTTCCTCCTCGCTTTGCCGAGGAAACGGCACTCATGACCTTCCCTCCTATTCCACGGGCGCTATTTCCAAGGCGTGCGTTCCCCCTAGCTTCACCTCGAAGACCAAGGTTCCGTGCTTGGAGGCGGCGAAAGTCCCCAGGGGCTTCGCGTTGTCCCTGACCTTGTACTCGCGCCCGGGCTTGAGGTCAATGACAAGATGTCTGCACCTGCCCGCACCGTTGAGGGTATACGAGATGGAGCCGTCGATCTCCCCGGCCTTCCCGAAGAACACCAGTCGGTCGCCGACCCTGACACCTACCGCCTTGCCTTCGGTCGTGTCGATGCGTTCCGCGGCAGCCGGAGCCTGGGCCGCTGCGTCCGTGGCTTCCAGCACCGTGAGGAAAAGTTCCGAGCTCTGCACTGCGGTGCTCTGCACGGTGAGGGTCCAGTTCGCGACCGGCTTCGCCTCGACCGTCCTCTGCTCCTGGGTCATCCTCGAGCCTTGGGGCAGGAGACCGGTCAGGAAGAGCCTCCCGCCGCCGGTGGTGGTCGTGGCCCGGTTGGCGTTGATGTCGAACGGGCTCGCCGATTGCAGGTGCCAGTTCTTGGCCGAGTTTGGATTCGCGGCCTGGATGCGGTCGAAGACCACCACGTGCCGAGGCTTGAGGAAGACGAACTCCCGCTCGAACTTGTCGAGCAGACGCGTCCCATCCTCGAGGAGGTAGGCCTGGCTGGCCTCGCCCAGGGCGTAGGTATAATCGGGACCGGGCTCATAGCGGACTAGTCGCGCATCGGGGTTTCGGGTGCGGTTTCCCTCGACCTGGTTCTTGCCGTCGATGGTGATGGTATTGTGGAAACTGGTCCACGACCACCAACTGCCCGGCTCACGTGCCTGCCAGCCCTTGTGGTAGATGCTGAACGAGTTCTGGTCCCGGTGCTGGTGGTCGGTCACCTTGTCCCCGGCTTGGAAGCTGACCCACACCGCCTCCGTCGTCCGGTCCGACCGCGCGAAGAGCAGCCCCGCCCCCTCGGCCAGGTAGTCCGTGAGCATGCCGTCCACGTAAGCAGTCGCCTTCTGCTCCGGGTCGTGCTCCAGGAAGTCCGTCCACATGGCGTACGAATGCCTTACCTTGGGGATCATCTTCTGCAGCCACCACTCGACGTGCTCCTTCTTCTGCGGGTCCTTCAGGTGGTTCTGAATCAGCACCAGCCAGGGACGGGCGTTGTCGCCGCCCCAGGAGCCGGTCCAGTCCCCGGAGGGGTAGACACCGGAGAAGTCGGGCAGGGTGGCGTGCTTGAAGACCTCCACCTGCTCGTCGAAGTACGAGAGTCTGTCATTCAGGTCTTCGCCGGTGGCGGTCTTCAACGCCTCGGCGTACTCGAGCACGTACTTGAGACACGAGCCGTAATAGAGGCCCTCACCCCAATAGCCTCCCTTGCCGTAACTCGCGAGGAGCGGGAGCGTGGTGGTCTCGAAGCGGCGACGGGCGTCGGCGAGGTAGTCGGGTGCCTTGTCGTTCTCGTGGGCCGTGGCGAGTCCCACCAGGGCCTCGGAGATGAGAAAGTCATAGTAATAGTTGTGTGCCGGGAAACCCAGCCACCCCTTCTTCAGTGCGATGTCTGTCCAGCCGTTCATCTTTTCCACGAAGAAGGCGCGGTCCTGAGGCGTCAGCCGTCCGTAGTTCCAGTCATAGCCGACGGCCGTAAAGACGATGCCGCGCGAGCCGGTGTGGATATCGCAGCGTGTCGGGGTCACCCGGTCGTCGGCAATCCGAACGGCGTTCTCCTTCATGACCTGGATGCTTCGATCCGAGTACTTGACGTCGCCGGTGACAAGGTATACCAGGCCGAAGTTGGCCACGAAGGCGTAGTCGCCTTCGGGCAATGCCGACTTGGGATCAAGGTAACGATCCACGACCTGCTTCAGTTCCTGCCACTCCGGGGTGTTGGCGGCGGCACGGGCCTTGAGTTCCGCGAGTTTTTCCGGCGTCACCCAGATGCGGGGATGATCCTTCCTCACCTTGACTTCCCCGGCGGCTGCCGGTGCTGCGGGTTCCTCCTGCGCCAAGAGTTCGTGAACGCCGACCCCGGCGGCGACGCTGACGACCATTACCACGGTGCAAATGCCTGCTATCAGCCTGACCTTCGCACAGAACGGCGCTTTCATACCCCTCCCTTCATTGGTTACCGCGCCCCGGCGAAGCAATACAACGTGCCCGCGTCGGTGCCGACCAGCACGCGCTCCTGGGACACCGCCGGCGACGTCGTGATGACGCCGTCCAATTGCTCTCCCCAAAGCTCCTTGCCGTCGGCGGTTCCGAGTGCCACGAAACGTCCGTTGCCCCCGCCGACGAAGAGGAGTTCTCCAGCCAGGACCGGAGAACCCCTGACAGGCGACTCGACACCTTTGCCCAGCGGCTCGCTCTGCCACAGCGTCGCCTTTTTGGGACGTTCGTCTTTGTATTCCAATCCGGACCAGTCTTTGAAGAAAGTCTCGCGATTCAAAGCCAAAATGCAGTTCTTTTTCATTTGGTATACATAGAGTCGGGTGCCTGTATCGATGGGCGGCACGGTTGTGGACAAACCACCCGTGCATCGCACCCGCTTCTTATCATCCGCCCATTTGGGCGATGGGTTCGCCCAGAGCTCAGGGTTGAAATCCACCCAGTAAAACCAGCTCCCGCCGTTACCATGGACCCATAGTCCATCCGCCCCTTGTACCACTTCGATAGAAGCGGTGTTCCCTTCCATCGACCTGCTCCAGAGAAACTTGCCGGTGCTCAATTCAAAGGATGCCAAGAGGCCTCCAGACGCCAGATATAGTTTGCCGTCAACCGCGGTTGGAGCCCCCCCCACAGTTACGTCCTGCGAATTAAGGGCCTTGAGGTACTCGGTATTCTGCCAGACCGACTTTCCGTCCTTGATGTTCACCGCGCAGACCGCGCCCCCCTCGAAAGTCATCACCCCGCAGGCAAAATACGCCACCCCATCCTGGATCAGGATGCCTCCACGGACCGCCTGGGTGGAGATGAAGTAGCCGTCGTTGTATCCTATCCAATGTGTTTCCCCGGGCGCCCGGAAGCTCCAGACCAGCTTGCCGTCGGCCAGGTTGAGCGCATAGACCTTGCCGTCGTCCGACCCGATGCAGACCAGGCCCTCAGCCGCCGCCGCGGTACTCTCCACCGGCGCGCCCGTGACAAATCTCCAGCGCTCCTTCCCGGTCGCGAGGTCCAGGCAGTAGACCGTGTGGTCGCAGGAACCGAAGACAACCACGCCTTGCACCACGATGGGGGAGCCGCGCAGCGCCCCGCCCGTCTTGAACTCCCATTTCTTGACGAGGGGCAGGGCGAGCGTTTCGCTGCTGATGCCCCTGCGGGCATTGTCGCCCCGCCAGGTCGGCCAATCGGTGCCATATGACAGGGCGGCAAACGCCAGAAGAAAAGAGACGGCGCCACAACAAACGCGGCTTCTCACTTGGTGTCCTCCTTGCCCGTGATTGCGACTTTCGCGTTGCGCACCGCGGGCGCCGTACCCCCGCCAGCGAAGGCATAGAGGCCGGGACGCGAGGCGTAAAGCATCCCGTTGGCAATGATCATCCCACCGCAGGCGGGGCAGAAACCCGGATAACTATATGAGACTTCATCCCTGGTCGAGAACACCCCCAGTCCGCCATAGCGATGGAAAATCAACCCGGTAACGGTTGCCGCAGGGGGACCGCAACCCCAGCCCTGATTACTTACCAGGCCGTGATAGAGTTCGCGGCGGGCAGGCACGTCGAACGCCAGAATTTTGCCCATCTTGCCGAGAAAATAGGCTACATTATTGATGAGCACCGGCATCTGCAACCCCGGATTGGGCTTCGTCCAGAACTCACTGCCGTCCTTGGCGTCGAGAACCCGAATAACAGTAGGATCAGCGAATGCGTATGCGAAGAGTTTTCCCTCACCAAAGAGCAGTGAAGTAGTTGCCCCGGGCCCGTCGTATTCCTTTTTCCAGAGCTCATTTCCTGTCGCGGCATCCAACGCCCAGAATTTGTCCTTGTGAACCGTGCCGTAAGCCGTGCCATAGACCCGCCCGTCGCCGATACACATGCTGAACCCGTAATAGCCCCTATTGCCGAACCTGTACACACCCGCCTCCACCTCGCGGGTCCAGACGATTTTTCCCGTCGCAACCTCCATGGCAAAGACCGTGCTGGGCTGTCCTTTGCTGGTCGCGATGCCGATAAAAAGTCTCTCCCAAAGTATAACGTGCTGCACACTGCCTTTCACCTCGGCAGGCAAGGCGTACCTCTGCCGCTCCTTGCCGTCCAGCGCGTCTACAGCGAGGATATCCCGAGCAGTTGCCAGGTAGAGAGTCTTGTCCACCAGCATCTTGCTCTGCGGGAAAAAATCGCGCCGCCGCCACAGAACCAAACCGTTGTAAGGATCCAGTGCCACCAGGTCACCGGGATCGAAGGCGCTATCATTACGCTTGCCATCGTTGATGACGAGGACATGCTGGTTGGCAACGGCCCCGGGGAATCTGTGCTGGTCGTAACTCTCCCCGCACAACTCCCTCCAATAATAATTCATCCACTGAACCTTGAGCGGGAGAGAGAGAAGCCGGTCGCGGCTTACCAGACTGCCATGTTCGTCGCAGTGATACTGCGCCCAGTCCCCGGCGGCCTCGGGCCGGAGCTTCTGCACCTTCGTCAGGTCCGCCCCATCCGTGAGTTTGAAGAGGGTCTGCGGAGGAGCGACTGCTTTCTTGAGCAGGTCGTTCCTCCCCAGAAAAAGCAGTGTGCCGTCCGGGCGCAGGATGCGGAGCGCCTCCTTCAGTCGGACTTCATCCTTGAGCTCGTCAGCGCTGCTCACGACGATGTTCATGGAGTCGTCCGGGAAAGGCAGTCCCTTCCCTTCGGCCCCGTTCGCAAAGAGGGTCCCGTAGAGGCCGGCCTCCTCGATCTTCCGGCGGGCGTCCTGGACGCGGGCGTCGTCCCAGGAGGCCGCGTAGACCCTGTAGGAAGGAATCGCGCGAGCCAGTTCCAAGGCCAGGTCCCCCTGCCCGCGGCAGCCCACTTCGAGGATGAGTCCCCGCGGGATCTCGGCCGCGACATGCGCGGCCTCCACAACCACCCCCTCCTGCGCCTGCGCCGGCGCCGCGGGTTTCTCCTCTGCTGAGAGCCGGTGCAGACCCGAACCGACGCCCCCGCCGACGGCCAGCATCGCCGTGACAATACCAGCCATCACTCTCACCTTGCCGCAAAACCCGGTTCTCACAACTCCTTCCTCCAAAGATAAGAACCCCACCCGGTACACCAGTCATGTCTTTCTTCGAACTGCTATGGCTTCTTCGGGGAGGAACCGAAGCAGTACATGATCCCGGACTGGGTGCCGACCAGCACGCACCCCTGGGAGATTGCCGGAGACGTCGTGACGGCACCATCGAGCTGGCATTCCCATGCCTCCTTCCCATCACGGATGCCCAATGCGACGAAACGGCCGGAGTTCCCGCCCACGAGGAGCAGCTCACCGGCGAGGGCCGGACAGCACAGGATGGGAGGCTGATCTTCGCTGCCCAACGGCGAGCTGCGCCAGACAGCGAACTCCTCCAGCTTCGCGAAATCGCCTTTTTCGCAACGGGCGATGAGTTTACCGTAGTCCAAGGCCACGATGCGCTGCCCGATCGGCAAGTAGAGGCGGTCTTCGACGTAGACCGGTGCCGCGTAGCAGCCTCCCGATGAGAACCCCTTGGCTACAACAAGCTTATTGTCCAGGGACAAACAATAGACGCGTCCAGTGCCGTGTGTGCCGCCGGCTTCACCGGTCCAAAGTGCGTCCCGCACCAAGCTCAACTGCAGGCAGTCGGTCGACCCTTCCATGGACCTCCGCCAGAGGAACCGCCCGCTCTCGAGGTCGAACGCCGTAGCTAGACCCCCCGAGGCAAAGTAGAGATTCCCGTTCGCGACCACTGGTGCGCCGGCTAGGGCCGTGTCATGGGAATCTCCCTGCACAAGGAACTCCTTGTTCTGCCACACCAAGCGACCATCTTGCAGACGGACGGCGCATGCCGATCCACCCTCAAAGGTCAGAACGCCACAGGAGAAGTAGACGACCCCGTTATGTATCGCTAGGCCCCCGCGTACGGCCTGGGTCGAGATAAAATAGCCGTCGTTGTAGCCCACCCAGTGTGCCTTGTCGGATGCCTTGAAGGTCCAGGCGGGTCGGCCGTCCGGCACCCTGAGGGCATAGACGTTGCCGTCATCGGACCCGATGCAAACCAGCTCGCCCTCCGCCGCCCCCGTGCTCTCCACCAGGGCTCCGGTGATGAAGCTCCAGCGCAGCTTGCCGGTCTTGAGGTCCAAGCAGTAGACCTTGTGGTCGCACGACCCGAAGATCACCGCATTGCCAATCACGACGGGCGAACTCCGGATGGGGCCACCCGTTCTGAATTCCCACTGTTTGACCAGCGGGCACGAAAGCTTCTCCTGACTTATCCCACGACGCGCGTTGTCTCCGCGATACGTCGCCCAATCGGCGGCGTAGGTCACCGTGGCAAGCGAACCCAGGATGGCCACCAAGAACGCATTCCGCATGCCGCTCATTTCCCTTCTCCTTTGCTTTCTTGAATGGTGCATTGGGGATTGCGGATGCCGGGTGCCGTGCCCCCTCCCGACAGGGCGTAGACACCGGGCCGAAAGGCGTAGAGCATACCGTTGGCGACGATGGTTCCAAAGCATGAGGGACAGACGCTGGGATAGACCTGATAGCTCTTTTCGCGGCCGGAAAAGAGGACCAGGGCGAAACACCGTCGGATGACGTATCCGTTCGCGGCGGAAGAATCATTGCACCCCCACCCTTGGAGGGATGGGTTGGTACGGTAGAGCTCACGGCCCGTGGCCGTGTCAAACGTCCGCAGCTTGAAGCCGGTATCGGAAAGAAAGGCCACCCCATCGAAGACAACCACGGGCATAATTGAAAAGCCAGATATGGATATGTCCCAGATTTCCCTTCCGTCCTTGGGGTCCATGGTCCTGACGGAACTCTTGGTGTTGTCCAGAGAGACGAAGTATAGCCTTCCTTCGGCGAGAAAGAGCTTGAAATGCTTGCCCGTCGCCACCTCGTTGGACCAAAGCTCCTTGCCGTTGGCGGATTGGAGGGCCCACAATTTCCCAGCCTTGTTGGCGAAGAAGACGCGCTGGTCGCCTACGCAAAGTCCCCGCCCCTCGTATGCATTGCTCGGCGCCGGGCCGGTCGCTTGAAAAGCCCAGAGCGCCTTCCCGGTTGCGGCCTCCAGGGCGAAAGCAGTGAAACCGTTTCCGTCGCCGGCCGTCAGGCCAAAAAGGGTCCGGTCAGCGTAGCGAAGCGACAGGAGGGGCCCTTTTGCATCCGCGGGGAGCTTATAGCACTCTTCCTGCTCACCGCGGAGCGCGTTCCACACGAAGATTTGCCCGCCGTCCGCCAGGTAGAGTTTTTCACCGGCAAGAATCCTGATGGGGCAATCCTTGTGCTTCCAGAGGGTGATACCGTTGTAGGAGTCTACAACCATGAGTTGGCTTCGGTTGTTCCCATCGCTGAAGACCAGCACGTTTTGATTGGCTATGGCGCCTCCGTGCGCAAACTTGCAATGGATTTCGCCCGGGACTTCCTTCCAGTAGTCCCGCATCCATGCTACCTTCAAGGGAGGAGCAAGGAGCCGATCATCGCCCACGCGTCGGTTCGTCGCATCCCCGTGAACCTGTGACCATTCGCCAGCGCCGGCGGTCTCTCCCTTCTTGACCTTGACCGTCTTTCCGGGGATCAGTTCGTAGTTCAAGGAATGAGTCTCGGAGACCTGCCGGAGCAGCTTACGCAACTCGTCCGTATTGACCTCCCCGTGCAGTATCGCCGTGCCTCCGGGACGCAAGACCCGCAGGCATTCCTGGAGACGCCCTTGTCCCTTCATCTCGCCGACGGCGCAGAGGAGGATGTTCATGCACTTGTCTGGAAAGGGAAGGCCATCGTCGCCCGCGTGGTTCACCGCGACCCGCCCGTACAGCCCGGCATCGTCGATCTTCCGGCGGGCCGCCTCGACGCGGGCATCGTCCCAGGAGGCGGCGTAGACCCTGTACGAAGGGATCGCGCGTGCCAGGGCCAACGCCAGCTCCCCCTGTCCCTCACAGCCCACCTCGAGAATCAGGCCGTGCTTCGCGGACGCGGCTAGTTGACTCACCTCCACGACCAACTCCTGACCACGTGCGGCTGACGACGTAACGAAGAGAGCAGCCGCAAAGGATAACAGGCATAACATCCGGCGTTCCTTCATGAGTGTCCGCCTCCATCTCGGTTGTCTTGGACACGGCCGGCCGTTAGCAGGCCGCCAAAAAAAGTCGGGTCGCCTCTGGGTTCGTGTGTCGTGTGCCCCCCTTGTGGGGCGCATGAGGGGTTGGCCGGCCCACAAGGAGCCGGACTACACTTTTTTCGCGTCCTGCTAGGGACGCAGACTGATCGTGTGAGCTCCGCCGAGCTGAACCTCGAAACTGAGCGAGCCCTGCTGAGAGGTCTTGAAGTTTCCTAGTGGCTTGCCGTTGTCTTCGACTTTATACGCGCTGCCGGCCTTAAGGTCGACGATCAACTGTCTGGACGCGCCCGCGCCGTCAATGGTGTAGGTAACGATGCCGTCAATCGGTCCGGTCTTGCCGAAGAGGACCACCCGGTTCCCCACTTGCGCGCCGACCGCGTTGCCTTTCTGGGATTCTACTTTCCCAACAAGCGTCATGGCGGCCGTGGCTTCGTCCGTCCCCTCCAGGACGGTCAGGAAGAGGTCCTCGGCCTGGTTGCCGGTCGGTTGAATCCGGACCTGCCAGTTCATCTCTTTTTGCGGAATGCCCTCGTCCTTTTCGGGATACACGTTCCCCTGTTCCTGGATCTTGGTTATGGATGCCTTCTCCGGCAGGAGCGAGCGCACGAAGAGCTTCTGGCCCTTGTGGACAGCAGTCACCCTGGTGCCCTCAATGGCGGGCTCTTCGTACGTATGCAAGATGAACTTCTTGGAGTGAGCGGGGTCCTTCGTCTTGGTCCGGTCAAAGACCACGACACAGTCCGGCTTGAGGAAGACGAAGGCGCGCACGAAGTATTCCACCGGCTTCCAGTTGGCACTGGTCGAGTTATAGAGCTTGGTCTCGTCCCCCAGCGCATAGAGGTAGTCGGGACCGGCCTCGTACTTGACGACCTCTCCTTCCCCTTCGCCCCGGCCCCAGAATTGCCCGCCGGGGCCGTTTTGGTAGGCATTCTTCATCCGTTCCGGGTATTGTTCCTCGGCGAAGATGATGGAGTTGTGCGCTACCGTCCAATAGCTGCGGCCCCCGTAGCCGGTGTCCTCCTTGGTCAGCCACACGCCCTTGCGGAACATGCTGAAATGGCCGCCGTCGTGGTGCTCGTGGTCCGCTGGAAGCACTTTGGTCTGAAAGACGACCCAGGTCGCCTCCGGTCCCCAATCCGTCCGGCCAAAGACGTAGCCGTTGCCCGTGCTCGTGTAGTCGAGGGGGAGCTTTCCCTTGTAGTCTTCGACCGGCGCATCCCTGTCATACCAGATGAAGTCGTAGGCATACAACAGTTGATCAAAGGTTCTGTCCCATATGCGGCTCAAGTAATATTGCGCGTGCTTTCCTTCGGGTGTGCCTCGCAACTGGTCCGCCAGGCCGAGAAACAGTCCGTGTTGGCGCGATGTTGGGGTCTGAAATTCCCCCACACCTTCGGCATCGGCGAACTGGTAAGTATATCGTTCGCCCGGAAGTAGCTCATGGACCCAGGCATAGAGCACCTCTCGAGGGAAGTCGGGGACGCCGGTCTCTCTCCAGTAGTCCCTGTTCATGCTGGACTTCAGAGCCTGGGCATAGCCCGTGAAGAGATAGGATAGCGTCCCGGGCGAGTAGACCGAGCCTTCGGGCCAGACCCCGCCCGTACCTTTCTGCAGCCAGTAGCGCACGCGCCCGCCCCGGCAGGCGTCCTCTGCCAGACTCATCAACTCGGACGCCCTTGGGTTATCGCCATAGGTGGCGATCCCGGAGAACATCAGGCCCCGCATATCGCCAATCAGTTGGTCGGTGTCATTCTGGCGAATACACTTCCCTGGCATTCCTATGATGGGTATCTCGCTATCCGCCCAGCGGTTGACGGCCTCGCCGAACAGTTTCTTATCCTCGGCCTTGAGCTGGTCATGGATCCAATCATAGCCCAGCGGAATAAGGTGCCCCGCATTTCGGTAACCATCGCCCGCCAGCTTCGGAGTTTCCTTGGCCATTTCAAGCATGAATTCCTTGGCGCGGTTGGCATATTTCGCGTCTCCGGTAACCTGGTAGACCACGGCCAGACTCAAGATATACCAGTTTCGTATCCACGCGGGATGTGGCTCTACGGTCAAAGATTGATCGGCCGCCGCCTTTATTCTCTGCCATTCGGGCGTGTTGGCGGCGGCGCGGGCCTTCAGTTCCGCGAGTTTTTCCGGCGTCAGCCAGATGCGCGGGTGCTCCTTGGTCACCTTGACTTCCCCGGCGGCTGCCGGCGTCGCGGGCTTCTCCTGCGCCAAGAGCTTGTGCAGGCCCAGACCGAGGCTGACGCCGACGGCCAGCATCACGGTGACAATGCCCGCAATCACTCTCATCCTGCCGCAGAACAATCTGGTCATGACTTCCTCCGTGGGGTGTTCCCCAATGTCAACGCAAGAAAACAGCCGGAAACAAGACGGTCTGCGGGCCGTCACGCTCTTTTTCGAACTGTTATGGCTTCTTCGGGGAGGAACTGAAGCAGTGCATGATCCCCGACTCGGTGCCGATCAGCACACACCCCTGGGAGACCGCTGGGGACGTGGTGACGGCGCCATCGAGCTGGCTCTCCCATCGGACCTTGCCGTCGTCGGTGCCAAGCGCCACGAACCGTCCCGTGCCACCGACGAGGATCAGGTCTCCGGCGAGCGCCGGGGACGAGACGATGGGAGGATCCGTGGCTTTCCCGAGCGGCTCGCTCGTCCACAGCAATGCCTTCTGAGTGCGTTTTATCTCATCGCGGTCGCCGAAGAAGGTCTTACGGTCGAGCGCCAGGACCTGATAGCCGACCGGCACGTAGAGGCGCTCGCCCGTGTCTATGGGCAGGGCCGCGCAGACTGCGTGGACCTTCTGCGGCTTGAAGAACGTGCGGAGTTGCTTCCGGCCTTCGTAGTCGCTCCAGTAGATCCGGCCTTGGGCGTAGCCGCCCGTGCCGTAGATCCAGAGTCCGTCCGGCCCCTGCATCACCTCCATGCTGTCGATCTCCCCCTCCTCGGACTTTCGCCAGAGGAACTTCCCGTCGGCCAGGTTGAACGCGGCCAGGAAACCGCCCGAGGCCAGGTAGAGCTTACCTTGGGCCGCGGTGGGGGCGCCTCCCATCGCCAGGTCCTGGGACGCGCCGGCCTTGAGGAATTCGTCGTTCTGCCACAAGAGCCTTCCGTCCTTCACGCTCACCGCGCAGATGCTGCCGCCTTCGAACGTCATCACCCCGCTCGCGAAATAGGCGGTGCCGTCTTGGACCAGCACTCCGCCTCGGATGGCCCGGGTGGACACGAAATAGCCGTCATAGTAGCCCACCCAGCGAGCTTTGCCGGGGGTCTGGAAGGTCCAGGCCGGCTTGCCGTCAGCCAGCCGCAGGGCGTAGAGCCTGCCGTCATCCGAACCGATGCACACCAGATCGTCCGCGACGGCGGCGGTGCCTTCGACCGGCGCGTCCGTGGTGAATGTCCAGCGCGGTTTTCCGGTCGCGAGGCCCAGGCAGTAGACCTTGTGATCACAGGACCCGAAGATCACCGCGTTGTTCACCACGATTGGCGACCCACGGAGGGGGCCGACCGTCTTGAACTCCCACTTCTTGACGAGGGGCAAGGTGAGTGTTTCGCTGCTGATCCCGCTGTGGGCGTTATTACCCCGGAAGGCGGGCCAGTCCGCGGCCAGAACCAACCTGCCGGCCGCCAGAGCAGTTGTTAGAGCAGGAACGAAGATGCGAGTGTTCATTGAACTCTCCTATGACCTTTTTTCGAGGAACCTTACGGTGCCTCAACCGTCGCGGCGAATTCTCTCACCGTCGGGCCTTGCTTATTCTTCACCGTCATCCTGCCGCTTGGCGGACCCGTCTTGGAGAACAGGATTTCCGCGACGGCCTCCCTCCTTGTGATGCGAGCGCCCTCCTGGCTCGCCTCACGCAGCAGGTCGATGGGAAAGGGTTTGTCGTCCTCACCGGGCCTGACTCGGCCGAAATAGAGGACATGGAGGAAGTTGGTCTCGGAAAGGAGGTCGCGGCTTTGGCGCTCCATACGCCAGCCCGGGATGGAACTCACGCCCCCTCCTCGTTCGCCCAACCTCGGACGCATGGCGACGGTATCTTCCGGCAGGAGCGTTAGGCAGTAGAGACCGTTACCGGTGATGCGAGAGGTGACTGTCATCACCTTGCCCGCCACGCCGGGGCTCTCCATCAGGTTGAGGCACCAGGACATGGACATCTTCTCCGAAGCGACCACCCGGTCATAGACCACGAGGATATCGGGCCGGAGGAAGACGATCTGTCGGGTGAGCGTCTTTGCCTTTCCGCCCCAGGGTCCTGCAAGGTCCGCCGCCACATAGAGACCTTCCGGGTAGTCTTTGAGGGCCACGATGGCACCAGGGCGGTAACCGGGGTCCGGAGCCTCCCACGGCGCCAGGCCGTCCAGGATGATCGTGTTATAGTTGCCCACTTCTCGCGAATTCCGTCGCACCACCTGCCCGCCGGGTCGAATCTGGTTGATCTTCTCCCCGTCGCAGACGAGATACTGGCCGCAGAAGATCGTGAAGTGACCCGCGTCCGGCCCTACGCCCTTCTCAGAGGAAACTGGAACCTGAAACGTCAGCCAGGAACACGGCGCCGCGGCAGCGTCGCTGCGCGCTACCACCAGACCCTTCGACGCGTCGTAATAGGAAAGCTTCGGGGTATCCTTGAGATGTGCTTCCGCAGTTTCAATGAAGGCTTTGCTCTGAGGACACTCATCGCGGAACGAAAGTTCCTCTGCCGGAACGCCTGCTCCCGGCGACACCAAAGCCACAACGGAAACCACCACAGACAACCTGCCGATCCGGGTCATGATCTTCTCGCCTCCTCCTTGTCGGCGGCTTCCTCGCAGAGCCACGGGCCGATGAGGTCGTTGTGTCAGAGGGCCTCAGTGAGCTCGCTGGCTGTCGTCGGGCGCATAGGCTTCGATTCCATCGAGGGCGCGGGAGCTTCCGAAGAACTTCCCGTCGCCGTAACTCAGACCAGTACAGCGCGACTCGCAGCCGGGGTCCTCCGGTCCGTGCCACAGGATCTTCCCAGTCCCGGCATCAATGGCCAGCATCTGGCTCTTCGAGTGAAAAAAGGGTGTAACCGTGGTCACGCGATAGAGGACGCCGTTGGCCAGCACCATGGGGCCGCACGAGTAGACGACGCCGTAGATCTCGTCGAACACCCCCACGTGGGTGGTCCACAAGAGGCGTCCGGTCTTCACGTCGAGCGCGAGGAAATCGTTGTACCCGGACAATCCGTAGTAGACGCCGTGGTAGACGACCGGGCTGCGATCAAGCAAGAGCGAGCCGCGCCGCCAGATCTCCTTGCCGTTGGCGGCGTCGATGCAGAAAAGACGTACCGTGGTCGCTTTCCCACCTCCGTGACCCTCGATGAGAGTGTGGAAGTAGTAGTGGCCTTCCTGGACCAGAAGCCGGCCGTCTTCGTAGACGAGACACGCACTGGTGACGCCCCAGCCGCCCGGACGGAGTTGCAGCTTGTCGTTGACCCACAGATTCTTCCTGGACTTCGTGTCCAGGGCGTGAAGGACGCCGTCGCCCGTGACCAGGTATACCCGCGAGTCGCCGATGCACGGATAGGACACCTCGCCCTCATGTCCGAAGCGCCAGAGTTCCTTTCCGTCGGCTTCTCGCCTTGCGATGACTTCCCGGTATTCCTCGCGGCCAGGAGTCAACTGATAGATGATGCCCTGGGAGACGCAGGCGAGGGCGGCCCTGCGTTCCGCGATGGGGGTGCTCCATCTCTCCTGTCCCGTATCGATGGCCAGGGCGAAGAGCTTTCCCTCGGAAAGCAGGTAGACCGTCTTGCCGTCTTCGCTCAGCACCGGATGGTGAGTGGTCGGGTGGGACCATTTCTCCTTGCCGGTATCCCGGTCGAGGACCACGACGAAGCGCTTACCGCCAGTAACCCGGCTGGTGACGACGGCCTTGTCACCGACGAGAGGCACCCGCTTGACCTCGTAATCCTTGCCCGAGACCGTCCACAGCCGCTTGAGCGGCGGACGGAGTTCCGTGCCGGTTTCCACGGCACCGGTGCATGCCGGGTCGGCCCTGGCACAGGTCCAGAGGGCGGACGCGACGCCCTTGCCTTCCGCCCAAGCGGACGCGAGATTTCCAGATTCACCCAGGAGAGCCGCCGACAATACGAGAGTCATGAGGATGCGCATTCTTATTCCCCTTCGATGTCCGCTCTCTTCTTTTCGCTGCGGGCGGGGCGGCAGTGCGGCCCGGCTCACGGCACTCACTCTTTCTTCTGGAGTTTGAACGCGGGACTTCGCACCGCCGGGGGCGTCCCCCCGCCCGCGAACGCATGGACACCCGGACGGAAGACGTACAGCATCCCGTTGGCAAGGGCCATCCCGCCGCAGGCCGGGCAGAGGCCCGCATACTCCCGATACGTCTTGTCCGGGGTGGAGAAAAGCGTCAACCCGCAGTCCCGACGGTAGATGATGCCGTTGGCCATCGTCGAGAGACAGCAGCCCCAGCCTATCGCGATGCTGCTCTGGTAGAGCTCACGACCCGTGGCGGCATCAAGCGCCAGGACGTCGAAATGGCTGTTACAAAGATAGTAGACACCGTTGCTGATCACCGGCATGAGACTCGCACCCGTCATGTTTTTCGGCGTCGGCACCTTCCAGACCTCGTGTCCGTCCGCGGCGTCGAGGGCCATCAGGGCGACGGAACTGTATACGAAGATTTTTCCGCCGGCGAAGATAATCGTGAACCCATCTCCAGCGCCACAGTCATGGGTCCAGAGCTCTTTGCCGTCGGCCGCATTCAGGGCCCAGCACGTGCCCTTGCCCTTGCCCCGGTGGGTGTTCATCCCGAAGATGCGTCCGTCGCCCGCGCAGAAGCCCGTCCCGCCCCGGTCGGAGTAGAGATAATCCCGGTTATACGTCGTATCTCCTTCGACCTCCCGGGTCCAGAGTGTCTTTCCCGTCGCCGCATCCACAGCAAAAACGATGCTCACCTTTCCGTTCTTTCCCAACATGCCTGACAGAAGCTTCCCGTCGTAGATCAGGTGCCACGGACTGCCCTTGACCTCGCAGGTCTGCCGCTCTTCTCCGGTCATGGCATCAAGGACCTTGATCTTGCCGTTGGCGACGAGGTAAAGCGTCCGGTCGGCCAGGATCGGGAACCGCACGGACTGGTAGTTCCGCTTCCAGAGAACCAGACCGTTGTAGGCGTCGACGCACGTCACCTCCCGGTCCGCGACGAGCCCGCTCGGCACCCCGCCGTCGAAGAAGACCAGGACGTGTTGGTTGGCGACGGCGTCGGGAAACTTGAGGAAATTGATGTATTCTCTGAACCTCTTCCAGCCGGACAAGGTCCACTGGACCTTTAGTGGAGGGGCGAGGAGCCGGTCATTGCTGACTCGGTTACAGGAAGCGTCGAAGTGGAACTGGGACCAGTCCCCGGCGGCCTCCGGCCGGAGCTTCTGCACTTTCGTCAGCCCCGTTCCTTCCACAAGTTTGAAGAGCGTCTGCTGGGGGACAGTCACCTTCTTGAGCAGGTCGCTCGCTCCGAGGAACACCAGCGTGCCGTCCGGGCGCAGGACGCGGAGCGCCTCCTTCAGTCGGACTTCATCCTTGAACTCGTCGGTGCTCCCCACGACGATGTTCATGCATTCGTCCGGGAAAGGCAACCCCTCCGCTTCGACGCCTCGCGCGAAGAGCGTCCCGTACAGACCGGCCTCGTCGATTTTCCGGCGCGCCGCCTGAACGCGGGCGTCGTCCCAAGACACAGCGTAGACTCTGTACGAGGGAATGACGCGTGCCAAGGCCAAAGCCAGTTCCCCCTGTCCCTCGCAGCCCACCTCGAGGATGAGCCCCCGCGGGACCGCGGCCGCAAGCTTTGCCGTTTCCCCAAGCACGTTCTCCTGCGCCTGCACGACCGCCGGCGGCAAGAGGAAAACCGCCGCAAGGAATCCCAGCCAGACCGTACCGTGTTTTTTCATTCTCTTTGCTCCTCGTTCTCTGCGGCGCACCATCTGCCGCCTCCTGGGGTTGAGGTCAGTTCATCTTCCACGGCGCCGTCCAGTCGATCTTCGCCGGGAGTTCGTCGTCGCAGAGGACCTTGCCGGTCTTCTCGATCTTCACGTGGGCGGCCTCGTCGCCCGCCACGCTCAAGAGCACGGTGTACTTGAACTCGCCCGCCGTCGCTTCAACGCCCTTGCGCTCGCCCTCCTCGATGACCTTCACCGGGATCATGGGCTTGCCGGCGCCGCGGGCTTCTCCTGCGCCAAGAGCTCCTCGAGGCTAAAACCGATGCCCCCACCGACGGCTGACATCACGGTCACAAGGCCCGTAATCATTTTGACCTTGCCGTAGAGCCTGGTTTTCACAACTCCCCCCGTTAAGGAAGCACACGAACCCGACATAGCAGTGTTGCCCGCACACATTATCCTTACCGGCATTTCAAACCCGTGAGCAGTTTCGACATGCGACTCAGCAGGCACCATACTTTGTTGCCAAGATTAGTCAAGCAGCTTCAACGAGTAAACGGCCTTTCAGTTTCTCTGGCGTAAATCGTGTGCGGTGATCATTGCCGTTCCGCACGGCGCCCGGTTCCGACACTCCTGGCGGCATAAGGAAAATAATCGGTGGGGTGTGCGCAGATTCCCGAACCCGGGACGCTGCTCCTTCTGGGCACGGGCTTCTTGGGGCCGTTCGGCTGCATCCGTCGCAGACGGATGCAGTAGTGCCTCAGGCCGGACAGTGACGTACAAACAAAAGCCGTCCCGATGAATGAATCGGGACGGCTTTCATTTTGCCTCAAGAGCTCCCGTGGGTTACTTCATCCGTCGTCTGCGGATGTAACCCAGTACACCGAGGACCCCTGTCCCCACCAGGAGCAGCGTGTGCGGCTCGGGAATCACTTGGGTTCCGAAGATGGTTCCCTGCTTCCACGCCATCTGGCTGATGTTCTCGGAGTACAGATCCGCGTCGTCCTTGATGACAAGGCGGTGGTCGTTCAGGTAAAGCGTGCAGTACTGCTGCATGTCGAGGTTATCCATGGTGAGGTCGGCGAGCAGTTTCACGCCGGAGCCCGGGGAGCCCTGCGCGATGAGGACGTTACCGATGTTGGCCAGACTGGTCACGTCATAGATCTGCTTCGCGCCCGTCTCGCTGTTGTCCCCGTTCTTGAAGATGAGCCAGGAGGGAGCGGCCGGGTTATTATCCGACTCGAAAACTCCGCTCTCCACCCGGAAGCTCCCCCGGATGACCATGTTGTCGTCGAGGAAGAGCTTGCCGCTTGCACCCCTCTGCACCTTCACGTCGAAGAACGAGAGGCCGGTACCCTTCTGGTTCTGGAGGGAGATGGTCTGGGTGGAGGCGGCGGTGCCGTTGAAGATGAACGTGCTTGTCCCGAGGTCCCAGCCGTTCAGGACGCTGTCCGTGCTGTTCTCCACGGTGAAGTTGCCGGCCACCTTGATGGTGCCTCCGGCTGCGGTGAGATAGCTGGACCAGGTGGGTTTCCCCTTCTTTGCGATCAGGTTGCGACCGACGTCGAGGGTGCCGTCACGAACCTTGATGACCCCCTTGTGCACGTTAGTTCCGCCCATCCCGAGGGTGACGTCGCAGTCGACCGTAAGGTTATACTGTGTGGTATTGGGCAGGTCGTAGAAATCGAGGATGCAGGTGGTTCCGGTCTGGCCCTCATTCCACGTATCTACCAACATGTTTCGGACTCTCAGGTTGCTCTTGAGACGCGTGGTCGTAGTACCCGTTCCGCCGTACTCGCACCACCTTACTCTGACGTCGCGCAGCCGCGTCGCATTCGTCATGTACCCGGTGATCCCGTTTTTGCCATGGTGATCGACGTCAAGGTTGTCCGTGTTCCCCACGCCCGGGACTACGTAGAGAGGAATGAAAGTATTGCTGTTCTGCATCACGGTACCTATCATGGGATAGGTTCCGGTTCCACTGCGTAGGGTGCCCCCGACCCAGATCGCCTCGTGGGGGTTATTGTACCTGGTGCCGCGCCCGTCGATGATCTCCACGTTTGCGCCCTCGTGGATGACGAGGTTATCCAGGATGTTGCCGGACGCACCGCTATTGCCCCAAATCGGGGTGTACTTACCCGTTCCCCAGAAATGGAATTTGGTCTTGCCGAACGCATAAACGTTCCCGACGTTGCCTTTGACGATAAAGCTGTTGTCGAAGTGCCATTCCATGTTGGGAGGATTGGTCCCATAACCTGCAGCCTGCCAGTCGATGTCGGCATTGGCACCCGTAAGACTGCCGGTGCCGTAGAGTTCAAAGCTCCCGGTTCCCCCTTCGGTTTGCTTGAAGTAATAGATGTTGTAAGGTTGGGGGTCGCTGTAACTGCCTTTTCCTCCGAGGTAGATGAAGCCGTTCTTGACCTGTACCCCGCCGAACGTCCGGGAGCCGTTGTTGGCCAGCACGGGCATCGTTATGCAATCGGTTGCATTGATACCGGCGATGTAGAAGGTGTCGGCAGCGCCACCCGGCGCGGTGAAATTCGGCGTCCAGTTGGTGGCGTTATCCCAGTTCGCACTCCATCGGTTAAGCGAGGTATTATCGCCCAATTCCCGATACTTAACTCCGGTCAAGTTCCAGGTGTGGGGCGTAGTCACGGCACCCGCACCCCCAGCCAGAGCAAACACCAAGCCTGCCGCGAACAGAACTGAAAGAACTCTCACCGTTCTCATGGCTCCTTCCTCCCTTGCCAATCGATAAGCTATGAATCTAAAGCTGCAGACACTAGGCTTCACTGCAATGCTGATGTAGCAAATGGCGTGCCAAATGCAGAGAATTCTGGGCGGTGTTACTGAGCTCTTGACATAAGTCGGGCGTACGCAAGAGGAAACAGCCAGATCAGAAAATTTCAGAAATCTCGCTCGCAAAGGGAAGACGAAACGGAATGTTCAGAAATAACGACACTGTGGAAAGAAATTTCTTGGGTAGTCTATCCTAATATCGTAGCGCCCATAAGGTTACGCCATTCAAGAAAAGGTTACGGCCTGTCGGATTGGAGCCTCCCTAGTGTTCATTTTTTCGAACGTAAGAGCCATTGGGAGGGAAGCGCTCAGGTGCCGCACTATGCTGCAGCAAACGTTACGCTGGCAGGAGGGAAAGCGGGTCTATGATACCCAGAAATGTTACCCCTCTCGCGGCACGAGGCGTATACTACGTCCTGACGCTGCACAATCCTGCCCCGTGACGTGTTTCTTGATTCCGTTACGACTCAAGGGATAGCGTCCATTGACGTATTTCCTCGGTCCGTTATAATTTAACGGGCGTGCTTATGATACCCCATGAGAACCGGACAGGGGGTTAAGGTCGATTCGCCGGTCCCAGAGGGGGTCGGGATCGGAAGTGAAAGGATAGGAAGCAAACGCAGGAGAGATCGCGCGCAATTCAAAGGCGCGGACGAAATGGGCCGGAGCGTCCCGATATGACGACATGGCAAACGCGAAGAGGTATCAGGCTTTCCGAACGGCGGGGCAGCGGATTGATCATTGTGCTCTCCGTCCTCGCCATGCTCGCCATCATGGCCACCACCTTCATCACCCTCATGCGTCTGGACACGAGGGTAGTCAGGAACTACGTGGACGACCAGCGGTGTGAGATGGTCGCGCGCGGGATGATGAACTACTTCAAGTCCATCCTGCGTGAAGACCTGAACCGCACATGGGGCTATTATGAAAACCGTGACAGTGCAGTAGGGTCCATGGGCTACGAAGGGTGGCAGGCAAGCGACCCCATTAAGATGAACGTTCCGGGCTTTTACGCAATACCGGGCAGTAGCCCTACTTGGGGAAAGGCTGATGACAGATTGGGTGTCCCTGTCTCGAACGACTTCTGGTTCTGTCCCCCGTACCAGGGCTACAGCGGGGATCCCGCGGACCTGTATTATGACTACGACCTTGCGCGTTCGGTAACCCAGCAGTCGTTCGCCTGGCGCGGCTATTACGGATATTCGTGCGGGCGCATCGGCCGATACTACGATCCTGCGAGCAAGCGGGAATACGACCTGTGGATCGGATGCTCCAACAA
>Ga0315282_10002179_pt1 | contig 36423 bp, 34 predicted proteins | sample YL17G07_20_MG_FD_203693 | JGI IMG/M metagenome (GOLD analysis project Ga0315282, IMG submission 203693) | Sediment microbial communities from Yellowstone Lake, YNP, Wyoming, USA - YL17G07_20 | ecosystem: Environmental > Aquatic > Freshwater > Lake > Sediment | place: USA: Wyoming | collected...
TTACAGATTTTAAGTGTGACTCTCTTTGAGAAAACTCCATTATTACAACTACTTTCAGAAATTGATCCTAAACAAACTGAGAACGATTTTCCCAACCAGCTAAAATTATTCAAATAACGTTGGGACACTACTGATTCCAAATCTAACCGAATTTATCCTCTTGGTAATAACCTTCGACATTTTAGTCACTTTCCTTTTTCTACTTCAGAAAGCCTGTCAGAACCTCCACCGGTCCTGCGAAGAGGTTCAAAACGGGCTGGGGATGAAGCCCGATAAATAGTACTGCCGCAGCTAAAGGAGCCAAAATGAGCACCTCGCGGACGGTGATGTCGGCGAAAGTCTGTTTTTTAAACTGTTCGTTTCGCGTTTCCTCGAATAATGTCTTTTGGACTACGGTGAGGATGTAAATGACAGTCAGGACAAGCCCTGCAAAACCGAACCATGTGACGAGGGGCCATGCCTTGATCGTTCCGATAAGGACCAGAAATTCTCCGACGAAATTATTAAGACCCGGCAATCCCAGAGAAGCCATCCCGAAGAAGAGAAAGAAGGCGCTGAAGCCGGGCATTTTTTTCCAGAATCCACCAAAATTCGCAATTTCCCTTGTATGTACCCTCTCATCCAGCATCCCTACGAGAATGAAGAGTGCTGAAGTGGTCAGTCCATGGTTGATCATCTGAAGAGTGGCTCCGGAGAGCGTAATTGTATTCCAGACGGCAATTCCGATAACGACAATACCCATGTGTCCGATACTGGAGTATGCAACCAATCGCTTGAGGTCCTTCTGTGCCAGGGCGATCCAGGCTGCGTAAAATAATCCGATCAAACCCAGCACGAGCAGGAGGGGTACGGAGAGTCTGGCAGCTGCGGGAAAGAGGGGAAACCCGAAACGCAGAAGGGCATAGGCACCGGTTTTAAGAAGCAATCCAGCCAGGATGACGCTTCCTGCAGTGGGCGCCTGGGTATGGGCATCGGGCAGCCACGTATGAACTGGAAAGGTGGGAATCTTTATGGCAAAGGCCAGTAGGAAAGCTGCATAGAGCCAGAGCTCTGTGGAAAGGCCGAGGGGCGTCTGCATTAGTTGGTAAAGAGAGAAGGTATACTGGCCTGTCTGGGCACCATGGATAAGGTAGAGGCCAATCAGCGCGATCAGCATAAATAGACTGCCGGCAAGGGTAAACAGGATAAATTTAACAGTCGCGTAAACGCGTTCCTCATGGCCCCAGATGCCGATCAGAAAAAACATGGGAATGATCTGTATCTCCCAGAACAGATAAAAGAGAAAGAGATCCGTGGCTAAGAAGACTCCCATGATCGAAGTTTCCATGAAGAGTAAAAAGAAATGGAACGTTCCAACTCTTAGATTAATCTCTTTCCAGGATACGAGGACACAGAGAACCGTGAGAAAGGCTGTCAACAAGATGAGCATCAAGCTGATGCCGTCCAAACCGAGGCTGTAACGAATGCCCAGACTTTCAATCCATGGATGATCCTCTGCCAACAACCATTTCCCGTGGGGCCCGGACTGCCACTGGAGGTTCAATGTGAAGAGCCATGCTACGAGAAGAAGCTCTACCAGCGACACCCAGAGGCTTGTCCAGCGGCAGAGCATTGGTCTTTGGGCAAGACACAATGCCAAAAAGCTACCGACAAGAGGCAAGAAGATAATAATTGTAAGCCAGGGGATGTCTGCCATCACAACTCACCAGTTACCCCCTCCCTAACCCTCCCCCCTTGAGGGGGAGGGGAGGGTGGGGGGGCATTGGACAACGAGTCATTGAGTCATTTCTTTAGGCACTTTTCAGTTTCGTTCACTTCAGTCACTTTCTATCTTAAGTAATACCAGCCAAGGGCAAGAGCAGACAGAATTGCCGTAAATCCGAGAAGAAGCATCTTGAGATAGGTCGAAAGCCTGCCCGTGGTCCAGAACTGCAGCCCAAGTGAGAAGAAACGGAAGACATTCGCGGTCGCATCGAACCGGTCGTCCACAGCGCCCTCATCAACGTTTAGCCAGAAAGTCCTCGCCATCATCTGATAAGGTCTCACCAGTGCAATTTGGTATAGTCGATCCAGGTAAAAACCGGAAAAAAAGAGTTCTTCCAGGCGCTGGTGGAGGACGACAGGTGTGGGCCATCCCAGAAGTTTGCCTTCTGGCCGATAGAGAAAATAGGCTGCGATCAGTACGGCAACGTTCAAAAGTCCGCTCCCGATCTCCATCGATCTTTCGAGAGAGGCAGAGGTCGGGAAAAGGGGGACACCGCCTGGAATAGAGGCCAAGTATTGCGCGAGCCAAGATTTTCCGCCGAAGGCTTCGGGGAAATTGAGTGCGCCTGCGAAGATGGCCAAGATGGCGAGAGGAGAATTGATCCAGGCCATGAATTTTGGTATCGGCAGATCTCTGATCTGCCGATCTTTGATCTGCAGATCTTTTTTCTTGAAATCCTCTTGCAGAGAAGGTTTCTCGAGGAAGGCGACGAAGAACATCCTGAAGGTATAAAGCACTGTGATCAGAGCGCCTATCTCGGCAATGAGACCCAAGAACTTATAGATCGGCTCGGGATGGCTGAAGGTCGACAGAAGGATGCGGTCCTTGCTGAAGAAGCCGCCGAAGGGTGGGATCGCTGCTAATGATACACATCCCACTAAATAGAGCCAGGAAACCACGGGCAGACGCTTGCGAAGATTTCCCATCTTGAAGATGTCATGCTCTTCATGGAGCGCTTGGATGACGCATCCGGCTCCGAGAAAAAGGAGGGCCTTGAAGAAGGCGTGGGAAAGTAAATGATACATGCCTCCGGTTACATCGCCTGCCCCCACGCCGAGGAACATGTAGCTCACCTGGCTGATCGTTGAATAAGCCAGAATGCGCTTGATATCTTTCTGCCCCAAGGCGGCGAGGGCGGAGAAGAGACCCGTAAAAGCGGCCACGGTAGCGATCGTTACCATGGCGACGGAAGACAATGCGATCACCGGAAACAGCCTCATGAGCAAATAGGCGCCAGCAGTTACCATGGTGGCGGCATGGATCAGGGCGGATACGGGTGTAGGCCCGGCCATGGCATCTGGCAACCAGACGATCAGGGGTAGCTGGGCGGATTTGCCCACGGCACCCCAGAATAGAAGAAGGCCGAGAAGGGTGGCTGTCCCGGCGCCAAGAGATGAAGCCTTGCTGTTGATCGAGAAAATGGACAATTGGTCAAGAATAAGGAAGAAGAGGGCGATGGCAATGCCGAAGGCCACGTCGCCGATCCTCGTCAGAACAAAAGCTTTGCGGCCCGCTGTCGCATTGACCGCGTCCGAATACCAGAAGCCGATCAGGATATAGGAGCAGAAACCGACTCCTTCCCAACCCAAGTATAAGAATACCAAATTGTCTGCCAGGGTGATGACGAGCATGGAGAAGACAAAAAGGTTCATGTAACAGAAGTACCGGACATAATCACGGTCGTCGCGCATAAAGCTGACAGAATAAAGATGGATCAGGCTTGAAACAAATGTGACCATCAACGCCATAATGGCTGCGAGGGGATCGTAGTAGACGGTCATGGAAGCTGAGAAATCGCCAACCTGGATCCAGTCGAAAAGCGTGAGGAGGTATCGCTTCTCGCCGGCGGCTCCAAAGGCAAGGATGGCCATGAGCAATGATCCGAGGACGCTCGCGCAGGCGATCCATTCTGCGACACGCCTCGGCAGATACCTTCCGATCACTGCCAGGATAAGTCCGCCTGCAAAGGGAAAGAGAAGCAGTAAGAAAAGATACGTTTTCATCTAAGGAGCTCATACCCCCTCCCCTGCCTACCGGCAGGCAGGCTCACCCTCTCCCCTTGAGGGGGAGGGTAGGGTGGGGGGTTAACCTTTCATCCGATTATAATGATCTGCATTCACCGAGCCGGTCCGGCGCTGCGAATAGACGATCAATGCCAGTCCGATGGCAACTTCCGATGCAGCCACGGCAAAGATAAACAGAACGAAGGCCTGTCCGTCGAGGAGCTGCCATTTGAGGGATGCTCCTACAAAGGCCAAGCCGGCGGCGTTTAACATAATTTCAACTCCGATCAAGATCATCAGGAGATTTCGGCGCGCGATAGAACAGACCGCTCCCAGCAAAAAGAGAATAATCGCAAGAAGGAGCACGTTTCCGTAGGGAACGATCATGGTCTATCCTCCGATCCTTTCTTAGACTCCCGGCGGCCTAAGTAGAGCGCACCCACGAGGCCTATGAGGAGCAGGAATGAAGCAATTTCCACCGGGAACCAATAGCTGTTGAAGACGAACTGGCCGAAAGCAGCGGGAGTCGCCATGCCGGTGTTGAGGTTTATCCTGCTGCCCGGGGCTTCGAAGATCAGGATTCCGGCGATAAAAAAGGAAATCACACTGAGGATGACAACCGGTAGCCACTGGCCGAGTGTTTCCATGATTCTTCTTTCGGGTTGTTCAATCGGCAGCGTCATCACAATGAAGAGGAACAGAACCATGATGGCACCGGCGTAAATAATGACTTCTAAGACTGCCAGAAAAGGAGCCCCCAACAAGTAGAAAAGAAGCCCGGTGGCGAAAAAGGAGAGAATCAGATAGACGACCGCATTTATGAGAAAGCGCTGAATAATCGCCAAAACGGTGGATGCCAGGATGATCACAGCGAGTACATAAAAGATGACAGAATAAAGAGTCATGGCAAAACCCCGATTGAGAGTTCAGAACCGAGAATTATTAAGCGGAGTTTATTATGGTTCACATTAACCTCAGTAGGTCATTGCGAGGAGTGCAACGGCGAAGCAATCTCAGAGTGAGATTGCCACGCCCTTCGCCCTGAACACCAGGTGATGCAGGGCTTCGGGCTCGCAATGACAATTGTTTGTGACTCCCTAATGTAAACTATTTCGTGCTCTCAATAATAAGGATCAAGAACTTTTTATTTTCCAACTCATAACTCATAACTCATATCTCATATCTCTACGGAAGGTTGCTCTTAAGATCCACCGGCTTCTTTTCGTTAATGTGGGTCCCCTTATCTCCTACCATGGTGACGCCGGCGTATTTATAAAAGTTGTATTCACTATTTTTGCCGCCGTGATTGACGAGCAGATCCTCTTTTTCATAAACCAGCTTTAGAATGTCGCGCCCGCTTGTCTCAAAATTAGGAGTTAATTGAATGGCAAGAGTAGGACACGCCTCCTCGCAGAGTCCTCAGTAGATGCAGCGGGCGAAATTGATGCGGAACCATCGAGGGTAGCGGCGTCCGTCTGCCCGTTCGGCCGACTGCATCGAGATACAACTGACAGGGCAGACGGCCGAGCAGAGATAGCAGGCCACGCAACGCTCCTCGCCATCCGGGTCACGAGTGAGGACGATCACCGCCCGCGATCTCGCCGGCAAGGGCCGCTTATATTCCGGGTACTGTTCGGTGACGGGCTTGCGAAAGAGGATCTTAAGCGTCGTTGCCAGCCCTTTCGCCAGGCCTTTTATGCCTTCTGCCAAATTCTTAATTCCCCCCATAGCGCCTCCTTCATTAAGATCTTCCTAAGACCACCGCACCGGTGATCATAATGTTTATCAGTGCAATCGGGATGAGCACTTTCCAGCCGGTATTCATGAGCTGATCGTATCGGATTCGAGGAAATGTCGCGCGAAACCAGATCAGTGCAAAAACGATGATTCCAACCTTGAGAAGGAACCAGAGAATAGGTGGCAGGAACGGGCCATGCCATCCCCCGAGGAAAAAGACGGCGACCAATGAACCCAGGATGATCATCGTGATGTATTCGCCAAGGAAGAAAAGGCCGAAGCGCATTCCGCTGTACTCGGTGTGGTAACCTGCTCCCAGTTCATTTTCAGCCTCGGGCAGATCGAAAGGAATTCTTTTGATCTCAGCGAGGGCGGCGATGAAGAAGAGGATGAAAGAGACTGGCTGCACTAAGATGAAAGGGCATCGGCTTTGTGCGTTTATGATTTCGACCAGGCTAAAGGAGCGAGCCAGCATGACCACAGGGACAATCGAGAGTCCCAAAGGTAGCTCATAGCTGATCATCTGAGCCGCACCGCGAATTCCTCCAAGAAGACTGTATTTTGAGTTGGAGGCCCACCCGCCCAGTGCGATTCCATAAACGCTGATGGAAGAAAGAGCTAAGATGAAGAGCAAACCGATATTCAGGTCTGTAATGACCAGAGGGATGGGCTTGCCCCAGAGTGTTATGCTCCTTCCAAAAGGGACGACGGCAAAAATGAGCAAGGCCATTAACCCGACCACACCCGGTGCAAAGAGAAAGATTCCTTTATTCGCCCCTCCTGGCACGGTATCTTCCTTCGTTACCAATTTAACGAGATCGGCCAGAGGCTGAAGGAGTCCATACCACCAAGCCCTATTCGGGCCATACCTGGCCTGCATCCGGCCGAGTAGTTTCCGTTCAACCCAGACCAGATAGGAAGCCACAGTAAGCAAGATGATCAACACGATGCTCAGCTTGACGATCAGAAAAATGAATCCAAGAATCCATTCTTGAAGCATAAGAGTCCTTATTTTCTTATCTGATCAACGGCAACCTTCACCGGCCACCTCTCCATCTTTTGCCACGCGAGTTGCCGGTGCTGCGGCATCATGATCACGCCTGGAGCCATGTTGTCAACAACACGCAATTCCGCCTCCAATCGACCGCTATCCAGTTGAAGCGTGATTCTTTCTCCATCTTTGAGGCCCATACTTGAAGCGTCTTTTGAGTTCATAAAGAGATACGGCTCCTTTTCAACCTGTCGGATAAATTTCGAATAGGCAGAGAGCTCTTCTGTTCCAAAAGTCCAGTCCACAACCAGAAGTTCTAATCGGCTATCGCTTTTTCCCTCTTGTCCGGATCGGATTCGCCCGTTGGAGGGAAAAGGCTTTTCTCTGCTCAGCCCCGGGTTGACTCGAAGGCCATCAGGCAGTTCATCGGCAATTTGAACCTTAGAAAAGGCAGGATACTCTTTTGCGATCCACCTCCAGAGTTCACTCCTGGAAAGGGGGAACATCTCCCGGCCCGGCAAGGACATGGCATCGGCGAGTTTGGCCAAAATCTCCCAGGCAGGCTCTGGTTCTCCTCCCGGGATTTCACGCCTAAACACACGGGGCGGATGTTCTCCGGCGCTGATCTGGGAAATCGGGATTCCACCGTGGTAAGCAGGCGCGGCAAACTGAACCCGGCCTTCCTGATTGACAAAGGATGTCTCCATCTCGAACAATGTTCGTGTTGGGAAAAAGATATGTGCGAGGCGGGCTGCGGGAGAGGGAAGGTAGTCCATGACCAGAAACAGTTCCAGCTTCTCGACGGCCCGCTTTAATCTCGCCCCATCCGGGAAAGACCAGAAGGGATCGGTCTCCACCAGGATCAAGGCCTTTACGCTCCCCTTTTCAATGGACTCGATTACATCCATCAAGGAATCCCCGTCGGAAGAGAGGAGTGCAGCCCCGAAGGCATTGGCTCCGGGCATGATGTAGAAGAGTCCGGCTCGATCCTTTGCGGCGTGCAGGAGCAATGAATTGTCGGCAGCCACATCAGGAGTTGTCTCCCGAACAACGCTACTGCCGCACGCGATGACGGGGTAACGACTCTGCCTTAACTTCTGTGTTATTTTAGCCATGCGGTTCTTGAATGCCGCATCGGGATACTCAGCAGGGACTGCGTCGTAAAATCGAAGAGCCTCTTCTCCCATCTTTTCTACGGTGGAGCGGTCCACGGCTCCTTTGATAAGAGTGCTCAGGCAGAGCTCTAAATCGTCGGGTGCTACCGGCAGATGCTCGAACTCAAAGGGAAGAAAGACAGGTCGAGGGTCGATCACAGCAATCGTTGCCTCGTTTCGAAAGGCCTGTCTCATCGCGAGGGCGAGCATCGGCGCCTCATTAACCGGATCCACGCCAACTGCGATAATGAAATCGGCCTTCTCCATCTCCCGCATTGAGACGGCTAACTCCTCGTCAAGTCTCGACACCGCTCTCTTGACCTTGTCGGCCATGGCAGGGGTTTCGAAATACGCCGGCTCATTCCATTCGTGGGCCCGGCAAAGTTTCATCAGCATGGCCTGGTTCTCAAGGCTGCTCCGTATCGATCCGAGACAGGCGATCGCTTTCGACCCATTTCTCTGGCTTATATGAGAAATCTTTTCTGCGGCCATTTGAATGGCTTTGTTCAATGGGACCTCATCCGTTCCGACTCTGGCACGCCGCGGTCTTTCCGGATGATTTGTGTAGGAGAAGCCGTACCGACCCCGGTCACAGATAAAGTGACCGTTCACCGATTCACTGAAGCGGGCTTCAAGCCGCACCATCTCGCGATAGCGGGCACTGGTAATGATGTTACATCCAAGAGAGCAATGGATGCAGAGAGAAGGAACTCGCTCAAAATCCCATCGCCGGCCGGTAAATCGGGACGGCTTATCCGTATAGACTCCTGTTGGACAGATGTCGATGATGTTTCCTGAGAATGGACTCTCGAGCTGACCATCCGTCGCCCGGCCAAAATAGATGTGATGGGCGATTTGAAGAGCCCCCAGGTCACGATAACCGGCAAACTCTTGATAGAAACGCCTGCACCTCCAGCATTGGATGCAGCGATTCATCTCGTGCTGGATGAATACCCCCAGGTATTGATCGGTGTAGGTTCTTTTCTTTCCGAGGTAGCGCCTGATCCCATGACCTCCGGCCACGGTGAGGTCCTGAAGCAGGCAATGTCCCCCTTCATCACAGACCGGACAGTCGTGGGGATGGTTCATCATCAGCCATTCAATGACATGTTTCCGGAAATCGACTGCCTCTTCGTCGGTCGTCGATACTGCCATGCCATCGCAAGCATCGACCATGCAACTCATCTGCACCCCTTTGACAGGACCCTCAAGAAACTTCACCGCACAGACCCTGCAAGCGCCGACAGATCCGAGACCCGGGTGGAAGCAGAACCGCGGGATGATAATGCCCAGCCTCGCCGCAGCCTCCATCACCTTCGTCCCTTGCTCAACTTCTATTTCAAGGCCGTCAATCTTTAGCTTTGGCATAAACTTTCGACCCATGGAATATTGGAAGAATGGAATGTTGGAATAATGGGCAAATAATTAAAATCTTCAGACGCAATATTCCATTATTCCATGGTTCCATCATTCCTGGATTATCCTTTGTAGGGACACTTCTTTTGACTGATATGCTCGTGGACCTCTTCGGAAAAATGATCTAACAGACTCGTTACGGGCATGGTCGCCCCGGGTGCAAAAGCGCAATAGGATTTCCATGTGTGAAGGCTCATGCGGCGGAGGATCGGAATGAATTCTTCTCTCCCTTCGCCTTCCTCGATGCGCCAGATCAAGTCCCTGATGAAAGGGAGTGCCTCTCGACACGGCGTGCACCAACCGCAGGATTCCCTGACAAAAAACTCCATCAAGTTAAGGGTGGCACTGACCAGGCAGGTCTCTTGATCAAAAACAATCACAGCGCCGGTGCCCAGTCGATTGCCGACCTTTTTCATGCCGTCGTAATCCATCTCGGCATCTAAGAATTTCTTGTGCAGATAGTAGGTGGACGCCCCGCCAGGCAAGCAGGTTTTGAATTCGCTTCCCGGCATCATTCCCCCACCATGCTCCTCGATGATTTCACTCAGGCGTGTTCCCATGGGGAGTTCGTAACAGCCCGGATGGGTTACCTTTCCGCTCACACAGTAAAGTTTTGTGCCTGAGGCGGTCTTGGTGTTGGCCAAACTTTTAAACCATTGCGCCCCGTTTCTGATGATATGGGGTACGTTGATGAGCGTTTCCATGTTGTTTAAGACGGTGGGCTGGTTCCAAAGACCCTTCTCGGTTGAACGGGGAGGAGCTTGTTTAGGGTGAGCCCGAAGTCCCATGATGGCGTTGATCTGGGCTGTTCCTTCACCGCAGATATAACGTCCGCCACTTCGATGAACAATCAGATCAAAGGAAAAGTTACTCCCGAGGATATTCTTGCCCAGGTAGCCGGCTTCCTTGGCAATTCTAATCTCCCTCTCCAGAATCAGAGCACTGCTTTCATAAGAAGGCCGGACAAAGATGATCCCCTTTTCAGCGGATACGGCATAAGCTGCAAGGATCGTTCCTTCGATAATCATGTGAGGGTCCGCATGGGCCATCACACGATCTTTAAAGGTGCCGGGTTCCATTTCGTCGATATTGGTGATCAGGTATCTCGGAAAAGGGGCATCGTCCGCAACAGACTTCCATTTCATCCCTGCAGGAAAGCCCGCTCCTCCACGACCCTGAAGCTCTGAGTCCAGGACCAATTGCTGGACTTCCTTCGGCGAATATTTCTGGAGGACCGTAGCCAGCGCTTGATAGCCACCGCTTTGACGATACTCGTCAATCGTGGCAATTCGATTCGGTTTACGGTTCTGGAAGAGCACTTGTGGGTACATTCAACCTACCTTGCCATCCTTGGTTTCGGTGTTTCAGCTCTCAATCTTTCGAGAATGTCGTCGATCTTTTCAGGAGTCAAAGGACCGTACGCCTGTCCGTTAATCAACATCGCAGGCGATAGATCGCAGTATCCGAGACAAGCGGTGGGCAATAGGGTAAACAATCCGTCCACCGTCGTCCCTCCGGGTTTGATCCCGAGTTTCTGAGAAAGATAATTCGCCACCGATCCATACCCGTTCATCCAGCAGACGACGCCATCGCAGATGTGAATAACGAATTTTCCCACTGGCTCGCGATAAATGAAGTCATAGAATGTGGCAAGTTCCTCCAGTTCAAGGGGTGTCATATCAAGAAGGCGAGCCCCTTCTTCGAGCGCTTCGTCAGTCAGATAGCCATAATAATTCTGTAAGGCGAACATGATATCCACCACGAGTTCCCGGGGATGGTCCGTCTCTGCTATCCTTTTCTGTAAGCCTTCGAGTAATTGTTCGGGCAACATGTAAAACTCAAATAGAAAGATTTTTAGGTTATCAGGGCATCAGGTTATCAGGATAACAGGTTTGCTTCCCCTGATAGTCTGATGTTCTGGTATCCTGCATCCTGATTGCCTGGTATCCTGATTCACTTTCATCGATCAATATCCGGTAAGATGTAATCAATCGAGCCGATGATGGCCAACAGGTCTGAAATAAGTCCACCTCTTGCCATGAGGGGCATGACCTGGATGTTGGCAAACCCAGGAGCCCTGATCCGCATCCTGTAGGCCATGTTGAGGCCGTCACTGACCACATAGTAGCCCTGTTCCCCCCGTGAGATCTCCGTTGCTGTATAGGCTTCACCCTTGGGAATCTTCGGTCCCCGGGTCGTATTGATGAAATGATGGATGAGGCTCTCAATATCTTTTAAAGTGTCTTTCTTTTCGGGGACGACATAACGATAGTCATCCGTCACGTACCTGCCGCCCGGCATCTGGTTGGCAGCTTGCTCGATAATCCTCAGACTCTGGCGTATTTCCTCAACCCGGACAAGATAACGAGCGTAACAATCGCATCCCGTGGCAGTCGGGATATCGAATTCAAAATTTTCATAGCCCGAGTAGGGAAATTTTTTCCTCACGTCCCACTCCAGGCCGCACGCCCGAAGATTGGGGCCTGTCACTCCCCATTCCATGGCATCTTTTAAAGAAAGGATGCCAACCCCTTGGGTTCGAGCTCTGAAGATCGGATTCTTGGTGATCAACGCCTCGTAGTCTCCGATGCGTTCCCGAAGGGTCTTGACAAAGTGGTCAACCGCTTCTTTCCAGCCCTCGGGCAGGTCCATTGCCAGTCCCCCAATGCGAAACCAGGCTGGGTGAAGTCTGCCGCCTGTGATCAGTTCGACAATATCCATGAGCTGCTCACGCTCACGAAAGGTGTAAAAAGTTGGTGTCATCGCACCCACGTCGTGAGCATTTGTGCCGAACCAGACGAGGTGATTATTGATACGGAAGATTTCGCTGAGCATCACCCGAACAAACTGAGCTCTTTGTGGAACTTTGATCCCTGCTAAGGTTTCTACAGATTGCAGATATGAAAGATTGTTGGCCACGCCGCCCATATAGTCGACTCGGTCCGTGTAAGGAATAAACTGATGCCATGATTGGCGCTCACCGATCTTTTCAACACCCCGGTGATGGTACCCAATGTCGAGATTGATATCGGAGATCTGCTCCCCGTCGAGAGAAACAATAAAACGCATCAGACCATGGGTACCAACGTGCTGAGGACCCATGTTTAATACGATAAGCTCTTGATCGCCTTCTCTTCGTTTCACAAATGCACCGGCATCAAGAGGTTGATGCTTTAGAGCAGAGGCGTGAGTATAGGGGGCCATGTCGGTAGCCCGGCCGGGATGGCTTTTCCGTAACGGGTATCCTTCCCAGTCGTAAGGCATGATGAGCCGGCGCAAATCGGGATGGCCTTCAAAACGGACTCCAAACATCTCATAGGTTTCACGCTCGTACCAGTTCGCAGAAGGCCAGATATCTGTGACGGTATGGGTCTTCGGGTCTTTGCCGGTTAATCCAACTTTCAGGCGTAAACGGCCTGGAGGGTCAAATGAGAGCAGATGATAAACCAGGGTATAGTCCGGATAGATCCCTTTGTCGGGACGAACGGATTTTCCATCTTGACCGATTTCGTTGGCTACCGTGCCATCGTAAGAGGTTAAAGGTTTTTGATCGCGCCTTGCCGACTCATCAATGGCGGTCAAATCATCCAGACGCAGGTATTTGGGTGACGCTTCGGTCTTGAGAAACTTCAGAACTTCCTTGACCCGATTCTCGGCCACATGAAAGGTCAGCATATCTGAAGTCACAGGTGTCTGCCGGATCGCATCACCGAATTTTTCCTCCAGTACTCGAGCAAGAGATTTGTCCCGTTCGTGCAATTCGATCCTTTGAGGAGGCGGAGTCCACATCAGGTCAGACCGGCTATCCCAGAATCGAGGCGGTGTGACCGATGTCCCTCTGATAGAAATCCCTTCCATCCCGGGACCCCGTGTATCCCTTGATTTGGTCTCTCCATCAACCAGGATGGGATTGGTCGTTCCCTGGGAGCCACCTCCTTGATGGAAAACAGAGCGAGCCGGTCTTTCTTCAGAAATGATTTTTTGCTGCAAAATCGTCAGAGCATGCTCGAGGGCTTCGGGTCTCGGGGGGCAGCCCGTTACATAGACATCCACGGGAATGAGTTGGTTGAGACCCTGCACCACGCTGTAAACGTCGTACATCCCGCCGCAGTTGCAGCAGGAACCCATAGAGATCACCCACTTCGGCTCCGCCATCTGTTCATAAAGCCTTACGATAACCGGGGCGATTTTCTTGAAGACCGTTCCCGCGACGATGATGACATCGGCCTGGCGGGGAGAACCACGCAAAACCTCAGCCCCGAACCGTGCGAGGTCGAAGCGCGGCGTAAAAACGGCTGCCATTTCGATGAAACAGCACGATGTCCCGAAAAAGAGGGGCCAGAGGCTGTACTGGCGGCTCCAGTTGATCAGGGCGTCGAGCTTGGTCAGGATGATGTTTCCGAGGTAGCCGGGCTTTTCCGGACTGTCGGTCCCCACTCGAGGCCTCCCTTTTTCCAGATATAGAAGAGACTGATCAGCAGTATGACGATGAAGAAGGAAATTTGCAGCCAGCCGGACCAGCCGAGGCGGTCGAAGGCAATGGCCCAGGAAAAAATATAGGCGGCTTCCACATCAAAGATGAGAAAAAAAGCGGCGATAAGATAAAAGGGAATTGGATATCGAAATCGAGCCGTGCCGGTGGGGATGATGCCACACTCATACGGCCTCAGCTTTTCAGGAGTCGGTTTCTTTTCGCCGAGCCAGCTCGCGATGAAAAGGAGAGCGATGACCAGAAACATTGCCATCACAGTAAAAACTCCGAGGGCCAGGATCCCAGGCTCCCACGGGGAAAGGACATTAATGTTTGGCATGGGTTCCATGAATCCTCTTGCAGAATGCCCGGTCTCTCATCCTCTCCTCTCCCGATGATGGAGAGAGAGGGAGGGCCATGGGCCACCGGCTTCCTTTGTTTGCAGCACGCCGACCAGTTACTAACGAAGAGTTTAAGGCCGGAGGGTGCAGAAGATAATGGGGTAAACTCGGTATTTTGAAAGCACAAATCATGTATTTTACAAATTTTTGTTCCCGTCCTTGACAGGCGAAGCGAAATGTGAAAATACAGGATTGAAAGTGAAAAAATACGAGATTCTTCTTATTTACATCTCACGCATTCGAAAGGAAAATTGAGTAAGCCCCGTTAGAAGTTCAAGCCGATGCGACTCGAAACCGAGCGGGGCATTGAATCCGGCCGGAATTATTCTAAAATCTAACCCCACTGCAAAGCAGTGGAGCATTATTTCTAACGGGGTAGATTTGGAGTGCAGCATTATCGCCGGACTGAGATATGTCTCGTAAACGGATCAACCTGTTTTAGGTTTTCGGCTTGCGCGTCATTCCGGAAAAGCATCGTTACGAAGAACCTTGAAGCCCAAAGGAGGGAATGCGATGAATCAGAATCTTTATGATACCATCATTATTGGAGGAGGTCCGGCCGCCGCCGCCGCCGCAGTTTATGCTGCACGAAAAAAGCTGAAAACTTTGCTCATCACAGAGAAGTTCGGAGGACAATCCATCGTTTCCAGAAGTATTGGAAATTGGATTGGAGAATTATCGATCAGCGGCATGGAGCTATCTGAAAAACTTAAGAAACATGTCGAGGCTCAGGGTGGCATTGAAATTAAGGAACAGGAGAATGTTGTAGGAGTGGCCGAAGGGCCGAACTGCACCTACGAAGTCAAATCTGACAAAGGTAGCTCATATTGGTCGAAAACGTTGATTATTGCCTCCGGCGCCCATCGTCGCCGCCTCCACATCCCTGGAGAAGATAAATTCGACGGGAAAGGTGTTGCTTTTTGTTCAACCTGTGACGCTCCTTTTTACAGTGACCTTGACGTTGCGGTAGCGGGAAGCGGGAACTCGGCCCTTGAAACGGTCGTTGATTTGCTTACGTACGCCAGAAAGGTCTATTTGATCATTCGAAGCGAAAGGCTGAAGGGCGACCCGGTGAACCAGGAAAAGGTGACACAATCACCCAAAGTACAGATTATTGGGAACACAGAGATACAGGAAATTTTAGGAAATCAGAACGTTACCGGATTGCGTTACAAAGAGAAAAAGACTGGAGAGATAAAAGAACTGGCTGTGAGTGGAATTTTTATAGAGATTGGTTTAATCCCGGACTCGGAATTTATCCGGCCTCTCGTTGATACGAACGAAGCCGGAGAAATTGTCGTGGACCATGCGACGGGTAAAACTTCCAAGATTGGTATCTTTGCAGCAGGAGACGTAACCAACGATCCATTCAAGCAGAACAACATCGCTGCGGGTGATGGAGTTAGGGCCGCACTCTCTGCCTACGACTATGTTTTGAACATCAAGAAGTATAGCCCTTGTGCGGAGAAGGGTGAGTGAAGTTCAAATCTCAAGGGTGTTCTGCTGTATGTTTTGCCGTCCCAGCGGTCCACGATATTGTCAGGACGACGGCGTAACGCCAAGACGGTCAAATCGAGCCGGGACGGGGCCTCATCAGATGTTAAGAAATCAAAGGGCACCTTCCCAACAAAATACTGTATTCCTTCTAAGAAAATACTATCTTTGCCTTATTTACTCCGGAGCTTTGAATACGTTTCAATATTCTAAGGATCAGAGGGTATGCGCTAACGGGGAAAAGTCTCCGGTTTCAAAAGTCTTTTTGAAGGAAAAGTAAGCGGTGTCAGCACAAACCTCTCAGGTTTCTCGTATCACCATCGAAGAAGCCAAAGAATGCCTCGATCGTGGGGGAAAGGTCTATTTTATTGACGTGAGGGGTGTCCCCGATGAATACCAGATCAAAGGGGCAGTCTGCTATGAACCCATCGCAATTTTGAGTGCCGAACGTGTAGAGTTGGGCATTCCGAAAGATAGCCTTATCGTCCCTTACTGAAGTTGACTCAATGAAGGCACAAGCGCCCGTGTGGCGCAGAAATTGATGGAGCAAGGATATAAGAACGTGCGTCCGTTGCTGGGCGGTTACTATGCCTGGCGAGATGCGGGATATCCGATTGAGCGAAGGGTTTAGCTTAAGTTTATCCATAAATGGCTCATTTCCGTCATGCCGGACTTGAGGAGCCTGCCCCGTGCCTGAAATACGGGGGCATCCAGAAGAGGTACTGGATGTGCTCGCTCGCTTCGCTCACTCCGCCTCCCTTCGGTCGCCCGGCTGGAGTTTATCCCGTACTTGATACGGGGCCGGAATGACAATTCTGGTTTAGGGTAGCAATTTATAAGCAGACTCTACTTAGAAAGGAGATCGCGATGGTTGAACGGAAAGGGCTTGTTACCTTCAAAGGGAATCCACTCACCCTGGTTGGCGATGAGGTCAAGGTTGGTCAGAAGGCACCGGACTTCGTTGCGATTGACAACAATCTCTCCCCGGTAAAGTTTTCATCCTATCTTGGCAAAGTTTGCATCATTTCATCCGTGGTTTCTCTCGACACGCCGGTGTGCGATACCCAGACAAGGAAATTTAATGAGGAGGCCAGCCGTTTGGGACCGGAGGTCGTGATCCTCACCCTTAGCATGGATTTGCCTTTTGCCCAGAAACGATGGTGCGGTGCAGCAGGCGTGGACAGAATCCAGGCCCTGTCTGATCATCGGGATGCCTCCTTCGGTACCTCTTACGGTGTACTGGTCAAAGAGCTACGGTTGCTCGCCAGGGCGGTATTTCTCGTGGACCGGAAAGGCATGCTTCAATATAAAGAGGTGGTTAAGGAAGTAACCAACGAGCCGGATTATGACGCATTGTCGAAGGAGCTGAAAAAGATCGCCTAACTTATGAAGGATTCAGCGGCAGTGGCGCCAAATCGGGCTTTCAGCGCGGTAACGCCGAAGGGTTGATACCAAAGCCCTACCGGGGTGCTGAAAAAGCGGAAAAGGAGTTCCGAGCGCGAATTCAGATTTTTCGAAAAAAGATGTTGAGCGGCGAGGAACTTTTCTGCAAACTGCCAGGCAATAATGGCAAGGATCGCGGAAGAAAATCTTATGGAACTTTATGATCTGTTTGCCCGTATTCTCGATCCTCCCGGGCCGTCGCTTTCCGACGAGGTGAACGAATGTATCTCCATGCTGGCTCCTTCCCAGGGGAAGGCTGCCGGCCTGATGTATCGGTTCAAGACATTTGTCGAGCAGACTCCCGTCAGTCGGATGGAAAAAATCTTCGCTGAAACGTTTGGCCTTGAGGGAGTCTGTTATCCTTATGTGGGTTATCATCTTTTCGGAGATGGAAGTCACCGCAGACTGTTCCGGGCCGGATTAGAAGAAGAATACCGGATTTATGATTTTTCATCAGCCCGTGAATTGCCAGACCATCTTGGCATCATGCTCCAATTTCTGGCCAAAGGTGAGGATGAAGAAGAGATAGATGAGCTGATCTCTCTGTCTATTATCCCGGCTTTGAGAAGAATGCTCGAAGGGTTTGACCGGGCGACGCCATACAGGGAAGTGCTCCAGGCCCTATTACTTGTGCTTCAAGAAGGGCAGACGATACAAAATGAGCAGATTGCCCCGGAGATGGAGCAGGAATCTCTCTCGGGTCCATAATCTTCTTCTCCCTCTTCCCATACCTTGGCTGCGCGACAACATGGTGACGGGGGCTGCTTAGACGGGGTGTACCTTCCAATTGGCAAAGGCAACAGGGATCTCCTTCTTGTTTTCAATCTCTTATTATGCCGTTTATATTGCTTTGCTCGTTTGGCTCGCCATTTTGGTCGGGCTAATCCGCAGACTCCTGGAGCATCTGTTCTTTCTAAGATTACAAACCCTTGCCCCGTTAGAAGGTCCAGCTGCTCATCCTGTGCGGAGCCCAGCTTCTTTCGAGGCTTGCAGCGGGGATGAATGATTCATTGCTTTTGAGCGAACACGGGGTTGAATGCCCCGTGTGAATCCTCCGGCTTAGGAGAGCGAAGTTCTTCTAACGGGGTTGTCGAAACGGGGGCAGTATGACGCACGCTGAGCAGCTCGCCACATTCGTTGTAGGTGCCTCCTACAACGATCTTTCAGAGGCAGCTCGTCAACAGCTCAAAATCCGGGTGTTGGATGGATTGGGTTGCGCGATTGGCGCTTTAAATGGAGACCCCATTCGCCTTCTCAAGACGCAGATTGAAGAGTTCGGCGGTTCCGAGAAATCCACTTTAATCGGTGGCGGAAAGACGGCACCCGACCGGGCGGCATTTTATAACAGCGCATTGGTACGCTACCTGGATTTCAATGATAGCTACTTAGCGAAAGGTGAGACCTGTCACCCCAGCGATAATCTCGGCTCGATCCTGTCTGCTTCTGAGTATGCGAAACAAGATGGCAGGAACCTTTTAGCCGCTTTGGCAGTTGCCTACCAGGTCCAGTGCCGCCTGAGCGATGTTGCGCCTGTTCGGGCAAAAGGCTTTGACCACACTACCCAGGGTTCTTATGCTGTTGCTGCGGGTGTTTCCAAGGCGCTAAGTTTGGATGCAAGTCGTACTGCCAATGCGATTGCCATCTGCGGGACCGCATTCAACGCATTGCGGGTTTCCAGGACCGGGCCATTATCTCACTGGAAAGGGTTGGCCTACCCGAATACTGCCCTCGGCTGTACCCACGGGGTCTTCCTGGCCATGCGGGGCATCACCGGTCCGTTAGAGGTCTTCGAGGGAAATAAGGGTTTCATGGATGCCATTGCCGGCCGGTTCGAGATCGACTGGCTGAGGGAAGATCTCGAAAGGGTCACTCAAACGATTCTCAAAAGATTCAACGCTGAAATTCACTCCCAGTCTGTTCTGGAAGGGGTCCTGGAACTGAAACAGGAATACGGTTTGAGCGGGGAGGAAATCACGAAGATTGAAATTGAGATTTTTGATGTGGCCTACAACATCATTGGCGGAGGTGAAGAAGGGGATAAGACCATCGTCCGGACCAAGGAAGAAGCTGATCACAGTCTCCCTTACTTAGTGGCGGTTGCCATTCTGGACGGCCGGGTGATGCCCGAGCAGTACAGACCGATCCGGATCCAGAGCCAGGACGTCCAGACACTCTTGAGAAAAGTTACGATCAGACCTTCGAAAAATTATAGCCGAAGATTTCCGGATGAGATGCCCTGCCGGATCGCGCTTACGCTTGGCGATGGCCGAAGGATGATGAAAGAGAAGCGGGATTATGAGGGGTTCCGGACCCGGCCGATGTCCTGGGAAACGGCGGTGAAGAAGTTTGAGCAACTCGTTTCACCATATACCGAACGATCCTTATGTCAGGAGATCGTTCGTACAGTCTCAAACCTGGAATCCGTTCAAGTTTCCGACCTTACCAGCTTATTGGGAAAGGTCCGGGTTTCAAAGATTTGAAATTCCAGACGAGGCCCCCTCACCCTCCCCTCTCCCCGCCGGGGAGAGGGATGGGGTGAGGGGAGAGTTCCCAAAATACTCTGAACGAGGAGGATTGAAAAATGGTAAAGCCTAAGACAGTCCCCAGAGCCTTCGAGTTTCTAAAGGTCAATGACCGTCCGGCAAAACCACGGTCCCGTGGAGTGACCGAGATCCGCGGTCCTTACTACACTCCGATGGGTAAACGGTATTTGCAGGACATCCTGGAAACGATGGGAGCCTATGTGGATGTCCTTAAGTTCGCTGGAGGCTCCTTCAGCCTGATGCCGCGGGAAGCCGTCAAGGGACTCATCGACCTCTGTCATGAATACGATGTCCTGGTGGATACCGGCGGCTTCATGGAGCACGTGCTGACACAGGGCTCGGAGATGGTCGATCGTTACATCCGGGAATGCAAGGAATTAGGGTTTGATATCATCGAGATCTCGAGTGGTTTTATTACGATTCCGACTGACGATTGGGTAAGGTTGGTTGAGAAGGTGCAGAAGGCAAGGCTGAAGCCCAAACCCGAAGTGGGGATCCAGTTCGGGGCGGGCGGTGCCAGTGCCGTCGAGGAATTGGAGGCTGAAGGAACGCGCGATCCCGAATGGGCCATTTTGCAGGCCAAGCGTTTTCTCGAGGCAGGGGCCTATATGATTATGATCGAGTCAGAGGGGATCACCGAAAATGTTAAGGTCTGGCGTACGGATGTACCGGCTAAAATTGTCAATGCCCTGGGTCTTGACAAGGTGATGTTCGAAGGGGCAGAGCCAGAGGTTTTTGCCTGGTACATCAAAAATTATGGTCCCGAGGTGAACCTCTTCGTGGATCACAGTCAGATTGTTCAGATTGAGTGTTTGCGCTCGGGTATCTGGGGGACGAAGAGCCTCTGGGGCAGGGTGAAGACCTATAAGGGTTGAAATACCGGCTTCCGCTCAAGAAACGGCCACAGCCTTCAGGCTGCGACTTCACCCCGTTAGAAATGATCTCCCGCTGCTTTGCCCTTACACCATGCGGTGCAGGGCTTTGTAGCGGCATTAGACCCTCGAATAATTCCGGCGGGGTTTGATGCGCAGCTCGGTTTCGAGCCATTCGACAGTGCTCATGGCCCTGAGTGTGTCGAAGGGTCGCAACGACTGGAATTTCTAACGGGGTTCACGCAGGCTAAAGCGTTCGACTGAGCTCACGCCGAAGTCTTTCGCCTACTAATACAAACGCATTAAACCTTATTACATCCAACCGGGCCACCCCTCACCCCTGCCTACCGGTAGGCAGGCTATCTCTCTCCCCAGCGGGGGAGAGGGGAGGGTGAGGGGGCCGAACCCTATAAAAACACTTGCCAAAAGGGCCTCATGATGTTAAATAATAATTCGATACGGAGACGACAGATGATTGCGTTCGACCTCTTCTGCTCAAACGGTCACAAATTTGAGTGCTGGTTCAAGGATGGGGCCTCCTTCGAGGAGCAGAAATCTGCCGGCATCATCACCTGTCCTATCTGCGACGATAATCAGATAGAAAAAGCCTTCTCTCCTTTTGCCATCAAAAAGGGGGGAGAGAGGACGAAAGAGGAGATCGATCCCCATCGAGCACTTCAACTGGTTCATGATTATTTAGACAAGCATTTTGAGGATGTCGGGGCAGAGTTTTACAAAGAGGCACTCAAGATTCATCATGGTGAGGCGGAAAAGAGGGACATCAAAGGAACGGCCACGACAGAGGAGGAGGTCATTCTCAAAGAGGAAGGGGTCCAATTCTTCAAAGTTCCCATCATCAAACGCCTGCTGAACTGAGACTTAGAGGGAAAAGCAGAAAGAAAAGAGTAGCAGGCCATCAAGGTTTAAGAAATATATTGGCCTCCTGAGATTTGTTGTCCCTAAAGAGTAAGATCCGAACCGAGTTGTCCGACCCAAGCGAATCAAAGATTACTTCAAATTCTTGAACACTCCCCACTTCTTTCGAATTGACCCTGGTGATGATGTCCCCGGCCTTGATCCCGGCGGCTTCCGAGACACTGCTCGGAACGACCTCTGCGACCAAAACGCCTTTTCTATTCTTAAAGTTGAAGTGGGACGCCAGGGCAGGGGTCAATTCCTGTATGCGGATGCCAAATCTCTCCCCATGAGCGCTCTTTTGGGTGAGGGCGATTCCCTGCTCATCGAGAATCTTGGTTGCCACGAGAATCGGAATTTTAGATTTCAACGCAAGGATGATGGCATCACTGGGTCGGGCATCCACCTCGATCACCCCGTTGTTCGATGTTAAAAAAAGAGTCGCATAGTAGGTGTTATCTTTCAGGTCGATAATCCTTACTTCCTTCACCTTCACCTGAACTTGGGTCAGAATCGAATGGAGAAGATCATGGGTCATCGGTCTTGGAGACGTCATGTTCTTTAATTCTTTATCGATCGCACTCGCCTCCAACAGGCCGATCCAGATGGGGAGGGCCTTCCTCTCTTCCTTATCGGCAAGGAGGACGACGGGGTTGTGGCCGATGGTATCCAACCTTACGCCTTTTACCTCCATTTCGATATAGGGAGGCGAGGTCTCCTTGCTCGTGGCGGCGAGCACCAGAGAGATGAGCAGAGCAACAGCGAGTCCGATCTTCCAATGTCTTTTCATGAGCCTTTCCTCTCCCGGATTGTTCTTTGCCTCAGTATGGCCATCAGACCGATGATTATCTTTTGCCCGTCCCGCTTTGTCAAGGGTTCCGGTTTTTTAATGATTCGCCGGCAGAAGGCGCTGTAATGTCCTTCATCCCAGTTCAATTTTTCCAAAAGGTAAGAGATGAAACCGAGCTGGTTCGACGTAATCCTTTCCTGACCCTGAGGGCTATCCGGAGGAATGAGCCGTCCCTTTGGCACGGGCTGATAAGGGTCGGGGAGAAGCCCTTTGAATCCCATCTCCTGAAAGCGCCTCATCACCTTCTCAAAACCTTTCTCGGTCAACTCGGTTGCACTTTCCACCCCTGCGACTCCTTTAAGAATCTGGTGATAGGTTTCCTCATCCAGATGGAGATCTTCTTTTGCAATATGTACAAGAGCTTTCTTCTTTCTACCGATTGGCATCACTTTCATTATAACGAAAAGGGATAAAAAAGGAATTAAAAATTTCTTGCAAAAATTGTTTCACCCGTACGATACTATATGAAAATCGATCATGAGATTTCGAATTGTCTTAGCATTTTTCTTCATCTTCTCTTTGCCTTTTTTGATGACCGGAGACGGCAGGATGCCTGATGAGAAGAGGGTGATTTCTACCGAGAACCTCAAAGGACACGTGGAAAGAATCAGTTTTGACCGGAGCCCCGATGAAGGCTATCTCGGATTGGAGCAGGCAGCACAATACATTGAGAAAGAATTTCTGAAGATAGGTTTGGACGTCAAAGAGAACCATTTTCAATGGCAGGGGAAATCCTACAGGAATATCGTGGCGGACAAGGCAGGAAAAGCTTTTCCGAACAGAGTTTTGATTCTGGGGGCTCATTACGACACGGTTCCAGGTTCGCCGGGGGCGGACGACAATGCCAGCGCCGTCTCCGTGCTTCTCGAGGTGGCAAGAACTATTCAAATTCTCCCCTTGAAATATACTGTGAGATTTATCGCCTTCTCCCTCGAGGAGTATGAGTTTGCGGGTAGTGCCCATTATGTGGGCAGCCTGAAAAAGGGTGAAGAAGAAATCCTCGGGATGATTTCCTTGGAAATGCTGGGCTTTACCGGTCCAGAACAGAATTATCCTTCCTATATCAATCCCAAATACTATCCGAACGTGGGAGATTTTATTGCCATCATTGGCAACGAGAGATCCGAGCAATTATTGGAGAAAGTTTGCCGGATTTTCAAAACCCGGGTTCCCGAGCTTCCTTCAGAATTTCTCATCGTACCCGGAAATGGAGAGGCGATGGAAGAGGCGAGATTGAGCGACCATAGCACCTTCTGGGATCATGGGTTTCAGGCGCTGATGATCACAGACACTGCCTTCTTGAGGAACCCGAATTACCATCTCCCTTCGGATCGAATGGAGACGCTCGATTTTGAATTTATGAGAAAAGTCGCAATCGGGGTTTTTTATTCCTTGGTGGAATTAGCAGAACAGTAAGAGGACCGATGTTGGAGGTTAGAGGTTAGAGGTAAAAACATTTCGCCTTAGGCGGAGCGATCCTCGAACCTTTAGCCTTAAGCGGAGTTTAGCATGAAGATTGGCGTCATTTCGGATACACACTTGAGGGAGCCTCATTCTGAATTTAAAAAGATGATTGAATTTCACTTCAAGGATGTGGAAAAGATTTTTCATGCCGGGGACTTTGTCGAGCAGAGCATTGCAGAGTATCTTTCAGCTCAGAAGGAATTGATTGCTGTATGTGGGAATATGGATTCCCAGGAGATTCGAAAGGCATTTCCCCAGAAGACGATCGTTGAGCTAAAAGGGTTTAAGATTGGCCTGATCCATGGTGGAGGTTCTCCCTTTGGAATCGAATCACGCATCCGGGGAGAATTCGATGAAGTCGATGTCATTGTTTATGGCCACACTCACACCCCGGCAAATCATCAGGTAGAAAAAACCTACTTCTTTAACCCCGGCTCCCCCACCCGATCCTTTATTCATAAACCCACCCTTGGCATCCTACACCTCGGCGAGAAGATCGAAGGCGAAATCATCAAGATTTGAAAACTAAAATATTTCGATTTAGAGGTTTTGAATGGATTAGTTCCTGATTGATAATAACAACTACAGAACGTGGGAACCAGTCTAAATTAGGAGTTGATGGAATAATGGAGGAGGAAAGGCAATGGATTGGAAAGTTTTTTTAACGACCTTCGGAACGATTTTTCTGGCTGAGTTGGGTGATAAGACACAGTTGGCAACCATTATGATGACTTCCAAGACAAAGCTCCCTTTGTCGGTTTTCATCGGGGCATCTCTGGCTCTGTGTCTGGTCACACTGGCTGGAGTATTATTCGGTGAGGGTTTGATTGCCATCATCCCTCAGAATATTCTTAAGAAAGTAGCTGCCCTGGCCTTCATCGCAATTGGTGTCTGGATGTTTGTCGGCAAATAGTTATTCTCTATTAGAGGAAGGAAGAGGCAAGGAGCCGGGTTAACGCTTCCACCTACAAAAACGATACTATATTAAAATTTGCTGATTACTGGCTGAAATTAGGATGCTTAGAGTCGTAAGCAGAATTTGGCCTTTCCTGCTCCCTCAAGTAAAAATCGAGCTTTTTAAAATCCCGAACCCAAAATACGGTAGTACCTTCCTTCCGCATAGCGAGTTCAAAAAGGTCTTGGTGTTTTTGAACGATCTTCGAGACCTCATCGTCTTCGATAATCAAATAGACAGCTGTTCGGAAACTGGGATTCTCGGTTAAGTTTTGGTCGAAATTTTCTTTGGGTGAGGAGTTTTGTTACCTACTAAGAGTCACGGATGGATTCAAACTCGAATAATATATCCATCCGTTCATTCCTAATTTCTGTTGTGGTGGCCCAATTATCAAAGCGAGTTCGAAATAGTTTTCCCCTTGTTTACACACAAAGTTCCCACGTTCATTGATATTCCCATTTCCAAATTCGATAGTGACATCGCCGGAAAGAGTTTTGGGCCTAGGAACGAATAGGTTGAAAACGGCTGGCGGGACATTATGCATCGTTACCTTTCCTTTCAGGGGTACGGTTTCATTGTAGATTTCCATGGTGGTCGGCACCCGAACATTGTTGGAAACGCTACCGAAGGTCGATAACCCCTCCCACTTCCCCTTCAAAAGGCAAATATTGTAATTTGTGATGGTTTCTGGTTTTATCTTTGTCGAGGAACAACCCATCCATATTGTTGAAACAAGAAGTAAACTAATACCAACAAAACGAATCACTTTTTCCATAGCTTCTCCCCCATTTTTTGTTTTTTAGGTCTCGCAAGCCATCCTCATTGTTGCCGTCACAATTCATTGCTGAACCCTTGACGCTGGCCTTATCGGAGTTGAAAGTTAATCAAGTTATACTCAAATAAATATTCTGTCGCATTCCAGCCAACCATTTTGGAAAGTTGGCTAATCTGCCCCTCAACCAATGCCCAACCCTTTAGAAGTTAAAACTTAATTTCTAAAAAAGTTATCAAGAAGAATGCCAAAGTGGTCATTTTTATTCTTAGTCATCTTTGAAGTTCGATGAAGTAAGATCGCAGCAAATGGAATAAAACACCGGGCCATCGTTTTCTTAGGATGAGAAAATAAAGTGAGCAATTTTGTTAAAAACATGACAGAGATGTCAGCAGTGGATTGAAATACCAACGCAATGTTCCTTAATTAATCTTATTTCCAAATTTGTTGAGTTAATTTACGGGAAAGGTCTCTCTGCCCTGACTCACCTCCTTTCCCTCGAAGACTAAATTTCAGCCTTTATCCCCCTTTCCTGATTTAAGGTATTGTAGTGGCATCAAGATTCGGGCCAGGGTGGCGGGCAGTCGGATGTCTTGTTTCATGATTCTTCTTCTCCCTTTTTCTGGTAGAATGCTGTTGATGTTAAGGTACGCACTCCCGTCAAAATTTGTCTCTTCCCATCTTGCGACTGAAGGACAACCATATCATTCACAATCTTCTTAACGATAAAATCCACCCCATCAGTAGTATTTCTAAATACTTCCCCCTCCGTGATGTTCATGACACCTCTGCTTTCCCTCTATGCCTTTTCTGCGTTCTGCCTACAGGTTGAGACTTATTGGAACATGAAACAAAAGCACATCAACAGAAGGAATATGCATGATTCGTTTGCACTTTTAACCACTTCTGTTTTAGCAAGAAGTATTCCAAGTATTTTGAATCGGGTAATGTCTTAATATTTTGGATTTTTTATTATTTGTTGGCTTCAATGAATTGATATCGTGAAGGGGATTTCCTACATAAAAGGAAAAAATACTGAAGGGAAATCCGTGCATTCGATGAACGGATTATTTCACTGTCAATGAGTTTGTAAAAAGGGTTGAAGTAAGCTTCTTTTAGGGTACATGTAGTTAGCCGCATTGCAAGAGGGAATTTACTATAAAATTACCTTGGCAAAAGTTTTGCTTGGATAAGTGCCGTTGTGGGTTGGATTCTCAATCAGGTTCGGGGAACAGAAAAGGGCTGACAAATCGTTTTAGATGTGGATAAGAGAAATTGGCGTGAGTAAAAAGATGCTTTTCGTTTATCCAGACAACGATTATTGCCGTCTTGATCTTAGGGGAGAAAACCTGCCTACAGCATCTTTTCTCACGCCACTCTGGGATTGGGACGCCTTTTTGTTTCAGATGAGAAGAGGTGACCACCTTAACTCATTGATTCATCGTTCATGATTTACAATTGGCAAAGGTGGTAAGTCTTGTTACAGAGCCTCGTGGAGGTTGATTTTAGAGGAAAGGAGGTGAGAGAATTGGCAACGCTTATAGAATTGGAAAACAGGGTTAAAAAATTGGAGGAGAGGTCCTCAATACAGGATGAGACCATAAAAAGAATGTTCGATTTTATTCAACGAGTTGTTGATGACCAGGCTGAGAAATTGGAGGAGAGGTCTTCGATACAGGATGAAGCTATAAAAAGGATCTCTGATTTTGTTCAGCGAGTTCTTGATGACCAATATGAGAAGAAAGGAGCTTTTGCGGAAAATAAAGGAGTGGAGATGAACAACGGATGCAGGATTCTGAAAAGCGGAAAAAATAATTTGAACAATGAATAAGGCGAACGCTGTATTTTCCTCCCCCAAGGCTGCATTTTTCAGATTGTATTGAGAGGATTCTCAAGGCAGTGGCAACGTTTGGACTTCGATAGGAAATGCTGTGTGATCTGGTGAAGAGTCTGATGATTTCGCTTTGAAACTTTGTATTAACAGGCTAAATTCAGTGTCGAATAGTACAGGAGGAAGAAAGATGCGGTCAAAACGTTTCGGGGAAAAATCGCAACTCATCGGACGGCGCCAAGATTTTGTGAGCTTTCCACCTGAGGACCCAATTAACGGGCGGCTATTCGCCGCTCAGTTGAATGAATCGTAAGATGTTTCTTTATAATTCTTGATACGTTCGACGGCGACATGCCCCGATTTTTAGATCGGAATTAAGAGCGCCGCTCAGTATCAGCCCTAAGCATACCCGGCTTCGGATGGGGGCGTCGAAGGGTTGATTTCAGAGGGTATTTTTGAGGATTTTCGAGGTTATCAATTTCTAAATCAACATCCAATTCTGGCCAATATAGATGATAACCGTGAAGCAACTGAATGTTTTGTATGGAATTCAACGTTTGATCCCTAAAATAAGGATAATCCTTATAGCTCAAGAAGTATTCCTTTTCTTTTACGAAAAGCCATATGCCAAAAGGGGTTATGTTTTCAACGCTGACTGAAGTGTTTTCGCCATGCCTTAATGATTTCATCTCTATGCTCCTCGACAATATTTTGAATTTCGTTTAACTTTCTCGCAAGGGCGTTACCCCTCACCCTATCCCTCTCCCCAGCGGGGGAGAGGGGAGGGTGAGGGAGTTAAGAATAGCCAGATGTTAATTATTATTGAAAAACTGCCGGGACGCCCAATACTTTAATGGGGTCCTGATTAGGTTCCAGATTCATCAGCTTCATTAACTCCGGACGAATTTTTTCCCATTTCTCACGAGCCATCTCCTTCCCCTTATTGGTTTTCGCCTCTTCATACAGACGGAAGAAGACATAATAGACGATCTGTCCCTCTTCTTTTGTGTCTTTAGCCCCCCATCGCTTTTTCGCCAGCGTACGCCATTTACTTCCGTCGGGCACAACCGATTCCGGAACAAATTGAGAGATTAAATCGGCATCGTGGGCGATTTTAGAAATTTCACTCGCAGGCTCAGGGTATACTGAATGCCAGGCGCCCTTTTTCCCGACAGCTTTGTCAACAGAATCGCGAAAATACCAGTAACCCGTCGAATGTTCAAAAATTGCCGCTTGCATCTCTTGAATTTCCCTTTCAGAGATTCCCCCAATCCGTTTGGCAATCTGCCCCGCCATCAATGCTCCTGTAATGTGGTGGATCAGCGCCCTGTTTCCGCCCACCTTCGGATTCAGGAGAACTTGTGAATCTCCTAAAAAATCAGGGGAAGACCGGAAATATCCAGCTTTCTTAAGCTCAGTCACTATCTCCGCTGCCTGTTTGAAAACCTGTTGATCTGTCAAGACAGCGCTCTTTTCCTCCTTGGCGATGTTGTGGAGAATGTCCGTCGCAATCGCCAATTTTCTCTTTTCAGAAGAAAGCCCCTTTGACATTTCGTATGCCAGAGCTGAGCATACCCGATTATGAAGGATGTCTTCTGAAGGATTTTGTAACTGGGTCGCCGTTGTCGTGATCATGACTTCCAGAAACTTTTGGAGATCGGGAAATTCTTTGAGGTAAGACTTTTCCCAGGCTAAATAAGGTTCAGGAAGGTCGAATCGATCCTGTGGTTCAGCGATCGTCGTATTGGCAATAATGAGCACGCTGAAGACTAAAGTAAGACTTAACAACGCAGAAAATAGTTTTCTCATATTCGTCTCCTTTCAAAAGATCTAACAGGAAAATGACTTTTTTAGCAACCCCCTAACGTTCTTCCTTCGATAGTTTCGTCACCTTCGCCCCTGCGAAAGAAGCCAGAAGCACAAGCGTTGTGGATACGAGAATCATCAAAATTCCTAATGCGGAGAGTTTCCCCCACAAGCCGTCCTCCGAGAATCTGAGGATCTGGACAGCCAGCACCTCGTTCCCCGGTCGAGAGAGAACGACCGAAACGCTCAATTCTCTGACGAACATGGTGGCCATCAGGATCCACGCGGATGCGATTCCCGGGATCATCAGGGGAACGACGATCCTTCGCAGCGTATAAAGCATTCCTCCGCCAAAGACCCTGGAGGATTCCTCCAGATCGCGATGAATCTGAACAAAGGCACTCGTGAGAGGCCTGATCCCGTAAGGAAGGTAGGTGGCGATGTAGCCAATCAACAGTGCCCAGATCGTGCCGTAGAGAGGTGTCCGGACAAAGAACCACATGAAGCCGACACCGATGACAATCCCCGGAAAGGAGAATGACAAGAAACTGAGGGACTCAAGAATCCCAGAAGCAGGTGTTCGCACCTTGACGATGGTATAGGAGACGAAGAAGGTGAGAACGACGCCGAGGGTTGCACCCACGATCCCCAGAAAAAGGCTGTTTTTCAGCGAAAGCAGCGAGACGGGATCTTTTAAGACGGCCAGCCAGTGCTTCCAGCTCATCATACCGAATGCTTTTAAACTTGGCACCATGGAATAGGGGACCAGAGAGGTGTAAAACAGAACCACCACTGGCAGTACGATCAGGACAAAGGAAAGAAGGCCGACGATGAGGGAAAGGGGAAGCTTTGCATTGCGAAGATCGATCAGGGTGGGCCGATACCCGCGACCGGAAATGGTGACATACTTCTCGCTTTCGGAAGTGAGATGGCGGTAAAGAATGATGAGGGTGACGGAGGCCACAAGGGCGCTCATGCCCACAGCAGCAGCCATGCCATAGTCTGCGGCAAAGCCGGTTGCAATGATGCGGTAGATATGCGTGGATAACAGGTAGATCCTTCCGGGCATGCCAAGGACCGAAGGCACGGCGAAGGATTCCAGGCTTCTGATGGCAACGAGGGTGATGGAGGCCAAAATGGCCGGTCTGAGCACCGGCAGTGTAATTTTGAAAAGCGTTTGAAGATTGGAGCTCCCGCAAACCCTGGAAGATTCTTCAAGGGAGACGTCAAATGAGGACATGGCAGGTGCGATAATCAAGTAAGCAACAGGCAGGTCGAGCAATCCCTCTACCAGGATCATGCCGGGCAATGAATAGATGTTGAGAAGCGAGTCCTGTAAGTTGAATGCTTCTTTCAGCAAGAGATTGATCAGACCATTGGAAGGATTCAACAAGATTCCCCAGCTGACGGCAAAAAGGATATGAGGGATCATCATCGGTACGAGGGAGATGATCTGGAACACGACTTTGAAGGGAACGTTGGTCCTCGTATTCAGGTAAGCCATGAACAGGGCGAGGGCAGTGGCCACAAGTGCCGAGCCAATGATGAAAAGAATCGTATTAACGATGATCTCACCGAGTGCAGGATCGGTGTACGACTTGAAATATTTCTGAAGGGTCAAGGTCCCGAAGGCTCCCAGACCTTCTGAAAAGCTTCCAAGAAGAAGCATGACCACAGGGCAAACCGTCAGAAACCCTACGATCACAATCAGGTACGGGGTCAGAATCGTTCGAGTCCTGTACATGGCACATCAGCCCTCACCCCCGCCTACCGGCAGGCAGGATATCCCTCTCCCCGACGAAACTGTGTCACAATCACAAGGAAAAAGGGAGAGGCAGTCAGGTTCCAAAGATTTAGAATGCGGTCTTTTATGTGATGAGAAATCATTACTTGTATAAGATCGAATTTTTTCATACACTTGGTACGTCTGAATCCCAACGAATAAAGGTTACCGCTCTAAATCTTTTCCACCCGGCCGCCTCTCCCCCTTTTCAAATAGTCCATTTTTTCATATTACGACACAGCCTCGACGGGGAGAGGGGAGGGTGAGGGGGCCTCTCGTCAAAAAATTAAATGGGCGTGTTTCAGTCAAGCACGGAGCACTTATCCGGATAGATATGTAAACCGACCTCATCGCCTTCTTTTATATTGGCGTCCACCTCAACCCTCGTGATCAAACCTGTCTCTCCCACCTTGATCACCCCTTCGTAAGCGTCTCCGATGAAGAGCAGGGATTCCACCTTTCCCCGGAAGGTATTCTGTCTCTCCTGGCTTCCTCGCTCTATTACCCTGGTAGACTCCGGTCGGATGGAGAGCGTGACAACACTTCCCACCGAGGGTGCCTTCTGAGTTTGACAAACAATGGTTCCGATGGCAGTGTTGATCAAGGTGCTATTGTTCTCATTGCCGATCACTTTTCCTTCGATGAGATTTGTCCGACCCACGAAATCGGCCACGAACCGCTGTTTGGAGCCAAAATAGATCTCTTTGGGAGTCCCAGTCTCAACGATTCGACCTTCCTTCATCACTGCGATCACATCCGAAAGCGACAGGGCTTCAATCCTGTCGTGGGTCACGTAGACAGCAGTGATCTTCAGGTTGGTCAGAAAGCTCCGTAATTCCTTTCTTGTCTCCTCTCTAAGCTTGGCATCAAGATTACTCAAGGGCTCGTCGAACAGGATGACTTTGGGCTCGGGTGCCAACGCCCTCGCTAAAGCAACCCGCTGTTGCTGTCCACCGCTCAATTTCGTGGCGGAACGTTTTTCGAATCCTTCCAGCTGTACAAAGCGCAACGTTTTTTCAACCTTTCTCTTGATTTCCTCCTTCGGCTCATTTCTGAGCTGCAGGGGAAAGGCCACATTATCGAATACGTTCATGTGGGGCCAGATCGCATAGGTTTGAAAGACCATGCTCAGCCCCCTTTTTTCAGGAGGGACAAAGATTCCCCTGTCCTTTGACCATACGACTTTATCCCCGATTGCAATCTCACCCGAATCGGGTATTTCCAACCCAACGATGCACCGGAGTAAGGTCGTCTTGCCGCATCCGCTTGGGCCGAGAAGAGTGAAGATTTTGTTTGCCGGGATGGTCAGATCAACATTCGAGAGCGCTGTGATCGTCTTGCCTTGGGAATAATAATCTTTGTTCAGGTTTTTGATTCGGATTTCCACAATATCGTATCCAGAAGGTTAAAGCCCGAGATCCGGCAAGCTCAAACATATGTGGTCTTTAGGGGCAGAGGTATTTAAAAGATTTTTTTGAACTCCTCGGCCCAATGCCGGATTTCGTCGTCCGAGAGCTCCCGAATGGGTAGGACCTTGGCTTTTTCAATTCCGTTGATTGGAGGATAGACGCCCGGGCAGAGAACGTACTCCCCAACTTTGTCGGCAAGGATCTTCGCGGACTCCCTGGATAACCAGTAATCGAAGAATAGCCTAGCGGCATTGGGATGCGGTGCCTTATTGGTGATAGACATCCCCCGGGGTGTTCCGAGGAGCGGCTGTTCCACCCTTGCCCAATCTAAGGGGGCTGGCGCCTTGGTCAAGATGTATTTGGGCATTGAAATACCGATCAGTTTCTCCCCACTCTCGATGGGCGCCGGAGTCGGACCGAAGGAACTGACGAACATGGGTTTATTGGCGGCCAATCCCTTGATAAACTTCATCCAGGCGTTCTCCGTCGGAAAGACCTGTTCCTTCAACCCGACCAACCAGGAAATGGTAGTTGCATGAGTGGTGGGATTGGCCATGACAATTTTGCCGCGCCATTTTGGATCCGTAAGATCCTCATACCTTTTGGGGACGTCCGCAGGCTTGACCAGTTCTTTGTTGTAGAGCACAGCGACATATTCAATGCCGAAGATTTGTATTTTGTCGTCCTTTTTCGTCCACTCGGGATAGTCAGAGGCCGAGGGGGATTTGTATGAGGCCAAAACGGCCTTTCCCTTCAACAGGTCGAGGATGGGAATGGGTGCCTGGAGAACATCGGCCATGAGTTTTCCAGCTTCGTGCTCAGTGCCAACGGTAGCATAAAATTTGTCTGTGGATATCCGTTTATACTCGCCTTTAACGCCGAATTTCTTCGTGAACGCTTCCATGACGGGCTCGATGGCTGTAATGTTCGCGTAGAAGGTTACCTTTCCCTCCGCTTTTGCTTTCGCAATCAAGGCTTCCTGCGGCTCAGCCGCGAAGAGAACGGAGGGGATCATGAAAAAAATTGATAACAGAATAATGACCAGCCTCTTCATAACTTCCTCCTCGTATGATGTTTTGGGGCCATCATAACAGGGGGACTGGGGGTTGTCAAAAAAATCTCCCCTCTTCGCTCTCCATGCTCAGGATGGTGAGTCTCATCGAACCATTTACCAAACAGGCGAATTCCTCGATATCAGCAAATAAAAAAGGCCCATACTATCCGTACGGGCCTCGTTGTTTGCTGGCTCCCCATAAGTGATGAAGTTGGGCACTGGGAAGTTCTTGTTTCGCTATAAAGCAAAGATAGTATTAATTCTTAGAGGTGGCCTTAAGCAATTCCTCCACAAAATCCATTGGAACGGCGATCGAATAGCCTGAGTTTTGAAGCCATTTTCCTGCATATGGTACCAAGTTGGTAACCAGGCCAATTGCACTGAATCTTGTATTGAAACCGATCCTTTCAGCCTCTATTACAAGTCCTCCACTATTTCCATAGTATATGGGACAATCCAAAATAATGGTTTTAAGGGAATTGTTCTTTCCAGCAAGGGCACCTTTTCTGAGTAAAGGGAATTTGACACCCATAAAAGGGTTCAGTTGGGATATAGATGTGGGATATCCAAAAGCGTAAACTGTATTTCCCACCAGAACATCATCAAACAATTTAACAGTGTCTTTTCCTAGACCCAGGATGCCAGGTCCTGTCATGGTTACGCCATCTATAGGTGTTAAGAGATTTTGTTCTCCTATCTTCTTAGGAGTTGCAATCCTTATTAAGGCGACGTCGCTCGACGGGTGGTACATAATTTGGCCTGCTTGGTAAAGTTTGGGTAATTCTAGCTGGATCTGATTCAAGCCACTGTCAGAAGGCTTGGGTGAGTAAGAGTATAAAGTGGCGGCAGCCCTTCGTAATCTGAGTTTTTGGGATTCTCGGTAAAGTCGTTGTATAGCCTCTTTAGAAGCAACAGATCTTGGGGCAACGCTAAGAAGCTCGTCTTTTTCTTTTGCTGACATTACGCCATAAAAAACTAAAATCCATTTCATTTTTGGATCATCCTGTTTCCATTCGGCCTTGTGGATCAAAAGGTGAGGAAGAGGGAATTGTTCTATTAATTCCACGGACGTTTCATCAAATAAAACATGCCTTGCTGTAACAAAGTAAGTTGCGTCATGTCTATTATAAAAAAAGCCACTCCCCGTGGTCGTTTCTGTACCTCCTGTGCTTACTAATAGCACTGGGTAAGCTAGATTATCGTATGGGATATCTGAAGATGAATCTGAATTGTACGGAAAGACAAAAAGGACGGTGGCAAGCAGCAAAATAGTCATTGTGGATTTCAGAGAAATGCTTCTCATTTGGGTCTCCTTTCCGTTGGCGCCCGTCTAAGTAACACGGGGGCCTGAAAATACATTCCCTGTTATAAATTGTAATGAGCAACCGTGGTGTTCACATTATGTAACGCCGCAAAGCGCGAGAATGCGGCCTAGGATTGCAGCGGATCGCTGTTTTAGAAATGCGTCATAATTATCATTCCGCCATGGTGCGTTACTTACTGATGAGATTAGATTAGACTTGAAAACCATATCACCATCTTTGGCAAGCATGTCGTAGCTTTTCCTTAAGTAAACACTAGGAGGGTCATTGGAGATATTCTTATTCTGTGCAGCTGAGATCATGCAGATGTTCGCAATGGCGTTTCTTTTCTCCGAAATTACGCCCAATTTTTTCAAAAAATCTTTAGGGAAGATATGATGAAATTCTTTATTGTTGAATGAAGTCAAGGCGACGCGGATGTCAATAGTTTCCCCGTTTGTTAAATTCCGTGGAGCATGGTTAGCAAGCATAACTACGAAGGTTTTAGAAAAAGCGCTATTTTTCCAGAATTGCCTCTTCAATATGTCATTCTCAACAAGCGAAATCCTCAAGTCCATAGCATTAGTATTACCGTTAATAAGGGTATCTACTGCTGATAAATCTTGCTCAAGAATGCCCTCCACGGCACCTCTGTATCGTTCAGAAAAACCTGTTTGCCAGAACCACCGACGTAAAGCTGAAAGTTGGGCTGGGGTTGGATTGGCGACTTTGGAGAAGAAATAAGCCAGAACAACTAGTTGGTTTTCATAAGGCAAAAAAGCATCGGAAGGTACTCTAAGTTCGGTTGAGAAAAAATCAATAGCACGTTCAGCAGATGACTTTACTGTTTGGCCCAGTTTATCCAATTGTTCAGAAGAAAGATTCCTGAGTTTGAAGACACCGTCCCGTTTGGAACCGAATCCATTGATGCTTGACATGAATTTCAGAAAGACTGAATTATCAATATTATCGAAATCCTTGAGCTTGGTGGATTCTCTAATTTGATCGACTTTATCATTTAAGTCAAATTCATCGCTCCAAGTAGCAGCAACCATGAGATCGAAAATGTTAAGTTTGGTTCCAGTACTATTAATTCTCTCGAATATCGGACAAACGTCCTCAACGGTTTTTTCTTTAATTGTGACAACGGGGATCAAATACTCTCTGAAAATTTCATAAAGTGCATCCACAGACTCCTGCAGCTCGTTAGCGTTGGAAAATTCAGAAAGTATTGTCCTGTAACGTAAAATTTCGGGTGTCTTAAAAAGAATACTCATTGGGATATGCTTATCTAATTGCTCACCGTTGAAATGGATAAACTTCCTATTTTCAAGGTCAAAATAGACATTTAGCTTATGTAACATGGTCTTATCGGGCCAATTCAGTACCCCGTATATTGTAGTAAGTCTCTGTTGACCATCGAGGACGTAGTTACGTGGGTACTTTTCAGGTGTCGGTGGGAGATCAAAACCACCGACATTTTTTTCGCTTATCATTTTCTGTTCGCTTAGCCAAAAAAGCAAACTGCCAATGGGATATCCTTGGTAAATGCTTTCAAGTAATTTTAAAATTTGATCTTCCTCCCAGACAAAGCCTCTTTGAAACTTTGGAATCTTGATATCACCGGTTTGTATCCTATTTACTAAATTTGTTATTCGCTCTATTTTAGGTTCGGGTGGATGTGTAATATTTAATTCCATTGTAATTCTCCTTTTAGAAGGTTCGTGTAAGTTTTGTTGAGTAACAAAAACAATATATTCTTTTTTGAAAAAGAAGTAAAATTAAATCTGAGGGATGACTAAAAAGATAAAGAACAAGAAGGAACAAGCGAGGCCAAGGAAGAAGGGGTCAGGTCTTGCAATCACACAAAACCCCCAAACTTTTTCAGAGCCGCCTAGGAGCCTGTCGGAGTACCCATGGATTCCTTAAATAATTATGCTATACTGCGTTTCATGAAAACACAAACACCTTTTCGGCCATACAATCCTGATCA
>Ga0315282_10002180_pt1 | contig 36414 bp, 17 predicted proteins | sample YL17G07_20_MG_FD_203693 | JGI IMG/M metagenome (GOLD analysis project Ga0315282, IMG submission 203693) | Sediment microbial communities from Yellowstone Lake, YNP, Wyoming, USA - YL17G07_20 | ecosystem: Environmental > Aquatic > Freshwater > Lake > Sediment | place: USA: Wyoming | collected...
GGCTTTTCGGGGGCCTTCTCCGGCGGCTTCTCAGGCGGTTTCTCCGCGGGCGGACTCTCCGGCCCCTTCTCGGCGCGCTTCAGGCGTTCGATAGCCTTCTGCGCTTCCGCGGCCGCCTTGGTCTTCGGGTACACGTTGATCACATTCTCCTCGTAGACCCGAACGGCCTCGTCGGGTGGCGTACTGGGCTGGGCCTCATACTCCTTGGCTTCCTTGAGCGCCTGCTGGGCGGCGTTTTCGTCAAGCGAACCGGTTGGCGGGGTCACCGGCGGCGTGGGCGTTTTCTCGGCCGGCTTGGCGGGGGTCTCGCCCGGCTGCGTCGGCGTCGGACCGGGCTGTGTCGGAGTTGGGGCCGGCGGCGTAGGCTGCTGAACAGCGGAGGACGACGGACCGCTCGGCGCACCCTCCTGAGTGCGGTAGCGTGAGATGAGGATCGCCGCCACCACGGCCCCCGCAATCACCACCACCAGGCCGATGCCGATAATGAGCCAGACCACCCATCCCGCCTTGCTCTTGGCGCCGGTCCCCGGCGCCGGCAAGGTTTCCACGGCGTGCCCCGGCGGAGGCGTCCGGCGCTGCGCCCGGCGGACGGCGCGCCCGAGGGTTTCCGTCAGGTGCGAGCCGCGATCCTCCGCCGAGATGGCCCCGATCTGGGCCACCAGCGCCTGCGGCGTGGCGGCGGCCGCTTCGGTCTGGCTGAAATCCAGCCGGTCCAGGGCCGCGACGAACTCGTCGGCGGTCATGTAGCGGTCGTTCGGGTCCTTCGCCATCGCCTTCTCGAAGAACCGGTAGGCCGCGATGGGCAGGTCGGCCACGAACTGCCGCGGGTCCGGCACGGGCTCCTGGACCTGCTTGATCATGATCTCGCGTTCGGTGGGGGCGTCGAACGGCGCCCGGCCCGTCAGGAGTGCATAATACGTGGCGGCCAGGGAATACAGGTCGCTGGAGGCGGCCGGTTCCTCGCCCCGGGCCTGCTCCGGCGCCATGTACCGGGGCGTGCCGAGGCTGTGGCCCGCGCCGACGATGTCGCGGCCCTGAAGGACGTCGCGCGCCAGGCCGAAGTCGCTGACCTTCACCTGGCCGTCGTTGGTGAGCATGATGTTGCCGGGCTTGACGTCGCGGTGGATGATGCCGCGCCGGTGGGCGTGGCCCAGCCCTTCGGCGGCCGCCCGGATGATGCGCGTGGCCTCGGCGGCGGAGAACCGCTTCTGGGCCGCCAGGTACTCGTGCAGCGCCCCCCCGTCGACCAACTCCATCACGATGTAGTAGGTATCCTTGTATGGACAAATCTGGTGAATCGTGACGATGTTGGGATGGGCCAGTTTCGCCGCGCTGCGGGCCTCGCGCAGAAACCGGTCCAGGATGCCCTGGCCCGCCTTGGCGATCCTGGGGGGCAGCATCTTGATCGCCACCGACCGTTCCAGGTTGGTGTCGAACGCGCGGTACACCACCCCGAAGCCGCCGCTGCCGATGCGGCTCTGGACCTTGAACCCGTTGACCCGGGTCCCGACCAGCGGGTCCGCCTTTTCTTCGCGGATCATGTGGCCGGCGGCCCGGACCGGCGCCGGTGCAGGCGCTGGCGCGGGGGCCGGCGCAGGTTCCGGCGCAGGCGCTGGCGCGGAGGCCGGTGCCGGTGCAGGCGCTGCCGCAGGGGCCGGCACAGGCGCTGCCGCGGGGGCCGGTGCAGGCGCTGGCGCGGGGGCCGGTGCAGGCTCCGGCGCGGGCGCAGGCTCCGGCGCGGAGGCCGGCGCAGGCGCTGCCGCGGGGGCCGGCACAGGCTCCGGCGCGGGGGCAGGACCAGGCGGGACCGCCGGCGGAGCGGGCGACGCTGCTTCCGCCGGCTTCGCGGCCGGACCCTCGGCCGGTGCAGGCTTGTCGGCCTCGGCCTTGGCCGGCTCCGGCCTCGGCGGGTCCCTCGAAGGAGGCTCGGGCTTGGCCGACTCGGGGTTGGCGCCCTCGGGGTTCGGAGGCTCAGGCGCGGGCGGCTCCGCCGTCGCGGGCTCCGCTGTGGCCGGCTCCTGCCTGGCCGGAGGCGGCTTCGCCGTCGCGGAGAGCGTCCTCGGCGGAGCCCCACGCATCGCCCTGGCCAGGGCGTCGAGGGCACTGAGGGGCGCCGCCTGGGGTGCCGCCGGTCTATGTGCGGGGCGGGGCGCCGCAGGATGGGGCGCCCCGGGTCTCGCTGTCGCTTTCGATATCGCCGGCGGCCTCCTCTGCGCCGCGGCCGCCTGAGCCAAGGCTTCCAGGGGACTCAACGGCCGGGGCGCCTGGGGCTTCGCCGGTGCCGCCTTCGCTTGTGGCTTGGGCGCAGCGGCCTGCGGCCGTGGCGGCGGCGCGGCGGGTCGGGCCGGCGGCTGGACCGGCGCAGGAGGAGGAGGGGCAGCCTCGGGCGGTGGTTTGGGGGCCGGGGCCTCTGCCTGCGGCGGCGATGGAACGGCCTGTGCCTCGGCTTCGGGCGGCGCCACTTCCTGGGCCAGGGCGATCGGGGCCGACGGTTCAGGCGTCCGCGGCAGCAAATCGGCCGGCACAAAATGGTGGCCGCACCTGCGACACACCGCCTCTACCTGGGCGTGCTCCTTCGCCACCTTGTAGGCAGTGTGACACTTCGGACATGCCAGCAGGTATGCCATGAGCCTATCCGAATCGCTTTCTGACCGGGGCGTCCAACGGCCCCAATCCTAACCGACTATTGCGCGAAGCCGGCGCCTCCCCGGACGAAGACAAAGAAGTCCCCATGTGAATTCTATTCAGATTGCCCGCCGCGTCAACCGATTTCGCCAGAGATTTGCACCGCTGGCCGGCAATCCGGCCAAACGGGCCCGACTCCGGGGGTAATCACCCTGAGGTGCTGATTTTCCTTGGCTCCTATGTCCGAGGGCCCTTATAATCAAGGTTCGTCGTCGCGGTATCAGACCAAGGGAGATGCCGATGGCCTTGAGCGGGGAGTTGTGCGGGATCCTGGCGGTTGGGGCCGAGAAGGAACGCAAGGCCCACGACCTGTATGCGGAGGCGGCCGAGAAGACGCATCATCCGCTCGGCAAGAAGATGTTTGCGCGCCTGGCCCAGGAGGAGACGAACCACGAGCAGTTGCTGGCGTCCTGGGCGGCCGAGGGCGCCTGCCCGGTCCAGGTCATCTTTCCGCCCGTCGACAAGGAATTCCTTGCCAGGGAACTGGCCAAGGCCAAGGCGGCCGGGAAGCCGAACTCCAGCGACCTGGAGGCCATCGAACTGGGCCAGCAGATGGAGCGCAAAAGCATCGAATTCTACAATGGTTGTGCCGCCAGGACCCCGGACCAGGCCTCGAAGGATCTGTTCCTGCGCCTCAGGGGCGAGGAGGATAAGCACCTGGCGATCCTGTCGGACCTGTACGAATACATGGCGAATCCGAACGTCTGGGAGACCCGCCAGGGGCGGGCCCACTTTGACTCCTGAGCGGTTCATCCGGCGGGCGGGGCCGTGGGCGGCACGATTCCAGGAATCGAGTGGATTTTCTTGCGTTGACGGGGTCGACTGCTACAATACTCCGCCGGCAAGATCGCCGTTGGGGGATGGTTTCCCCTTTCGCAACGGTTACAGCGTGTGTACCCGTTTCAACGGTCAGAGTGAGCATCAGGGTCATAGTGAAAGGAGAATTGGAATGAGGTATCTGCTGCTGGTTGTGTTGGTGGCGTTCGTGCTGTCGCCGTTCCTCGCTGGCTGCCAGGAGTCGACTCCACCGAAGCCGAAGCCGACGGAGACCAAGAAGGAGCCGACGCCTCCGCCCGAGAAGCCGGTGACGCCTGCTCCCGAGAAGCCGGTGACGCCTGCGCCCGAGAAGAAGGAAGAGAAGTAGCCGGGCAGCACGAAGCCGTACAGGTAGGCGCACGCTCATGAAGGTGTTGGGATGGGGCCGCTCCGGCGGCCTGCGTGCGGGTTCTGTGTCTCAAGATGGGCGATTACCGCAGGATTACGACCGGGCGCCGCTTGCTATGCGGCGCCCGGTTCGTTATAAAGACCGGGAACCGGCAACAGGGAACAGGCAACGGTAATCGTCACACCAGGGCGATTCAGCCGCCCGCCTTGGCGGGGGCGTTGCCGGAAGGGGTTCATGCCCACGCCCTGGCGTGCGCGGCAGGCCGCTGCCGGCGCGGGCATGGGCGAGGCCAGGGATGAGCATGCCGACCTACGTCGTGACCGGTGGTGCCGGATTCATCGGGTCGAATTTCGTCCGCTTCGCCCTGGCAGCCATACCCGACCTGCGGATCGTCAACATCGACCTGCTGACCTACGCGGGAAATCTGGAGAACATCGAGGGTGTTCCCGAGGGCCGGCACACCTTCGTCCGGGCCGACATCACCGACGCCGAGGCCATGGCCCGGGCGGTGCCCGAGGGCGCGGACGCCCTCATCAACTTTGCCGCCGAGACGCACGTCGACCGGTCGATCCTGGGGCCGCTGGTGTTCGTGCGGACGAACGTCCTGGGGACGCAGGTCCTCCTGGACACGGCCCGCGCCAAGGGCGTCCGGCGGTTTCTCCAGGTCTCAACCGATGAGGTCTACGGCTCGCTCGCGCCGGGCGACCCCGCCTTCACGGAAGACCGTCCGCTGGCGCCGTCCAGCCCGTATGCCGCGAGCAAGGCGGGGGCCGATCTTCTGGTCCTGGCGGCCCACCGGACCTACGGCCAGGACGCCGTCATTACCCGGTGCTCGAACAACTACGGCCCGTACCAGTTTCCCGAGAAACTCATTCCGCTCGCCCTGTCGAACGCCCTGGAGGACAAGCCCCTGCCGGTCTATGGCGACGGCCGCCAGGTCCGCGACTGGATTTACAGCGAGGACCACTCGCGGGCGATCCTGGCGGCGGTGGTGCGCGGGCGCCCGGGGCAGGTCTATAACGTCGGCGCGCGGAGCGAGCGGTACAATATCGACGTGGTCCGCGAGATCCTCCGGCAACTCTCCAAGCCGGAGTCGCTCATCCAGTACGTGAAAGACCGGCCCGCCCACGACCGCCGCTATGCCATCGACCCGACCCGGGCCGAGAAGGAACTGGGCTGGCGGCCCGAGGTGGCGCTGGAGGACGGCCTGGCCCGGACCATCGGCTGGTATCGCGACCATGCCGCCTGGTGGCGCCGCGTCAGGGACGGGTCGTATCGCGAGTTCTACGACAAGTGGTACGGCGGACGTTGAGTTGGTCGATATTGGGTGTCGGGTGGCCGGCTGGGCCATTCAGCCGCCCCGCTTGCGTGGCGCGGGCTGTTGCCGCCCAGGCCGAAAATCTGAAATAGATTGGTTGACAGACGCCAATGCCTCTTGAAGCGCCTCTGTATAGCGAAGGTCTCGGCCGGCCGCCCGTTCAGCGGTATGGCGGGCCAATTGTCGATGCCCATACGCACGTCGAGGACGTGGCCAACACGTGGCTGCTGTTCCGGGCGGCCCAGGACTACGGCGTGCAGGTGTTTTGCGGGGTCGTGCGGCCGCAGGCCATCGACGCCCTGAGGCGCGAGTTCGGCGAGTCCTTCCGGCCCATCGTGCGGGTCGATCACTCGCTGCTGGGTCAGCCCGCCCGTTTTGTCCGCGAGAACGTCCAGGCAGTCCGCATGGGCCGCGCGAAGGGGGCCGTGGCCGCCAAGTTCTGGTACGCGCCGCGGTTTGTCGCCGAGACGCATTTTCGCTTCGATAACCCCGCCCTGCGGCCGATCCTGGCCACGCTGGTGGAACTGGGCATGACCGCCCTCGTCCACGTGGCCGATCCAGACTACTGGTTCGAGCGGCAGTACAGCGATGTCGCCCGCTACGGCACGAAAGACCAGCAGTACGAGATGCTCGAGAAGACGCTCTCGGACCTGCCGGACCTCAAGGTCCAGGGGGCCCACTTCGGCGGCGACCCGGAGGACCTCGACCACCTTCGCCGGCTGATGGACAAGTATCCGAACTTCTACGTCGACACGAGCGCCACGAAGTGGATCGCGCGCGAACTTTCGGCCAAGCCCGCCGAGAGCCGGGCCTTTCTTATCGAGCGGGCCGACCGGATCGTCTTCGGCAGCGACCTGGTGGCCTTCGGCGACGCCACCCCGGCCCACTATGCGTCGCGATACTGGGCGCAGCGGTGGCTCTGGGAAGGGGAAGGCGCGCGGCCGTCGCCCATTCCCGACCCGTGCGTGACCGATCCCGAAGGGCCGAAGGTCCAGGGCCTGGCGCTTCCTGACGACGTGCTTGCGAAGGTGTATACCGGCAACGCCCGGCGGCTTCTAGGTATCGAGATCTAGTGCGGGGCCAGCCGCGCTTGCGCGCGTTTAGCCGTCGCCGGCACGGCGACGGGAATATGCGAACGGCCTCTCCAAAGGCACAGGATCGCCGCCGAACCGGCCGCGGAAGTTCGAGTTGACAGCGAGGGCACCCTCATGACCGACGAAGTCCGTTATCAGATGCTGCGGCCGGCGGAAATCGTCGAGCGCCGCAAGGCCTGCCCGGTGGTCTACATTCCCATCGGGACGCTGGAATGGCACGGCGTCCACAACCCCGTCGGGGCAGATACGCTTCAGGCGGAGGGCCTGGCCATCCTGTGCGCCCGCCAGGGGGGTGGGCTGGTGTTCCCGCCGCTGTATTACGGCGAGAGCCGCTCGGAGTCGCTCATGGAAGCGAACGCCGAAGACCGCGACAAGATCGCCGAGGCGATGGGCCTTTCGGCCGACAATTTCCTGCCCGACCGCCAGCCCTTCTCGGCCACCGAGCAGGTCCTCAATTACCAGCGCCTCCTGCTGCACATCCTGGCGGAGGCCGAGAGCCTGGGCTTCGAGGTCGGCGTCCTCGTGGCGGGCCACTACCCGCTGATCGACCACGCCCGCGCAGCCGTGTGCCTCTTCAACCAGCGGCGGCACAGCAAGCGTTACGGCATGCTCGCCTGGGCGATGCTCGATTACCTCCTGCTTCGCGACACCTACCCCGACGGCGGGGACCATGCGGCCCGCTGGGAGACGTCGCACCTGGCGGCGCTTTATCCGGACCGGGTGGACCTCGGCCTGTTGCCGCCGAAGGGGGAGAGACTTGTCGGCGTCATGGGCATGCCGCCGCAGGACGCCACGGCGGCGTTCGGCCACGAGACCCTCCAAGCCTCGGCCGAGGCGGCCGTGCGCGAGGTGCTCCACCGCCTTAAGAACAAGCAACTGTATCGCGGCCACGGCAACTCGCTCCAGGAAGGGCTCTGGCAGAAAAAAGCGGCGACGTAACGACGAGGCGGCCCGCAGACGCCGGCAAAGTCGGCAGCCTGCCCGAGGGTCTGAGCCGCGACGATCCGATCCGCTGACCGATGGTCGCGGGCCGTACATGTTGTTCTTCGTTGACCGCGATGCTCCCGCCAAGCACAATGGCCTCGGAAGGCGTCGGGCGAGCGCTTTGGCGCACCTGACTGTGCCAGGACGCGGCGAGGGAGGGGGATGATCCGTGCCGGAAGCGGTGATTGACCTTCGCGGCCTCTCCAAGCGCTACGGGACTTTTACTGCCGTCGCCGGCTTCGACCTCCAGGTGGGCGCCGGGGAGATTTTCGCGCTCCTGGGCCCCAACGGCGCGGGCAAGACCACCACGCTCCGGATGCTCATGGGCGTGCTTCAGCCCAGCGGCGGGACGGCGCGGATCAACGGTCTCGACTGCGGCGCAGACCGTGCCGTCATCCAGCGCGAGGTCGGCTACCTGCCCGACGAACCTGTTTTCTACGACTACCTGACGGGCCGCGAGATCGTCCACTTTGTGGGCGAGATGCGCGGGTACTCTCGGACGGAAGTCACGCGGCGGGCACTGCCGCTCTGGGACCGCCTCCAATTGGCCGGCGACCTCGACGAGTATGCCGTCAACTACTCGCACGGCATGAAGAAGAAACTGGCGGCCGTCTGCGCGCTGCTTCACGCCCCGCCCGTCCTGATCCTTGACGAGCCGACCAACGGGCTCGACCCGCTGACGACCCGGACCATGCACGAGATCATCCGCGAGCGATCGGCCGCCGGGGCCTGCGTCCTCTTCAGCACCCACCTGCTGGACCAGGCCGAGAAGTTGTGCGACCGCGTCGGCATCCTTCACAAGGGCCGCCTGGTGGCCGTCGGCCGGTTGTCGGAACTGCGCGCCAACCTGGCGGCCAACAGCACCCTCGAAGAGATATTCTTCTCGGTCACGGAGGACGCCGACAGGGGGGCCGCCCCATGACCTTGGCGGCGCCGCCCCAACCCCCGAGCGACTGGCGCGCCGTGCGTCTGCTGGCCGGAGTCGGCCTGAGGCGATGGCGGCATCGCGTGTCGAGCCAGTTGTCGGCCCGCTTCGGCAAGAAGCCGCCGCTGGCCAAACGCCTCCGCCGCCCCACGCCTCGCCGGACGCCCACCGGGCCGCTGCTGGCTGTGCTGATCGGCTTGCTGTTCCTCTACGGCACGATCGTGAATTCGGCCGCGTTCGTCGGCAATCTTGCCGACCAACTCGATTGCCGGTCGCTCGCCGGGCCGGGCCAGGTCGGCGTGCTGAAGGGGACATACGATACCATCGTCGAGATCGAGGAGATGATCCGCCGTGCGACCGATCCGGCCACAAGGCCCCCTGGCCGGACCGATGCCGAGGTCCAGCAGTTCGTCATGGTCCAGATGGCGACGCTGGCGATGCACTTCGAGGGAGATGCGGCGCTGCTGGCCCGCACCAAGGCCCAGCGGCAGGAACTCCTGGCCCGCTTCATGGAGACGTTCAAGGAAAAGGGGTCGGCGGGGTTCTACGCTGCGCCGCACCGGGCGGCCGGAGGCTGGCCTGGCGGAGAGTTGTGGCCCTTGCCTCCCAACGTTCCCGCCATGACGCAGGCGACCGGCCTCGTCCTGATCTGGCTGTTCGCCACGCTGGTGCTGATGAGTCTGGCGAGCCAGGACTCGGGAAAGGTTGGATGGAACCTGGAGTGGCTGTTCGGGCTTCCTGTGTCGGCGCGGACGCTCATGTTCGCCCAGGCGGTGGAATGGACCATCCTGAATCCGGTCGGTTGGATCCTGACGTTTGGCCTCGTGCTGGCGGTGCTGTCGGGCGCCGGCTACCGCGCGCTGGCGGTCCCTTTGGCCGCGGCGGTCGCCCTCTGCATGAACGTGATGGTGGCCTCCGTGCGGCTGACCGTGGAGACGTGGCTGCGGCAGCGGATGGCCCACGCCCGCCTGAGGAACCTCCAGGCGGTCGCGGCCATTCTCGGCATGCTGGGGCTGATGAGCCTCTTCATCCTGCCGCACGCGCGATTCATCCCCGGATACCTCCTGGGCTGGCTTGGGTCCTTGCCCGGTTGGCTCCTGCTGGTTCCCCCCGCGATTCCGGGCCTGGTGTGCCGCGGGAGGGAGTACCTTCCCCTGCTTGGCGGCCTCGTGGTGTCGGCGGCGGCGCTTCTGGCGGTATCGGTCCGCGTGGCCGCGCTCCTGGTGCGCGACGGGTTGCTGAAACAGTCTTGCGAACTCCAGGGCACGCGCACGCCGGCGGCCGCCGGGCGATTCCCGAGTTTCTTCCGCGGCATCGTCCGCAAGGAACTCCTGATGCTCCTGCGGGACAGGACCTACCTGGCACAGAGCCTCATCGTGCCGCTCGCCATGGTCGGCTTCCAGTTCCTGGTCGATCCGCTCATCCTGGAGGGCGCCACGGGCGACGGCCGGCATGCGGCGGCGCTCGCCTTTGGCGTCGGCGCGTATGTCCTGGCCATCAGCGGCGTCCGCGTCCTGGCGTCGGAGGGGGAGGCACTGTGGCTCCTTTACACCTTCCCGCATCCCATCGAGCGTGTGATGCGGCGGAAGGCGATTTTGTGGGCCGTGCCGAGCGCGGTCTACGCGGCCGCCATCCTGGCCGTGACCATGCTCCGCGGCCCGTCGGCAGACTGGATGGCGCTCGTGAACGCCGCCATGGCGCTCGGCGGCGTCTTCATCTACGCGTTCTTCGCCTCGGGCATCGGCATCCTCGCCACCGACCCGCTGTACCATGGGCTGCCCCGGAAGATCGGCGCCGGCTTCGTTTACCTGTACCTGATGCTGGCCGGCCTGTATGCCTACGCCATCTACGCGGAGTCGGTATGGCCGAAGGTGGCCCAGGTCACATTGTGTATCCTGGTGGCCGTTGCTATCTGGCAGAAGGTCCGCGACCGTATTCCTTTCCTTCTGGATCCGACGCAGGGCCCGCCTCCGAGCATCGGCTTGAGCGACGGCCTGATCGCCGCCTTCTGTTTCTTCAGCGTTCAGGGCTTTCTCCAGTTGGCACTGGCGCACACCGACGCCGATACCCTCGGCCTGGGCGGCCGTGCCGCCATCGCGTATACCGTGGCCGGCGGGACGGTGACGGCCCTGGCCTGGCTGATCTTCCAGATGACGCAGAAAGTTCACCCGCCTATGGCGCGTAGGGCGACCGCCGCCAAGGCCCTGATGGCCGGAGCGGGCTGGGGCTTGGCGGCGGCGGCCTTCGGCCTGGCCTACCTGGGGGCAGTGCGGTCCGTCGGTCCGCTCCGGCCCATTCTGGAGGAGACCTCGCGGCTGCTGACCTCGGGGGGCGTCGGGCAGTTCTTCCTGGCCGGTCTGCTCATCGGCGTGGCACCTGCGTTTGAAGAGTACCTGTTCCGGGGCCTGGTGTTCCGCGGGATGCTGCGTTCGCTGAAGCCGGCGTCCGCGGTCCTCGCGAGCGCCGCCGTCTTTGCCGTGGTCCATCCGCCGATTTCGGTCATCCCGGTCTTCATATTGGGTGTGGCGGCGGCCCTGAGTTACTACGCCACGGGGCGCCTGGGGGCGCCGATCCTGGCCCACGCCATCTACAACGCGGTGGTGATGACCGCCCAGATGACCCTGTAGTGTAGGGTGCGTGCTCTGCACGCACGCGGATAATCTGAAAACTTTGGAGAATCGCATGGAGGCCGGCAAAGGAGACAACGACCATGGCGGCAAGAGCGAAACTGGCGATCGAGGGCGGGCCCAAGGCCGTCAAGGCGCCCCTCGGGCATTGGCCGCAGTTTGACAAGGCCACCATCAAGGCGGTCGGCCAGGTCCTGCGCAGCGGCAAGGTCAACTACTGGACCGGCCCCAAGGGCATGGAGTTCGAGCAGGCGTTCGCGCGGTGGATGGGATGCCGGTATGCCGTCAGCACCACCAACGGCACCAGCGCGCTGCACGTGGCGCTGGCGGGCCTGGGCGTAGGCCCGGGCGACGAGGTCATCGTTCCCAGTTACACCTTCATTGCGACGGCCTTTTCCGTCTGCCAGGCCGGGGCGATCCCCCGGTTCGCCGACGTCAACCGCGACGACCACTGCATCAGCCCCGAGTCGGCCAGGCAACTCCTGAACCCGCGCACCCGTGCCATCATCCCGGTCCACCTCTACGGCAATATCTGCGACATGGACCCGATCCTGGCGCTGGCGAAGGAGCACGACCTGCGGGTCATCGAGGACACCGCCCAGGCGTTCGGCGGCAAGTACAAAGGCAGAATGGCCGGCACGCTCGGGCACGCCGGGGCCGTCAGTTTCTGCCAGAACAAGACCTTCACCACCGGCGGCGAGGGCGGCATGGTCGTGACCGACGACGAGGACCTCGCCTGGCGGTGCCGCAGTTTCCGCGATCATGGCTACAACGTGGCCGAGCGGCTCAGACTCCTGGAACTGGAGCAGAAACTCCCCTACATCCACGACCGCGTGGGCTGGAACTACCGCATGACCGAGATGCAGTCGGTCATCGGCCTGTGCGAACTGGCGCGGGTCGATACCTGGAACATGCCGCGACGCCGCCGCAATGCCCGCATCCTGCTCGACGCCTTGAAGGGCGTGCCGCAGGTGCTCTGCCTGCCCATCGACACAGCCGAGCGGGAGAACGGCTGGTACGTCTTCCCCATCACGCTCGACATCGACAGGATGGACTGCGACATCCGCGAGTTCGTGGCCGCACTGGACGCCGAGGGCGCTCCCTGCTGGCGGGTCTTCTGGCCGCAGTGCCACACCGAGAAGGCCTTTCAGGAGCATCACGGCATGGGACGGGCCGACTTTCCCTTCAAGTCCGCCGAGTACACGGACCCGGCCAGCGTGGACTACGCGGCGGTCCAGGTGCCTAACGCCCTGTGGCACGAGGGCCGCACCTTCGTCACCTTTATCTTTCCGACGTATGCGGAAACGAGCATGCGCCAGATCGCCGCGGCCATCAGGAAGGTTATCGCCGCGTATGCAAAATGAATGGATGTACGTATGAAGAAGCCCTCCGGCGCCCGTTCGCGCGGCCGCGCAAAGGAAAATACCGTGACGGTCCGGGGACCGGCCGTGGCATCCGGCGGCGTTGCCCTGTGCCGCACGATTCCCGGGTGGTTTCTCCCTGGCCGCCGGCGCTCGGCAGTACGATTCTGCCATGAGCGTCGCGCCGCCTCGAAGGCCGGCCGGGCCTTGGTCTGGGTCGGCTTCGTCAGGAGACTCGGGAGGACACGGGCGATAGTCCATTCTCCCTTCCGAAGCCGAGAGTCTGGCGGCGTGCATTGTTTGACCTGCATTCTTGACAGCGAGACCTTCAGGGGGTAGATTCATGAGGCAAGGTTGTCGTCCAGCCAGGAGTTCTGCTGCGACCCGGAGGAAGTCATGGCGGTGTAGCTCAGTGGTAGAGCAGGGGATTCATAAGCCCTTGGTCGGTGGTTCAAATCCACCCGCCGCCACCAAACGTAACTCGCCACAAGCCAAAGGTTTGTGGCGATTTTCCCCCCCGCCGCCGGACGCCCCAAGATGGGTACGTCTTTGCCGCAGGAGGCACGATACTCATCGCTGGCCGGATGAACCTTGCGGCCTGGCTGTACGGGAACAAGTGCACGGTTCCGCCGGAAGCCCAGGCAACCGGCAACCGTGAGAGATGACCCATGCGACGCTCTTCCGGTGCCCTGATCATCTTTGCGATTTTCGCGTGCGCCGCTTCGGGGGCGGTGTTTCAGTACAGCGCGGCGGTGCCGACCGAAAAGGGGGAGAGCGCGGCGTTTCTGTGGATTCCGCCGGTGACGGGATTCTCTGCCACGAGCGCCTTGGGCGGATTGCTCCGGCACTACTACATTAACCTTAACCTTCCCCGTACCGCTCACCCCATGACCACCGACCACTGTGAAGTCATACTTCTCCGTATTCTGTTGTACGAACTGCGTTGCCTTCTCGGCCGTACATTGTAGTCCAAAGGTATCCACCAGACCACCGGGGCCATCCTTGCCATATTCGTACATGTTAGGACCATCGTAGTATGCCCTGTCCCGCGTGGTCAATCGCCACAGCGTCGGATGGTAGTAGCGGTTGCGCACTTGGTCAAGCCCCGTTTCCGGGTCGATGCGGTAGACGCAGTAGAGAACGGCGTTCTGCTTCCAGCCTCCCCAGGAAACCGGCGCGGGCTGGGGGTCAACCAGTTCCAAACCTCTCGCCCCCAAGGCAGGCGCCGACGCAAGGACGGCCGAGTTCAGTGTCACGGCCCGGGGCGCCGAGGCTGCCAGCGGCCCAGGTTCACCCCCGGCCTGGGGACCCGGATTCGGCAGCGGGGCCAGGCAGCGGCCGGCTGCCGCGGCCGCAGCGTACACCGCCAGGAACCCATCGAGGTCCGCCGCCGTCACGCGGCCGTCCGGCAACGCCGCATTGAATCCCGCGCCGCGGAAGTCGGCATCCTTGTCCTGCGCGGCGAACCTGGCCAGGAACCCATCGACATCTTCCTGCGTGATGCGGCCGTCGGGGACCGCGGCGCCGCCGGTGCTCTCGAAGTCGCCTCGGAGGCTGCCGACGTAGAAGACGGCGTCGCCGCCTGCGGCCCCGTCGCCTGTCGGCAGGTCCGAGGAATTGTAAACATAGGAGCGGCCGCTGCCGCCCTTCGATTCGCCGTCCAGGCCGACGCTGCGCAGATTCACCAGGGCGCCGCTCGCCTTGAGCGTCACCTTGACCCAGGCGTCCGCCACGGATGCTTTGGGCAGGGTCACGATCATCGCGGCGGCGCCCGAACCCACTACGGCCAGCGGCGTGAGTGCCCCCGTCACGCGCTCGAAGTTGCCGTTGAAGGCCACGGTTTGCAGCACCACGTCGGCGGCGGCAAAGGTGACCGGCTGGCTGAACGTGACCTTGATCGTCTCGATGCCGCTGCCGCCGGGGTCGATGGCGCTGGCGCTGCGGTCGGCCCGGCCGTTGAGTTCGATGCCCGTGACGGCCGGCGGCGTGCCGTCCAGGATGGTGACCGTGGCGTCCGAGGCGCCGATGGCGTATTTCGTGTCCGGGTAAAGCGCCAGGCGGACGGTCTCGTCGGGCTCGGGGGTGCGGTCGTCGATGGGCGTCACGTCGATGTTGACCGACGCCGCCCCGGCGGGGATCTCGGCAATGCCCGTCAGGTCCTCCCGGAGATCGGCGGTCTGCACCGTGCCGGTCACGGTGTAGTACGCCGTCAGGGCCCGCGCGGTCGAACCCGTGCGAGTGATGGTGAACGTGCCTTTCTGCTGATCGTGCTCTGCGGCGGTGGGGGCGACGGCCTGGATGCTGATGGTCGGCAAGACCGGCACATAGATCGTCAGGCGGCCGGCGGGGATCGGTTCCTCGACGGTCCCGCCGGGCAATTGCCAGCGGACGCAGAGGTTGTCGCCGCCGCCGCCCTCCTTCTGGAGCGCCTCGACGTAATATCGCCGGCCCGCCACCAGGTTGATTGCGCCGACGACGTTGGCCGAGTTCTGGTTGGCTTCGACCGTCCACTGCCTCGGGTAGGTCCACGACGAGACATAGGCGATGCGGCGGACATTGGCGGGGCTATCGTCCGTGCTGAGCCACAGTTCCGAGGCATCGTCGCTGGCGATCCAGAACGTGTAGGCGCCGGTCGCCGGCGCCGTGACGTAGGCCCGCAGGCGCTGCCCGTAATTGTCGCCCCAGTTCGTCGGCGCCTCGAAGGACGTCAGTTGGTCGCTGCCCGACGGGGTGTTCGGATAATTCGGGTTGCCGGTGAGGTCCGCCACGGTCGACCCTCCGATGCCCGTCCAGTACTCCCGCAGGACGCAGCCGGGCACCGGGACCGTATAGGAGAACGCGGCCTGCGAACCCGAGATCACGGGGAAGCCCGTCTTGGTCATCACGCCGGCCGCGCTCACCAGGTACGTGACGCCCTGGGAGAGTGGTGCCGCCAGCGTCAGGGCCACGCGCTTCTGGCCGGGCAGAAGGAGGGCCGCCGTGACCCCCAAGGGGCTGCCGCCGGCGTCGGTGACCGCGTAGCAGGCCGGCACCTGGGCCGAATCCCGGTTCAGCGCCTCCGTGAAGGCGACGTTCACGGTCGTCTGGTCGGCGGCCGTTGCAGAATCCAGGACCGCCACGTGGATGACCGCTGTGGCGGCGCTTCGCTCGCCTTCGACGCCGTCGCCGTTGGCGGCGGAGACCTGGAAGGAGTAGTCGGCCGAGGGCCAGACGCTTGTGAAACTGTAAGACGCCGCCGGCGCGGCGGCTATCTTCGCACCATAGTTGTAAATATAATAGTACGCCACGCCGGTCTGCGGGTCCGACGCCGGCGACCAGGCGAGGGCGATCCGGGTCTTCCCGGCGAGGACCGCGGTCAGGCCCGTGGGGGCCGTGGGCGGGGTGCCGTCGAGGGCCGCGTTGGGCGCGCCGGGCGTGCCGCCGCTGTTGCCCGCCGCCCAGTTCGCCACGTCGTCGCCATAGTCCGACGGCACGCTGCGGATGAGGGACGATCCCCGGCCGTCGGCCATTCCCGGCCATGACGGCGGATCGCCATAGGTCAACCGGTCCACGCGATAATAGGGGACGAAGCCGGCCGGAGGCCCCTCGGGCTCGCCGGGGCGCGCCAGTTCAATCGTCTCGCCCCCGTTAGCCAGGGCCCCGGAGTAGGGCCCGTAGATCTTCAGGTCGGCCGGGAGGCCGTACTTGGCCCGGAATGTCTCCGGCGGAATCGGCACGACCAGGGCGTATCCGCCCGCCGGAATCGTCGCCCCCGCCGGCATCGCCAGCGTGATGCCGTCGGTGAACTCCCAGGTATTCTCCGGGTGGGCCGGGTCGTAGAGCGGGACTTCGACGGGCGTCATGTTGCGCAACTCGATGAACTCGTCGCCGCCCGGAGCCGGGTGGTACATGATTTCGCTGAAGATCACGCCCGGCGAGTACGCGACGCCGCCCACGACCACCGGCCCCACCAGCGGGCAGGCGTTGGGAGCGCCCGGCGTCTTGGCGCTCTCGGCCGCGAAATCGATGCCGCCCGTGCTCTTGGCGTACCGGGTGAACGGCACCTCGCCGTCCGAAGCGCTGAGGGTCTGGACCTCTCGGAAACCCGCCAGGGTCGTCGCGCCGGGCGAGACCACGGAACTCAGGTAAATCGTGTCGCCCAGTTCGCTCAGGGCGAAGCCCGTGGCGCATGCCGCCGGGCCGAAGTCGGCGGACTCGGTCAGCACCATGAAGCCGCCCGGCTGAATCACCGTGCTGGGGTGGTTGGCGCCGGCCGCGATGCGATAGTAGTCGGCCTGCTGGGGATCGGCCGGATCGACGGGATGGTCGCTCAAGTACCAGCCCGCCAGATCGATCGGCGAGGCGGTGGTGTTCTTGAGTTCAACCCAGTCTCCCGGCGGTTCGGTGTCCTGGTGGGCCAGGACCTCGTTGATCTCGACGGCGCCGGGCGCAAGGTCGGCGTCGCCCGTGCCGGGCGACCCTCCGGCCAGGCGGCTGGGCCGCCAGCCGTCGGGCGAGTCCCAGAGGCCGCGGTCGGGCGCCGCCGGGTCGCGGACCGTCAGCGAGAACCCCTCGCCGTCGGTATTGTAGTACCATTTATCACCATAATTGAAAGAGAGGATAGTATCGTTTGCGGCGTCGAGCAGGCGGATCTGCTCGCCGCCGTTGTTCAGATTGCCAGCGGCAAACTGGCCCGCGATGATGCCGTCGCAGGCGTGGCCGTATCGCGACTGGAACGCCGCCTGGCTGCCGACGACGAGGACGTACGCGCCCGGCGCGAGGCTCGCGACGCGGCTGCCGGCGAAGTCGAAGAAAACGCCCTCGGCGAACTTCACGCCCGCCAGGTCGAGCGCCTGGCCCGCGCTGATATTCTTGAGTTCAAGATACTCAAAATCATCGTCATTGAAGCCGCTGCCCTGCGTGGCCCCGGCCGGGTGGTACATGACCTCGGTCACGCGCAGGTACTGCTGGGGGAGGGAGGGCGCGGCGGCATAGGCGAAGGTATCGATTTCGGCGCCGCGGTCGTCGAGCAATCGGAGCGTCTCGCCCCAGTTGGTGAGGTGGCCGTCATAGTTGCCCTGGACGAAGAGGCCCTGGCTGCCGCCGGGCCCCGTCGCCCGCGCCCGGAAGGCCGCGACGTCTGGCGAGACGTAGAGCGACCCGCCCGCCGGTATGACCACGCCGTCGCGGAACGTGTAACTGATGCCGCCGGCCAGGCGCCAGCCGGAGATGTCGACCGCGAACGGGTTGGGGTTCACCAGTTCGATGTATTCCTCCTCCTGGTTGCCCGAGGCGGGATTGTAGTCCAGCGCGCCGAAGCCGATGGGGGGGCTGCCGAGTTCCGCCAGCGGAATCCCGGCGAAGTCGGGATAGTAGGCGTTGGCGCTGTGGTCGACGTAGAAGTGCGTGCGGGCGCCGTACCACCACCGGCTGCCGTCGTACCAGTCGCCCAGGTACTTGTTCTTGATGTCGTCGAACGCCCACTTGAGGTCGCCGTACCGGGCCGCGAACTGCGGGTCGCCCGCCAGTTGGGCGTAGAGTTCATCTAGCCGGTTCTCGAAGTACCGCTGGTCATAGGGGGTGCCGGCCGGCTGGAGCAGTTTGTCCATGACGGTCCGGAGGCGGCGCAGGTACATCTGCTTGATCTCGGGCACGTCGAGCAGGGCGTCGATCATGTAGTTCCAGGCCCAGGGGCCGTCGATCTTCGGATGCTCGGAGTCGGCGAAGAACGGGTGGGCCTGCGGGTCAACGGCCTCGTAGTCGGCGATGCCGAAGTTCTTGCCGAACGTCAGGTGCTCGTCCCAGGGCAGCATCATCCACTCGCCGGTGCCGTTGGGGTTGAACTGGTCGCGCGTGTCGCAGTAGAGGTAGTAGTTCTTCTGGGCGGAGTCCATCTCCTGGATGATCACCGTCGCCGCCTGGTAGTCGAGGAACTGCGGGATATCAACATGGTCGAATATGTAGCGCATCCTGGCGACGGGGTCCGCCAGGTGAAGGCCGTCGAGGAACGCCTGGAGGTCGGCCCGGTCGGTCTCGTCCGTGCGGTTCTTCTTCTGAAAGGAGAAGGCGTCGGTCATCTGGGGCACATCGCCGACCATTTTGTAGAGTGCGCCGTCGCCGTAGAGGCCCTGGCGCTTCAGGTACTCGTCATCGACCTGCTCGACGGCAACGCGGAAGACGGCCGAGATTCCGCCCGGCGAGGCCTGCTGCACCCGCACCATGAAGGCCTCGCTGGCGGGGCATCCGGCGTCGCGATAGGCCTCGAACGCGACAATCGGGCGGACCCAGGCGTCGTCCGGCGCCAGGCCGCCCTGGCAGTTGAGGTTGATTTCCGAGACACGCCGGTGGTCGGCATCCCAGCGGAAATAATAGCCCTTGTTGAAATCTACCTTCGTTCCGCCGGTGGCATAGCCGCCGCGGAATCGGCAGAAGACGTTGTCGAAGAACTCGCCGTTATAGTAGATGCTGGCGTCGGTGCCGCCGCGACCGGTGTCCGCGGCGGCGGCGGGGTCCTGCACGAACCAGTCGAGGATCGGCATGGTGCTGGCGACGCCGTCGGCAATCATCGTGCCGCAGTACTCCGGCGACCCGGTGCCCTGCGGCCCGCTGGTGTCGTCAAAGAGGGGCCAGCGTCCGGTCTTGCCCTGCGTGTCGGCCGCCGTGACGTACCAGCGGACCATCTGGCCGGGCGTCGAGGCGCCGGCGGGAATGGCCGCGCCGTAGACGCCGTCGGCGGCGGCCCCGTCGCCATGGGCCCCGTCGTCGTACATGGCCAGCGCCACTTCGGGGTCCCACATGACGCGGTAGCGGAGCGTGACGGTGCCCGCCGCCAACGGGTTGATCGACGCACGGACGCCGGCCGTCACGGCGATCTGGTCATCGTCGCCGGGGGCGGCGGCAGGCTGCGACACGTCGGTCACGACGGGCCCGAGGTCGGCCGTGCCCGTGCCGTTCCGGGCGCCGGGCGTCGGCGTGACGAAATATCGCCGGCTCGTGCCGTACCGTCCGGAGGTGGCATCGAGTTCGGGAAGGATGAGCAGGTCGCCGTCGCCCGCAGAGAGGTTCAGGCCCTGGATCGCCAGGACGTTCGTGCCGGGCACGAGGTAGCCGGTCATGTCGGAGATGTCGAAATCCTCGTAAGCCACGGCCCGGCTGTCGGGATGCTCGGCCGCAGCGGCCGAGTTCCACAGGACGGTGTCGGGGGCGCCCGCCCGCTCCGCCTCGTGGCCGTTGACGTAGGCCACGAAGCCATCGTCATACTTCATTCGCAGCGTCAGGTACCGGATGGCGCCCAGGTCGCCGACCGTGAACGGGATGCGCAGGTAGGCCGAGGCATTGACGCCTTTCATGGCGGCCTGGATGTTCGTGGCGACAAGGTCTTTGACGTCCAGGATGGCCAGGCCGCCGCTGCGGGTATCGCCGACGAGTTTGAAGGACGCGTCGAAGGTGTTCTTGGCGCCGGCGGCAGCAAAGAACTCGATGCCGCTTCCACCCGTGTTCTCAAAGAAATCCAGTTCCAGCGAGAAGTCGCCGGCGCCCAGCGTGCAGACGCCCAGCGAGTCCGCGGGACCGCGCAGGCCGTCCAGCGTCATCGTGTCGCCGCTACAGGTCGTGCCGGAACCATAGGCGGCGGTGAACGCGGCGCCCGTGATCTTCAGCCGGAACCCATCGTCGCTGTTGACGCCGAAGGTCCAGGCGCCGGCGCTCGGAATGCGAACGGTTCCCGTGATCCGAAGGGCGAAGTGGTCCGTGTCGCCGGGGGTGTCGCCGGCAAAGGGGATGCTGCCGCCGAAACGTGCCTCTCCGTAATCCTCCGGGTCGATGTAGTTGATGAAGGGAGCGGGATAGTAAGTCCCGCCGCCCGCGTCCAGCGACTGCGTGGCCGACGCCAGGTCCACGATGGCCGGATCGTGCTTTTCGAGGACCGTGAAACCCGGGCCCATCGACGCCAGGTTCAGATCGTACTCGACCACGTAACCCTTGCTTACGCCCGTCTGGGTGCCGTTACCGTCTCTCTCGTCGGTCCACGAACCATAGGCATAGGTCGAGTTAAGGGGTCCGGCCATCATGACGGCGTCCTGGCCCCGGGTACCGGCGTTGTCGGGCTGGGAGGGGCTGTCGGCCCAGACGTTCAGGTGATACGTGAAGGGTTCGGCCGTGACCCAGACAAAGCCTGCGCCGCGCTCGTTCGACGCCGGCACCTGCCCCTCGGTCGGAGCCGGCCAGCCGCTCGTGTCAGCGTACTCGTGGGTTCCCGCCATGGTCTCGCTGTCGGTCAGGCCGAGCCAGGCGTCCTGGGCGATGATGGTCTTGACGAACTGGTTCTCGGCGGCGCTGGCGATCGTGACCAGGTGTCCCTGCACCCCGCTCTGGTACCTGGTGCTGGCGTCATCGTAGGCTTGTTTCCAGGTCCTGAGGGTGGCGACCACCTCGTAGAGGTGCCAGGTGCCGCCCGGGCCGAAGGGGCCGTAGTAGAACGTGCCCGCGCCGGAGGGCGCCGGCACCGCGTAGACGTCGTAGCCGATGCCGGTCGTGCCGGAGGACCAGCCCGCCTCGTTGAAGCCGATTTCTTTCCAGTTCGGGTCGAGGTTGGCCTGGGCGGCGGGAACGAGCCACTTGGCCGCGGCGCCCGGCGCGACGAGCGCCGACGTCGACGCCGCCGTCGAAAGGCCGTAAGAGACGTCCGGAACCTGCCGCGGATACTGGGTGGCATATTGCGAGACGACGGTCGCGCCGTCGGGGGCGACGAGGGCCAGGTACTCGCCGTCCGCCCCCAGTTTGAAATTCGTGTGGTACTCGGTGTGCGTCCCGCCGGCGTCGGTCCAGGTGAACACCCGGTTCTTGCCGGAAGCGAAGACCACCAGGTAGGAATCGCCGCCCAGCGTTGCCGCCGGAAACTCCCACTTCGTCAGGTTCGTGGTGCTGTCGGTCAGGTGGTAGCCGGCCAGGGCGTGCGCCACCGGGTCGGCGTTGTAGATTTCAATCCAGTCGGAGTAGTCCCCCTCGTAGTCCTGGAGGGTGTGGGTATTGTCCGCCATGAACTCGGTGATGAGGAAGTTGTCGGCCAGGAGGATGCGGGGCTCGAGGGCCTCGATGAAGCAGCCCCCGTGTGGGCGGCCGGACCGCCTGCGTGCCATGCGCTACCCCCCATGGCTGGAGCCACACGGCCGCTTCCAGAGATGGGCGCAGGCGCCGGCCCCGCCTCTCGCCTTTGGCCCTGATCGCCGCCGCCCGTAGCGGGCCGCGGCGGTTACTGCGCGGGTGCGGCCGAACGCACCTTCAGCGCCACGTCGACCAACTCGCCCGGCTTAAGAAGCATCCCATCAGGGATGCCAATCCGAACCGGCAATCCCCATTCGGGAACCCTGGGGTCCCGCAATTGGTGGGACGGGACCGGTTCCACCTGCGGTCCGACCTCGTCAATCTTGGACACGGAGGTCTGCCGAGGCACCGTGCGCACCCGCACGTCGACCTTCATGCCGACGACGGGCTTGAGCCGCTGCTCCTGCCGGACGTAACTGACAATGTACTGCCCCTGCGTGGCCGCAACGGTCATGATCGGGGTACCGGCCCGCACATTCTGACCGGGCCAGCAATGGATGGCCGTGATGGTCCCGTTGAGGGGAGCCCGGATTTCCAGGTTCTCGATCTGGACATTGACTTCGTGGATCTTGGCCTCCTGGGCGGTGATCGCCTCGCGGAGGGGGGCCAGGACGCTCTCGATGTCGGCCATAGGCGAGGTCCGGTACTGGCTGAGACGCTTCTGGCACTCCTCGCGCTGGGTCTCGGCCTCCTTCAGGGCGACCTCGTTGCTACGGATGCGCTCCTTGACCAGGTCGCGCTGCTTTTCGATATTGATCAGGTTGATCTGGGACTCGACGCCTTTCTCCACCAGCGGTTTGGTGGCGTCGTACACGGCGCTGAGGCGCGACAACTCGATCCGGTCCGTCTCGATCAGGCGCTTGCGGTCGAGGATGTCCAGGCGCAGTCTCTCGACATCGATGGCCAGGCGGGGGACCTCCGCCAACTCGTTGGTCAGGCGGAAGGCCTGGTTCTCTTTCGTCAGGACCTCGGTAGCCGTGACCTGCTTGCGCAGGCGGGTCAAGTCCGCCTCCAGCGTGGCCAGCAAGGCCCGGGCCGGCTTGTCGTCGAGCCGGGCGATGGGTTGGCCTGCCTTGACCGTGTCGAAGAGGTCCGGCAATTTGTCGGCCGCCTTGACCAGCAGGCCGTCCACGGGAGCCACGGCATCGACGCGAACGGCGTGGACCTCGCCGATCGTCATGGGCACGCCGAAATGCCAGCCCCACAGCCACGTCGCTGAGACCGCCGCCGCGCCGAAGATCAGCACCGGCAGCACCTGGTACCGAATTCGCCGCCACTGTTGAGCCCAGGGCGTGCGGATGGGAGGAGGTTCAGGCACGGTCAGATCTCCGATTCATCTTCTTCCCGTTGAGCCAGGGAAGCGTAGGCCACCCCTTCGGTCGCCTCGAGTTCCTCCAGGAGGTCACGGCTTCGCGACGGGTCACGCAACAGGAGCCTGTACGAGAGGTCCATGCCCTCATCGCCCGCCGCCCGTTCGCTCGCCAGGTGCGACCGCACGCTGTGCCGGCGCAGGATCCTGGCGAGCGCCGCCGCCGCACGACCCGGACCCGTCCAGTGCAGCGTCAGAACCACGTCGTAGCGATGCCGGCTTCCGAAAGACGTCATCCGCAGGTACAGGAAGATGGCGGCCACGCACAGGCACCCGACGACGGCCGTCGAGAACCGCGTCGTCCCGACCGCCAGCCCCATCACGATCCCCCACAGGATGAAGACCGTGTCGCGCGTGTCCTTCAAAACGTTCCGGAACCGCACCACCGCGAACACCGCCAGCAGGCCGAAGGCCACGAAGATGTTGCCCGCCATCAGCATCATCACCAGCGCCACGATCACCGGAATCACCACCAGAGAGGCCACGAACATGCGCGAATACGACAGCCCCGTGTGCGTCCACATGTAGACCCACCCGATAATGTGGCCGACCACGAACGACAGCAGCATCACCAGTGCCACCGTCTCGGGGCTTCCCAACGACTGGGCCAGGTCGCCGTACAAGAAGACGTCCAACCAGTTGTTCATGCCACCATCGCCTCCTGAACTTACACCAACTGCAACTGCGGCATCTTCAACGCCAGAACGCACGTCACGTACTTGGCCATGCTGCGCCGGACCAGATTGAACTCCCGCACCATCTGGCGCATCCAGATAGGGAACCTGTCCGTGAACTTCAGTTCCAGGATGACGCCGGCGATGTCGGGGTGAACCACCAGGCCGGTCCGCACCAGCGACCCGCCCCCTTCGTACCTCACCCCCTGGAGCCTGCGATCGAACGTCAGGCGGGCGGAGTCAGTGTTCGGCGTCACGTAGGCTTCTCGCACGTACGACACAAACACCTGGCCCTCGGCCTGGATCATGGTCCTCAGGCGGCAGAACTGGGACACCGCGGCCAGGCCGCGAGGGCTGGAGTCCATGACATCCCCCGGCGCCGGCCAGTGCCCGTTCAGGATGCGGCCGATCGACGCCCGCCGCACCGGCGCCCGCTGCTTCAGAATCACGTCGTTTTGCCGACGTTTGATCTCCAGGAACGCCGGGCTCTCCGGCGAGTCGTCGTAGAAACGAATGCGCAGTTTGAACCGGTTCTTCTCTCCATGCATCGTCGCGCGGCACAAGGCGAGGCTCGAGTTGTCCAGGTAGAGACTGTGGACGGGGTACTCACAGTTCTTGGCCGGGTCCGCATGAGGGTCCGGCTCCAGGTAACTCAGGGAGAAGTCGCGGACGGCCCGCGCGCACGCTTCGGACAGCAGATATTTCAGTTCAAACCGGCTTCCCTGAAACCCGTGCGCGAACGCCATGGCACCCGACCCTTGTCGTGCAGGGGCTCGCCCCTGCCCACAGACGAGCCGCTGTGGGGATGGACCCCCATCCTGTACACAGAAACACCCCCCCCGCTCTTATACGGCCCCCAAACCCCCAAGCGCACCGGATATCGCCACCCCGCCGTGCGATCTTTCCGGCGCCTCGGCCGCCTTGCTCACCCGAGCGGATCCCTGCCCGGGGGAGTCTAGCCAACACCCCCCCGGCCGCCTCAGTCCTCCACAAGAGGCGACGGCGGTTAGGAGACCCTTTTAAGTATACTCCAAAAACCCGGCGTTGCAAGAGAGTCCTTAGCCCGTGGCCGGCCCTTTGCTTGACGCCGGCCGCCCATCCGGCCGGGGATTCGCCGGGGGCCTTACCCTGGCCTATTGGGGCCGTCCTGCGGAACCTGGAGGCCGCCCGCCCCCCGCCGCGTCCGCCCCCACAGGCCCCCCGCCGGGCGCCGAGATCCCCCGCCGCTCCAGCAGCGAGCCGTCCAGCCGATACAGTTCCACCAGGGCCCTCTGGTAATCCACAGCCGCCTCGACTTCGTCCATCCTGCTCTTCATCAGATCGCGCTGGGCGCGAGCCACCTGGAACGGGGTCGCGCGGGCCATCTGGTACTTCTCCATCTCGAACTGGAGTTTGTCCTCGTTGAATTTTCGCGTCACGGCGGTAGCGGTCACTTGCTCTTTGGCCCTGAGCACCTCCAGATATGCGGTGCGGACGTCCTCCTGAACCAGGTGCTGGAGGTTCTTGATCGCCTGCTCGGCCACGCGGCGGGTCAGCACCGCCCTCTGGTATCGCGCCCGGGCCTCGTGGTTGCCCGCCGGATACGCCGCCGCGAGCCCCGCGAGGACGTCATGGCTGTCGCCCCCGATATTTCTCCAGGAGTTGCCGTAGGACTCCGCATAGCCGGTCTTGCCGAGCGTCAGGAAAACATCCATCTTGGGCAGGAGGCCGTTCCTGGTCTTTACGATCTCCAAGTCGCCCCTTTGGAGCCCCAGTTGAGCCTGGTTGATCTCCGGTCTCATCCGCAGGGCCAACTGGACGTGCGACTCCACGCCGTCGATTTGGCCCTCCCGTATGGCAGGCTTTTCCGTGAAGCGAATCTCGCGATTCCAGGAATCGGCGCCCGGCAGGTCGAGCAGACTGCAAACGCGAACCAGCGTCTTGGCCCTGTCGCTTTGCGCGTCAATCAACTCCTGCCGCCGCAAGGCGGCCTCGGCTTGACCGGGGGCCAACTCCCCCTGGGGCGCCGTGCCGGACTTGACCCGCTCCTCCGCAACCCTGACCATGCCCTCCGCCTGGGCCAGCGATTCCTGGAGCACCTCGACCTGCCGCTCGCACAGAACGTGCTGCCAGTACGCACGCTCCACGTCGGCGACCAGAGACAGGGTGAATCCCCGGAGTCCGTACTCGGACGCCATGGTGTCGAGTTTCGCCTGGCGCACCGCCACCAGGTTCACCTCCGGGCCGAACCCCCTGAGCAGGGCTTGCGTCACCGTCAGGCCCAGGCGCGACCCGACGAGTTGTCTTGTCAGGGCCCGGTCTGCGACCCGCGTCGTCACATCCACACCGATGGTGGTGCCTGTGGGGAAGAACGTCTCGATGCCGGCCCTGTTGACAATCGTATCCGTGATGAAATTGTTCTGGATGCCAGCACCTCGCAACATCTCCCCGCTGACGCGTTCGTAACCGATGCGGCCGCTCAGAAGGGGATCGAACGGCGCAAGGGCTTCAGCCTCGCGTGTCCGCACAATGTCGGGCTTGAGGCGCTGAATGACGAGTTCCTCGTTGTTCTCGAGCGCCAGGATAACGGCGTTCTGGGGGGTGAGTTCCAGGGGTCCGGCCGCGGCACCCGGCGGGGAGGGCGGCGTCGGCGCGGCCTCCGACCCGCCGGCCGGGACCGCCACCGGAGACGCAGGCTTCGTGGCCGCACTGGGCGATGGGGCCGCCGCCTTGGCCTCGGCTGGCGCGGCCTTCGCTTCAGGGGTGGCCGCAGGCGCCGCCGGCACGGCGGGCGCCGGCCGGCTCTCGGGCTTCTTCACAGGCAGCACCAGCGCGCACGAAGCCACACACGGCGCAAGAAGGGTCACAAGCAGCAGACTGAGGCGGCGCACCCACCGCACCGACCGCGACTTCATCGGTCACCCCGCGCTTCGAGCCCCTAACCCCACGATGATAAGAATATCAGTATCTTCCCGGCCCGGGGGATCGTCAAGCCAAAACCGCAACGGCCGCAAACGGCCGCAAACCGGGATGGTCGGGCAGGCACAGCCTTACGGCTTCTTGGCGGGCGCCGGGTCGCCGGTGCCCGGAAACCGAACCCTGACGCGCTCTCCCGCCGGACGGGTCCCCGGGTTCTGCACCTCGACGCGGACGATGAGCGTCTCGCTGGCGGCATCGGCCACCCCCGCCATGAAAATCACCTTGGCCTCCACCGCCTTGCCCTCGGTCTCGGGGAACACTACCTGGGCCGCCCCGCCTACCTTCAGCCGGCGCGCCAGGACGAGCGGCACGGGGGCGTCGGCCCACAGGATGTCGGTCTTGACGACCCGCACGACCTTGGCCAGCGCCTCAGCCGACTCGCCCTTGTGGAGGAACAGTTGCTCGACCTTGCCCGAGATGGGGCTGATGATTCTCATGCGGTCCAGTTGGGCCTTGGCCTCGTCATATTTCAGGCGGTCCTGGGTCTGGTTGAACTTCGCCAGGTCTGTCGAGAGGTCTCCGATGACCACTTCGAGGCGTGCGTGCTCGATCTCCCACTCAGTGGCGGCCCCTTCCTTGCCGGCCCACTCGAGTTTCTTCAGGTCCTCCTGCTTCTGAAGGACCTGTTTTTCGGCCGCCCTGATGCGGATCGTGTCGTCGGCCTGGGCCTTCAACTGGGCCAGTTGGATCTGCTCCGCCTCGTCCTCCAGGCGCAGGAGGATGTCGCCCTCCTTGACGGCGTCGCCCTCTTTCACGCGGACCTCATTGATCCGCCCGGGCCGGACGAACGCCAGCGTCACGTCGGCGCTGGGCTTCGTGACCGCCTCGATCCCCTCGTCGGCGGCCGCCCACAGCGGAGCGCCCGCCGCCAGCGCGAGGCCCACGCATCCCATAAGCCACTTCGTCATTTCGATCTCCCCTGGTCTGAATTCCGCCGAGCCATTATCGCGACCGACCCCGGAATGGCAAGAGATTGTCGCCGCGGGGCCCTGGCGCACACTTCTTTGCCGCCTCGCTGAATAATCCTTGAAAAGTTCCTGTCGGACCGATACGACTATAGCCGATGGTTCTGCCGGAGAGGGAGGGCGGTAGAAGTGCGCGAACGTCGTCGGGTCAGGAGCGGGGGCGCGCTGGTGGTCTGCGCCGGCCTTCTGGCGGCGTCGGCGGGCTGCATCGATAACCCCTCCTGGAACCGCGAGGAGCGCCAGGCCCTCGAGGCCGCCGTCCAGCGCATCCATCAGGCCGCCGAAGCCGCGCTGGCCGAACCCGCCAAGCCGCCGCTCGTGCCCAGGCCCGAGGTCACGCCGAAAAAGGGCGACGTGCCCCTGACCCTCACGGAGACCATCCGCCTCGCCCTGGTCAATAACCAGGACATCCAGACCACCGGCTTCGACCCGCTGCTGGCCGAGACGGACCTCGTCAAGGCCCACGCGGTGTACGACCCCAGCGTGTTCCTGAACAACAACGCCGGCCGGACCGACCGGCCCATCCAGAGCACGTTGGACACAGGCCAGGCCAAGAAGGGCCTTTACATCGAGGACGACTACGGGATGAAGGGCGGGATCAAGTCGCACGTGGCCAGCGGCGGCGATTTCGCGGTGTACCAGGAAGCCAATTTCGTCGACTCCAACAGCCACCTCCTCCTGCCGGACCCGCAATGGACCACGCGCTTCAACGTGGAAATGACCCAGCCGCTGCTGAAAGGCTTCGGCGACTACGTCAACCAGGGCGCGATCCGCGTCGCCAACCTGAACCAGAAGGTCAGCCTCCAGGACTTCCGGCAGAAGGTCATGGAGATCACGTCGAAGGTCGTGGCGGCGTACTGGCAACTCTCGTTCGACCGCGAGGCGGCCCGCATCGCGCGGCGGTCACTCGAACAGGCCCAGGAAGTGCTGAGGCGCGAGCAGGCACGCAAGGGCCACGGCCTGTCAAACGAGATGGACACCGCCCGGGCGATGTCGGCCGTCGGCTCGCGCCAGGCCGACGTCATCCGGGCCGAGAACCGCGCCCGCAACAGTTCCGACGGCGTCAAGCGCCTGCTGCACGCGCCGGAGTTGCCGGTCGACGGCGAGGCGAACATCATCCCGGCCGACCCGCCGCGATTCTTCGTGTTCGAGGTCGACCGCTCGGCCGCCATGTCGCGGGCGCTGGCCCGGCGCCCCGAGATCGATCGGGCCCGCAGCGCCATCGGCATCAACCAGGTCCGCATCGACGTGGCCGACCGCGAACGCCTCCCGAAACTCGATGCCTCACTCAAGTACACCATGAACAGCCTCAACACGGAGTTCCACGACACCCTCCGCGAGCAGAACCCCGGCCAGCGCATCTCCTGGACGGCCGGCGTCGAGTTCGAGTTGCCCATCGGCAACCGGGCGGCCATCGCCGATCACCAGCGCCGCGTCATCGAGTACGAGCAGACCCTGCGCGACGCCAACACCCTGGTCGACCAGATCCTGGGCGAGGTCAGTGTCGCCGTCCGGGCCGTCCTCCAGGGGCGCGACGAGATCGAGCACACCCTCCGGGCCAAGACGGCGGCCGATCAACTCGTCCGCGCCGAGTTGGCCCGATTCGAACTCGGCGGCGTCTCGAACGACGAACTCCTGCGGTCGCAGGACACCCAGGCCGCCGCCGAACGCGATTACCTCGTGGCCCTCCTGAACTTCAACCTGGCCTTGACGGAACTCGCCCGCTCGACGGGAACCCTCATGGAGGATCGCGGCATCGAGATCACCTGGCCCGCGCCGGCGCCCGGCCGGCCCTTGCCGATCGGCGTGCGCTTGCAGGAGAAGGAGGCGAAGCCTCCGGCCGCCGCCCCCGCCAACCCGGCGGCGCCCGAGGCCGCACCGCCTAGAACAGACCCGACACCACCGCCCCAATCGCCCGCAGCGCCGGGGCCGGGTAAACTCCCAGCCACGCAAGCAGGAGCACCAGGGCCCCCAGAACCGCCGCTGCCATCAGGCCGGGCCGCGGACCCGCCGCCGGACCTCCCGGGGAGGTAACCGCCGCCGCCACGTGTACCCAGCAGGGCCGAAGCGCCTTCCGCTTCTTCCGCGACGCCCTCGTCGCCTACCTCACCCACTGCCCAACCCCCACACTGCTGCCCGCAAATCCGTGAACGGTTACGCCTCAAGGCACTTCGCTCTGGTCAATTGCTTTTCCTACGCACTGCGGAATCAGTACATGCAGTACGGCTTATGGAACGGCGACGGCATCAGAGAAGAGCATGTGCTGATCTTGAAACCTCGCTGAACGTGCTCCGCCTCTTCCTCCCCGACGCCCGCGGCCGCGCGCCCTGGCAGGGACGCATGGACCACTTTGCCGCCGACCCGTTCTGGAAGGACTGCGTCCTGTTCCACGAGTACTTCCAGGGCGACACCGGCGAGGGGCTCGGCGCGAGCCACCAGACGGGATGGACAGCCCTGATCGTGCGGCTGCTCGAGGATCTCCAGACAAGTCCGCCGCAAGATCGCCGCTAGGGCGTGAAGGCGGCCCGGGCGGCCTGTTTCGGCGCGACCGCTGTGGCAGGCGCCGGCGTCACCGCCGGGGCGGCCGCCTTGGGAGACGGCGCGGACGCCTTGGGAGACGGGGCGGCAGGGGCAGGTGCATTCTTGCCGAGCGTGAACCAGACCACGTTGCTTACCGCCTTGCTGCCGTTCATGAGGACCACGGCCAGCACCCTCGGTGACAACTTCTCAAGCGGCGCCTTCAAGGTTCCCGCGACGGCGATTCGCCTGTCTGCCATGGGCACCAGGGGCAGGAATTTGGCGATCCCGGCCGAGACTTCGTGCTGGCTGTTGGTTCCCGTAAACGGGAGAAACGTATTCGTGGATTCCAGGAAGTCTTTCCAGTAGGTGACGGTGCCGAGGGGCCCGCCGAGGTCGCGGTCGCCAGCCGTCAGGTTGGCGTCCTGGGTCACGTAGAAGACGGCCGCACTGTCCGGCTGGACTTCCGGCCCCGACACCGAGACCTTGAAGCACTTCAGCCGCAAGGTGATCTGCTCGGCCTGGTACTCCGGACTGGAGGCCAGCGTGGCCAGGAGGGCGTTGCCCTTCAGCATGGGCAGGTTGGCGAGTTCCGCCGGCGGATCGCTGAGCACTTCCTGCGCTCCCGGCGGCAGCGGCGAAGACGATTTCGTGGACGCAGGCTGGGTCGCTGTCGGGCCCACGGGAACCGCGGGCGTCGCCGGCTTCGGGCCGGGCGTCGTGGAATGCGTAGCCGCGGGCGTGCCTGTCGGGGTTGAGGACAGCGTACCCGCCGGGGTGGCCGGCGGCGCAGCCATGCGGACCTCCTTGATCACCTTCTCGACCGTGGTCGTCGGCGGGTTATCCTTGCCGGGCGGTTTGCTCGGGTCCGTCAGGCGCGTGGACGACACCTCTTTGACCTTGACGCGGATCACCATGCCGGGCTTGAACAGTTCGATCCGCGCCAATCGGCCCGTGGCGTCGGCAAGCGTCACCGACCCGACGTCGACCTGGGCGGCCCCCTTGGCGCCCGTGTACTCGATTTCCAGGATCTTATCGCGGACATCCGCGGAAACGACTTTGCCGTCGTAAATCTTCTCGGTCTCCGTCGCGGCGCCGTAGCAGAAACCGGCGCCAATCGCGGCGGCCAGAAGGAGACCTGCGGCCGCACGAATCAGGCCGCCCATGCCGCGGCGGAAACGAAGAGAAGCCCTTGTACCGCACGGGCGCGGCGAAACTCCCCGGATTGACATAGCACCCTCCTTTTCAATCCGCAGACGGGTACGATATACAACACTTAACCACTCTCCGGCCGCAGAGTTCCGCAATTATCCGGGCTCGCCCCCACCACACCGCGCCTGTCGATGGGCGGGCTGAAGCAGGCACGAGGATGGGCGCCCATCCTCGTCGTCGGTTCGGGCCCACGCCTCGGGCCCCCTGGTCCGAACCGGCGGCACCGTCGAGTGCCGGGCGGCCCCGGGCGGTGGGAATATACCGGACAGGCCCAAGTGGCGCAGTAGTTCCATCCGAAACGGCGGACGCCTGCGTTCGACCGGCAGCGATCAGCCCTGGCGGCCCCGGCCGCCGCGCCTGCGAAATGCGAGGACGAGGCCGCCCAGGGCCACGAGCGCCAGCGTGGCGGGTTCAGGCACGGCGCCGCTCATCTCGCCCAGCGGGCCGCCACGGCCGGGCTTCCAGCCAGCGCCGTAGTTCAGCACCAGCACCGTGATGTCGTTGTCGTCAATCCTGCCGTCATATCCGGAAATGTCCCCCTGCTGCCACGTGTGCGTGCTGACCAGGCCACGGTCGTAGCCCAGAACCATGATCGTCACGTCGTTGTCGTCCACCTTACCGTCGAGGTTCACGTCGCCCAGATACGTGTACTTCACCAGGACCGACGTAAGATCCACCGGCTCCCCCGCGAAGGTCGAGTACTGGTCCTTCGCGAACAAGAGGTCGTTCTGGGCGTACCCGAGGCCGAACACCAGGGGGTTGCCCGCGGCGCTGGTGCTGACGATCCCGTTGCCATCCCATAGCCTGCCGTCGCAACCGGAGGCGATCCAGCGTGTGATGTCCTGAAGCGGACTCGCGGCCGGGTCATCGTAGTCAATGACCATTGCGTTGTCCGCCAGGTCGAGCCGCGACGTGGGCAACCCGCCGACCTCCTCGATGCCGAGCGCCTTCGCGACGAGGACCTTGTCGTGCCCGGCGGCCAGGTTCGCCCGGGCGCCTGCCGCAAGGTTCAGGGCCGCCAGGTGCTGCGTCGCGCCGAGGTTGGCGGTCGAGGCGCCTGACGCGCTCAGGGTCAGATTGAAGATGCTGCTCGTACCGGCGTCGGAGTCCAGGTTCACCGTGCCGCCGCCGACGATTAGGGCCGCCCCGGCCCCATGGCTCTGGCTCTGACCGATGGACATCGCGCCCGGGCCGGCCTTATAGAGCGTCGAGCCGGGGCCGATGGAGAACACGCCCGGCGGATTTCCCGAGCGCAAGAGGTGGTTGGTGCCGGCGTATAGCCAGGCGGTGCCCGGGCTGGTGGTTGCGACGGTCAGCGTATCGGCCAGGTCCTCGACGGGGGTTGCGGCATCGCGAAGTGCCACGTATGAGCCCGCGCCCATGCGGAGCACGGACTGTGTTATCTGGTTGGCCCCCAGAACGGCACCATCGGCCACGGTGGTTTCGCCCGGCCCCACGAGTTCACGAACCTGCTTATTGCCGGCAGTGACGTTGAACCTGGCGTCGTTGATGACGGCCACGTGCAGGCTCGGATCGAAGGAGTCTGTGAACGGGTCCACGGCGCCGCCTGCACTGACGGTTCCCCCACGAATCCACAGGAAGCACGAACCGAAGGGGTCGACTTGGACCCGGGCGCCGAGGTTGCGGTTGAAGGTTACGGTGCCCGGCCCGACCTTCTGAAGGGTCCCGGCCCAACCGGTGGCGCCTGTGCCGGCGATCGTCCAGGTAGCGGGCGTGGCGACGGTCCGGTCGGCATTGTATATTTCGCCGTCGACCTGCGTGAAGAAGCCGGTGGAGGGCCGGTCGTTGATGACCAGGTTGCCGTTGAGGTCTGCGGCCGGCATGCCGTTGAACAGGCCGCCGTTGAGTTTGAGGGTGAACTCGGCCTCCTGGGGCAGGACGCGGACGCCCGCCCCGTTGGTCGTCATGACCACGGTCCCGCCGCGCACGTCCAGCGTTCCTGTGCCGCGCGAGTCCGCGTCAGGCGAGGTGCCGCCGGAAGCGTTACGCGACAGGTGAAACACGTTATTCGCCGGGTTGAGGTCGGAATCCTGGGCGGCCAGGATCACCGTGCCCATGAGGTTGTATTCGCTCTGGCCATTGACGCGCAGCAAGCCCCCATCCTGGACCGTGATCGTGCTGATAGTGTCCTGGAAGGAGACGAGGGAGGCGAACCCGTAGGTGTTGCCGGCGTCGGCGAAGTTCGCGGGGGCCGGCGGCGCGGGCCTCACTTCCAGATCCCCGCCCAGGAGGACTAGAAAGCCGTTGTTCGCGTTGTTGGTGCGCAGCGGCAACTGGTTGACGCTGGTGAGGCCCTCGGTCAGTTTCAGGCCCCACTGATTGGCGGCCGTAGCGGGATATTGTGCCGGCACCCCGCCGACCCGGTAATCGAAGACCAGAGTCCCCTGGCCCAACTTCTCGAAAGGCGTCTGGGGCGACAGGCTTACGTCGATCGGGCCCGTGAAGGTGGCGGTCTTCCAGAGGTCCACCTCGATGACGCTGCCGTTGCGGGTTACAGTAGCGGGGGTGTTGCGGGTAAGGCCCTTGAGCGTATTGGGGAAGATCGCATTCTCTCCCGCAACCGCTTGCTGGGTCACGTGGAGGCGGCCGCCGTTGGCGATGAGGATGGGGCCCGTCGAAAGTTGTCCGGCGTCGCTCACGATGACCTCGCCGCCGATGATGGCCGTGCCGCCAGTGTAGGTGTTCGGGCCGCCCTGGGTGAGGTCCAGCCGGTTGTAGATGCCGCTCTTGACGAGGGCCACCGGCGTGGCGCCGTTATTCGTGATGACCCAGTCAGCGGTCTTGGTCATGGTGACGGTCTGGCTGGGGTCGCCGCTGTACTCTCCGCCCAGGTGCAAGAGGTTAGTCTGTGTGGAAGCCACAGAGGCCAGGGTAGAGTTGATCGTCGCGCCATAAAAGCCGATGCCGCGCCGGCCGTCAAAGGCAAGCCGGTCCAGGACTACATCGGCCATCCAGCCGACCGCGCCGCCGTCGAGCCACGGGCCGCTGAGGATGGCGTACGGCTCATCACCCGGCTCCCTTGGCATCAGGAGCAGTTGGCCAGGACCCTCAAAGGCAAAGGGGGCGCGCGCCGTCCGGAAACCGCCGTCGAAGTCCCGGCAGGTCGTCCCCACCCAGACGCCGCTACTTGAGGCCACGGAAAAGGGCATGATCTCAAGCGTGCCGGCGTAGATGTCGGTCCGCCCTGTGTAGAAGCACTCCGAGTCCAGTATGATGCGGCCCGGCAACAGCGTGCCCGTCGTGGCCATCTCCAGGTTCGTCACGCCGCCGTAATCGGACAGGCCGGCGATGATCATGAGGGTTCCCCCGCCGCCCCCCACGTGGTAGGTAGGCCGGGCGTACCAGGCGTCTGGGGGGTTGGGCCTGATCGAGTCCCGGCCTTCCTCCGGGGGCGACCAAATAACGGCGCCGGGCCGGCTGCTCGAACCCAGCCGCAGACGCTGGATGTTCGCGTCGTTGTAGAAGTCCAGCCGCCGGGCGTTGTTGACTATGTAGGGGTACCCGTGGCCCCGCTCCCCGTCCGTGTCGATGTCCAGCGCTCCCAACTGCCCAAACGGAAGGTTCGGTAGCGGCAAAAGCCAACTGAACGTCGGTAAAGGCCCGTCCCAGCCGATCCCGACCCCGGCGCTTACTCTGTTGCTCACCACATTGTAAGTGATGCGGGGCTGACCGCCGCCAGCCGCCAAGCCGATCGACTCGGGCCTTACAAAGCGCAGCACGCCCTCGTCCACCCGCTTCTCCCCGGAAGAAGTGCTCCTGTTGTCCCCCCCGATCTCCAGGACGCCCAGGCCGGCCTTGATCAGCGTCTGGCCGTTATCCTCCAGGCCGACGCTCGGCTCCTCGTCGTCGCCCAGGAAAGCGGCCTCGTTGATCGACCGGTGCATGTTGTTGACGCCGCCCACGTACCGGTGGCCGGCCCGCCCGTCCGTGAAACTTCCCAGGTTCACGTAAACCGTTTTGGTGTTGGGGTCTGGATTGGAATTGCCGAGCACCAGCCTCTGGCCGAAGATCAGGTAATTGTTGTTGGTGCGGTACTCCAGGCCAGAACTGCCGAAGGCGATCGCCGCATCGCCCCCCCCTGGACCGCTGTCCAGCGTCACGTTCCTGATGAGTTGCACCAGGCCGAGGTCCCTGGCGAAGACGTCCTTCTGGTAACTCCGGTCGGCGTAGACGACCGGGCAGGAGGTCCCGCCGCCATAGGTTGACAGGATGTTGTTCGCGTACGCGGCGCTGCCCGCGCCGGTTCTCAGGAGGCCCATACCCGCCCGGGGGCTGGCCAGGATGATCTGGGCCCGGCCCAGGCGCCCCTCGTCGGCCAGTTTGATCGACGGTCCGTACCCGCCCCCGTATACGCTGGCGACAAAAACGTACGCTGCGTAGTCCGGGTTCGCCGCGGTGAACCACACCGAACTGGTGGGCGCGCCCGGTGGCGCCGTGTTGAATATGTAGATCGGCGACGAGCCCGCCACAGCCTCTCGTATCGTACCCGAGATCATCAAGGACGAGTTGTTCGGAGCACTCATCTGAATGTCGAGGATGCTGGGCAGGACCAGGTCGGCGTCGATCCGCCGGCCCGCTGTGAAGTAGTCGCAGCCGTAGGTGTCGCGGACCCCTTCCCCCACGCCGATGGTGGGATACCCTTCGCCGGGCGGGGCGACCAGCGTCAGCGTATTCGGCCCGCCGGAAGCAGGAGGCGCCGCCTGCGGGGCGGTGACGCCGGTCCCGGCGAGGCCCTCGTCCTGCCTGATCGGCCCCACCAGGCTGAACTTGCCGGTCGGGTTCAGCCGGTTCACAAAGTCCAGGTACTGCTGGTAATACCGCCCATACATGACCGGATTGGGCAGCAGCGCCCCCCACCCCATCAACCCATCGTTGGATATGATCGGATTGTTCGGGTCCACGGCGCCCCCCTCGTACTCGTCGAAGAGGCTCAGCATGTGCCCGAATTCGTGGGCCTGGGTCACGCCCGTCCATTGCTCGTACCAGTTCGTCATGTTGCCCCGCGCGTTGCCCGGAAACACGTACACCCGCTGGTCGAACGGCCCGCCCAGCGTCACGTCCACCACCAACGGGAAAAGGGCGCCCGTCGCCGTGTCCTGGATCAGGAACCGGTTGTTCCAGATCCCTTCGATGTTGGCCTCCGCGGCCAGCCGATACGCCTGCTTCTGGGCCTCGCTCCATCCCAGGGTCGGCTCGAACAGGAAACAGATCTCCAGGTCCTTGACGACGCTGGTCCCGTCGAACGTCCGCCGGTACTGGTAACTCCACCCGTACGGCCCAGAGGTCCGATAGCCCCCCACCGGGAACGTCCCGGTCACGTACGTGGGCGGCGCGGTCGTCGGACCCGACGTGATCGTCGTGGTGGTGAAGTCACCAAAGGTCAGGCCCCCGACCGTCTGGGGGGCGTCCAGCGCGATCACGCCGTCGCCGATGATCCCGAAGGTGTTGATATCCGCAG
>Ga0315282_10002181_pt1 | contig 36409 bp, 36 predicted proteins | sample YL17G07_20_MG_FD_203693 | JGI IMG/M metagenome (GOLD analysis project Ga0315282, IMG submission 203693) | Sediment microbial communities from Yellowstone Lake, YNP, Wyoming, USA - YL17G07_20 | ecosystem: Environmental > Aquatic > Freshwater > Lake > Sediment | place: USA: Wyoming | collected...
TGTCCGGGCAAGCTTGCCAGTACTTCGGTGCCCAGTCGATAGCCGGTGAGACGACGCTGGGTACGCCTTCTGCGATACCATCCGCCGTTACCATGTTAAAGGATTCCGTGTAGCTCGGTTGCAGCAGCAGGTGCATTTTTCTCACCAGCTTGCGGAAGTCGGGCCAATCATACCATCCCGCTTCGACCAGCTCCACGCCCGGAATGGAATGCAGCATCTCATGAATCGAGGCTACCACTCCGGCCCCGCCTTCTATTCTTCCCGACGATATCCAGATTTCCGTTTTTGCTGCTTTCACCTGCCGAGCCATCATTAGAGCCGCAGCCGCGGCGCTCATGAGATTTTTCTGCACCCGAGTCGCCCCGAATATTCCCAGCCTCAGCGTGGCACCGGCATACATTTCCCTTTTTCGAAGCTGATAGTTCGGCTCAAGGTAGTACAGGTTCGGCAGCCAGAGGCAATTGATACCATAGGCCCCATAGAGCCACTCGCAGAGCTTCTGGCAGTTGCCCGCGACTTGGAAATTTAGAACCCTCTGAGACAGCCCCAATCCTTCCCGCACCCACTTCACCGCGCACCGGTCAGCCTGGAGGAAGCCGACATTCGAATGGCAAGTCAGCGCAAACATCACCTTCGGAAATCTTTTCACCAAGCTTTCCGTGAATGCGGTATGCATGTACGGCGCAAGCATAACGACATGAGTCGTATCTGGTTGAGAGAAGATTCTATTCCAGAGATCGTAGCCGTCTACTACGGCTAGTGCTTTGGCATTGGCCGAACCCAGTGATTTTTCGAGATTGAGAGCTGTCACGCCCAGGCCGACGTGGCTTACATTCGGAGTGTTCGCCCGCAGATTTTTGTAAGCCAGCAGGATCATTTTCAGCACCCACTAAGGGTGACGCTGCAGCCATCACGGTCGACGAGCAGAAACTGAGCGATGATCGATTGGACGAGCTCGTCCACAGCTTTGAGCGGCCTTTTTTTCGGCGGGATCTTCAGGTCCAACTCGCTTTCTCTCATCAGCAGCAAAGCTCGCAGTTTTTGTTCTGCTCGTTCTTTAGGCGAAGATGCCGCCCTCATTGTTCATCGCCCCGTTTTTCTTCCTTAATGATGCGATACCGTTCATCCCGGTAGCCCCTCACCGGCAGGCCCGCAAAGTGCGAAAACAAGACGTGGTCGCCGCACCGGATATGCCTTCGAGAGTAAGCGCTTCAACCAGTACACGACGCGGTAAGTGCAGCTTTTGGTGGACAATGCAACGCGGCGACACTCCTGCTGGACGCAGGCATGCCCCGGGAGCAAGTGTAGAAGTTTCTGCGGCACAAGGGCATCACCGCGACGCAAATCTGCGCCGACACGAGTCTGCGCGGAATGAGCGGGAACTACATTCGGGCCCTCGGGGGAAAGCAATAGCCGCGGGATCCCTCGTGCAGCTTCTCTACTTTGCGGAAATTTCCGGCTTCGCTACCCTAAGGCCGAGTTAGGGTTGCCGGCGCTATATCCGCCGGGGATTTCTCCCCTCCCGCGGGCTCCGATGCTTGCACTATTGTGTCAAACTTACTCGCCACTGCGGGGTGCCTCGCGGCGATCAGAGCGCGGCGAGAACGAAATTGAACATACCGCGACATGAACGACCTGATCTTGACTGCTGCAGGTGCAATCCAGCCCCGAGGCTCGCGAAGCTGGTTAATGCAGTACGCAATCACTGATGGGACGGACGAACCTCGGGTCGTTCTCCGTCACCGAGTGGTGAGTAAGCTTGGGCAGGAGAGCGCCCTCTGCCTTGGGCGGATCCCCGCCACTGCTTGGCACTTCGCAAAGCGCGGTTGAAAGTCCTCCGCTAGCCTGTACGAATTTCTAGGCGCGGTGCTCCTTGCAATTCAAGCAGAGTCTTGTCCAAGGGACTGCGTATAAACGCAGACGCCCAATTGGCCGACCACAGTGCGCACACACTCCAAAGGTTCCGCGTTTTGTTCTTTCGAGCGCTTCCTCCGAGGCTCGCAGCAAATGAGAGTTTGTCTGCTGCAATCGCTCCGTAAGTTCCGTCTCTTGGGCCGTCTTGGCCTGATCACTTACATCCGCCGGTTCGGAGACCGTATGACTCACACCTGATCCGATGCTCCCCTGGTTGAGCAGCTCGTCGCGCCGAGCGATCAAAAGGTGCTTATATTTTCTGACTTCATCGTCTCGCATGGGAAAGCCCCGATCCGCCAGTAGAGGTTGCAATCGCAAGAATACTTTCTAACTGCAGCATCGCCAGGAATTAGCAAGGTGATCTGGGTTCCCTTAACTTCTCTTCTTCTTCCTCCTCCTCTTCCTCTTCTTCCTTTTCCTGCTTTTCTTCCTCCTCGTCGCCCTCGTCTTCTTCTGGCAGACCTGGGCCGTTATCCCAATAGAATCTACCTGCGTAAGAAGCGAAAAGTTTCAGTTCCTCCAGGTTGGCCATAAGTCCCCCTTATCGTTCATGCACAGTTCTCCCCTCATGGTCGAACTTTGCTTGCCGCCCGTGCCTCCCCCAACGCGCCCCTAAGAGGCCAGCACGAGGTGGGTTTCGGTCGCCTCGACACCCCGCACGAGCCTTGAACAAGTTTTCCGCCAGGGTGAGCGGACACGACCATGGTGCGTTTTCCATCGCTGTGCCGTACAGAACCGAGCCGATGTGCAATGCTGCCAACTTCGGGCGCCTACGCGTCGCCGCCGCCCCAAAGACCACCCAAAGGTTGAACAGGAGGTGCCCGGCTAACGCGGCCATCGCTAGTGCCAAGTATACATCCGTAGCATTTCCCACTTGCCTCTCCGGACAAGGCGCTGTACGGGCAAGGCCACGACACTCCCCCCCGTAGCCGAGTGAGGCACGACAAATCGCGCGCTACCAATCCGCCGTTGGGTCCGAGCGGTCAGCAAGCAATGGGAAACCCGAAAGCTGCGGGGGGACACGGACCAACCTCAACCTTCGTAGCACCCACGACTCAGGCTGGGTTGAGCGCCCACCAAGCGATGGAACCGAGCAACGCCACCCAGCCCAGGAATTCCAGCCACGGCGCGACTCGGGTGACCCAGTCAGGCGTTCCCCGCTTCCATGCCCGCCGATACTCCCGACCGATCCTGTGCTTGACCACGTATTTAACGGCCAAGTAGGCCCTTGTTCCCCAGAGAAGCAGACACAAACCAATGCCTACCGCTTCTCCAACCATCTTTCGCCTCATCGGTTGGGAGGTTCGCCTATCGATAGCAACACTTCACCTCTCGTCGGCTGTCCCAACTTCTACCCAGCGCTCTTGGCCTCTTGGCTTTCTGTACCTGACATCACTTGGGAGCGCCTACCTTAGCCCGTGCTTTCCAGGTCGCGGTAAGGGCGAACACACCCACAAAGGCGCCTAGCAAGGCCGGGATTAAATAAATGCCGACGAGCTTGACTCGCTCAAACCAGTGACCGAAGACAGGTGAACCTAGCCAGGCTCCCACCCAGCCGGCGATCACCTTGCCGAGAAAACCGTCGAGTCCCTCGATGAACCGATAACAAATCAGGTAATGAAGCACGACGGCGGCAATCACACCCGCCACTAACAGCACTAAGAACGCCCAAAAATTCATTCCGATCATATTTGCGTCCAGGGTCTACAGCTTTTAGCACTGCCAATAGCGCGACCATGCCTAACGTGGGACGCCCCCCTCGGCGGCGGCTGCGTCGAAGGATGAGGTCTACCTCCTCCGCCTTCGCGCACTCTCCGCCCCGGAACCCAGAGCGGAAACTATAGGGCGGCTCTCGGTGTTCACGCTCCGGGCTTGCGTGGTCGCAGATAGGTTTCGGCCAGCCGTACCGGGAACGATTCAGGGACAGGTTTTTGCAGATATTCTACGGCTCCCAACTCCATCGCCTCTAGGTAACAGCCTATATCGAGGCACCGCGCCAGTATCAGCACGGGTGTGCGCCGGTCGACCTCCATCGCTCGCTTCCTGGGTGGGCTGGCCCAAAGTCGCTTTGAAGGTGCCCGTTGCGTTCAAGCCGAGGCGTACGCTACAAGCAGAAAAGATTCGCGCACACCACCCAGTCAACAGCCCGCAACTTTGGCACACCCGCCCCGGAGCGTCTTAACGGCCCAGAAGTCGCCATTATTCCTGCCAGCCGCCCGGAGACTATTTGAGGTGCTAGACGCTGGGTCCGCATCCTTAACACCAAGTCAAAGCCAAAGTAGCATTTTGCTAGGAGGCAACGGGCTGGTCGCACTCCCTGGTCCCAGGTCTCCGACCGTGCAGAAGGAACCCCTTACTTCTTCTTTTCAACCGCCTTCTTTTTAACCACCTTGATAGCGCTTATCCCTTTGTGCTCACCTTTCTCGGTGTCGAGGCAGGTCAGGTTGACGTTCTCACCGCCCTTCAGCGTTTTTAGGCTTCCGAGCGCCTTATCGAGGACGGTCGCGGTTTTGGTTTCGCCTTTCTCGTCCTTAAACGTAATCGTCTTGGCGTTGATGTCCACGGAGACGACCTCAGCGCTCATCACATGCGTCTTCTCCTTCGCCTGTGGGGAGGCCTTGGAGGCCTGCGCGAGGACCAAGAAGCAGGCTACGCTGGCAAGAAACACCCAAATCCGGAATTTCTTCATAACTCCTCCTCTAAATTCGGCAGATTTTGCCAACAATTACCCAGCCTCAATGCTATTGGTTAGCGCAATGTGTGTCTTACCCGGGGTGGCCGAAGACACCTTCATCGAAGCTGACCAAATTGGGGTCGCTGCGTATCTTAGACCCCACACTTGCAGGCCAAGCTCAGCACGGGGAAACAGTGGTTGGAAATAGTCCGCAGATGTAAGTCTCCCCCCAGACCCGAAAGAAGTCAAGTCGAAATAAGCGAACGGGTTGATCCTGAGTCAGGTGGAAGAACGGATCGTGACCTCCGACTACACGATCCGCTACCAAGGCAAGATCTATCAGATTGCGCGCGGCGATATCCGAGCAGGACTCCGAGGGGGTGAGGTGCGGGTGGAGCAATGGCTGGACGGGAGCTTGGGTTAGGAACTTTCTATTTAGCCTTGACACGCCGCGCTGCACACGCCGCGCGGCGCTTGACGCTGGCGAAGACGCAGGGTAGACTTTCCTTCCTATGAAAAAGCGTACCTCTCTTTATGGTTTACCGGTGCTAGTTGCGTTTGTGTTAATCACGCCGCTCGGGTTCGGCCAGACGCAATACGATCTGCTGCTCCAGGGCGGGCATGTAATCGATCCCAAGAACCACATCAGCGCCGTCAAGGACGTTGCGATCCTGAATGGCCGCATAGCAGCCGTGGCCGAACACTTGGATCCGACCACCGCCTTGAAGACGGTCGATGTCTCGGGACTGTACGTCACCCCGGGGCTGGTGGATATCCACGTGCACGTTTACGCGGGCACGGGGGAGCGCAACTCCTACGCCGGGGACAACAGCGTGTACCCGGACGGCTTCACCTTCCGGGTGGGAGTGACCACGGTAGCTGACGCGGGCTGCGTGGGCTGGCGCAATTTCGAAGATTTCAGGGACCGCGTGATCAGCCGCTCGCAGACGCGCGTGCTGGCGTTTCTGAACATCGTCGGGGCGGGCATGCGGGGGGGCAAGTTCGAACAGAACCTTGCCGATATGGAAGTTGCGCCCGCCGTCGAGATGTGCTTACGCCATAAGGATCTGATCGTGGGAATCAAGACAGCCCACTACCCCGGGCCGGAATGGACTCCGGTGGAACACGCGGTGGAGGCGGGCACCAAGGCGGGGATTCCGGTGATGGTTGATTTCGGGGCCAACCGCCCGGAGCGCCCCTCGAGTGTACTCTGGACCCAAAAATTGCGGCCGGGCGATATCTACACCCACTGCTTCTCCGGGCTGCGCGATGAACTGGACGCCTCCGGACACCTGAATCCCGCCATGTGGGAGGGACGCAAGCGGGGAGTCATTTTCGATGTGGGGCACGGCGGTGGCAGTTTCGCGTGGCGCGTCGCCATCCCGGCGATCCAAGAGGGTTTCCTTCCGGATTCGATCTCGACCGACCTGCACATCGGCAGCATGAACGCAGGCATGAAGGACATGTTGAACGTAATGGACAAGTTCCTGGCGATGGGCCTCTCACTGGACGACGTGATCCTGCGTTCCACCTGGAATCCCGCCCACGAGATCCAGCGCGACGAGTTGGGGAACCTTTCCGTGGGCGCGCCCGCCGACTTGGCCGTGCTGCGGCTGGAAAACGGCGATTTCGGCTTCACGGACATGTACGGCGCGCGGTTGCGGGGCACGAAGAAGCTAGTCTGCGAGCTGACGGTGCACAACGGCAAGGTGGTCTACGACCTGAACGGCATCACGCGTCCGGATTGGGACACGCTTCCCAAAAACTACACGCAGACGGGCGACTCGCGCTGGGACGCGGTGTACCCGGCGCCAAAGAAAACTGCCAAGCCGCCGGCGAAGTAACCTTCCGCGAGCTCTTGTGTCATTCCGATCCGTCGGCTGACGGATCGGAATGACAGCGTGGAGTGCTTTTCCAAGCCTCACACTTCTCGCCCTTGAGCCGTGGGTGAGTTGCGGCCGCTCAGCGCCTCATCAGAGGTACGCGATCACGTCGATTTCGACCAGTGAATTCCCCGGAAGTCCCGCAGCGGCGATGGTTGTGCGCACCGGTGGCTCAGCTCCGAAACGCCCCTGAAAGACCTCATTCATGCCCGCGTAGTCCTTCAGGTCCGCCAAATAAACGTTGCACTTGAGGACCTTTTCCATCGAGGAGCCGACTTTCTCGAGTTCCTGCTGGATCTGATCAAGCACACCCTTGGTGTGTACCTTGATGTCCCCAGCCTGGTGATATCCCACGCCGGCGATGAAGACCAGGTTGCCGTACGCGACCACGCTGTTGAATAGGGGCGTGCGGCCGCTCAGCGAGCCGCCACTGAGTACTCTCTTGACCTGTTTCTCCTTTCCGGCGGCTGGCACTGCCGCGGCGGCCGCGGCTCCTGCCGCAACTCCAACCCGTAAGAAACGACGTCGATTCGTGTTTTTCGTATGAGCCTCCCTTAGTTGTAATGAAAACTCTTTGTAGGGGCGGCTCCGTCAGCCCACGGATGGCCGCCCTGGGGCAACCATCCGCCAACGGGCGAATTGCCCCTACCACCCGTGGCGTCCACCGCTACGATACTGATGCCTCTGTGCCTTCCAGAGCGCCTCGCCATACTCGTCCAGGTTGACCTTGCCCGCCATCGTGTCGCCATCCGCCGTCCCCGTGAAGTCATACGAGAGGCGGGTGCCTTCGGCTGGATGTGAACTCCGGAAGTGGACGGTGTTGGCTGCTACGGTGCCGTTGAGGTCGCCACTGTAGAATTCCCCACGGTGCGTGCCGAACAGCCTGGTCCCCTGTTGTTCGAGGAAGAGGGTATGAATCGCCGAGCCGCGCTCGAACTCGATCCGGAGTTCCCACTGCCCGGCGACGGTCGCGGGTTCACCCTGCGGCGGGGCGGGGATTTCGAATTTCGGCGGATCGGAGAGGGCGGCGTAGAGGCGCTCTGCAATCGTTTTCTCGTCGCCAGGAACCAGCATGTAGGGAACGATGGAGGCCGAGCTGGCCATATTGTCTGGCCTGCTGCCGCTGCTCCAAGCCAACACCACGTGCGGCTCGGCATCGAGAAGCAGCTTGCTCAATTCCTCTCCGGTGATCCCCAAGCGCGCGCCGTCCCACTGGATGGAAAGGCTTGGCGTGCGGTTCGACAGGTCCGCCGAGGGCTGCTTGATGCTCGTGGTCACGCCGTCGATTTGCTTCACCCTTGCCGAGATGGTCTCCAACCAACCCTCCCACTGCTTCCATTCGGCTTGGTGATCGCGTTTCACCCACATCTCGACCGCCGCCAGCATGCCCATGATCTCTTCTTTGCCGACTTTCAGGGAGCGGCCGAAAGCGTGGTGCGGCGCGCTGTTGGCCCACGCCGCTTGGAGCAGGTTCTTTTCGCCCAACAGCAGGCCTGCCGCCTGAGGCCCGCGAATGCACTTCCCGCCGCTGTAAGCAACGGCCGTGGCCCCGCGCGGGAGGTGAACGTTCGGGATGGTAAGGATCTCTGCCGCCGCGTCCACGATCACCGGCACGTTGTGGCGCTTGGCGATCTCCGCGACCACCCTGGTTCCGAGTGGGCCGTCGTCCTGCGGCCCGCCCAGTATGTAGGCCATGGCGGTGCGCTCGTTGAACGCGGGCTCGAGCTGGGAAGCGTCGTGCACGGTGACGATCTTCACACCCAACATGCGGATGGCGTGGTCGTAGACGTTGCGCGAATAGGCCGGGATCACCACTTCGCTCTTCAACCCTTCGAGGTAGGGGAGACGCTGCATGCGCTCGGGGTCGGTGCCCGCGAGGCAGGCTGACGTGCAGTGCGTCAGCGCGGCGGCGCAACCGGCGGTCACGATCCCCCACTCGGCCCCGGTCAACTCGGCTAAACGCCGGCCGACGCCATCCATCAGCTCATCCATCTGAACGTAGGCGCGCGAGGCGTCGTCCATGGCCCGCTTGACTTCCGGAAGCGTTTGCGAGCCGGTGATGATGGTGAACGTGCCTTTGGCGTTGATCAGCGGCTTTACCCCGATCGAGCGATACAGATTGGCGCCGTATTCAAGCGGCGCTGCGAAGGCTCGCCGGACACGTCCGCCCAAGGACAACGCGGCAGTGGCCAACGCTCCACGCTTGAAAAATTCCCGCCGGCTGTGACCGCTCGAGGGCTTTGCAGATTTACTCCAAAATGGAACCAGCATGATCTCCACCTCTCAATCTGCGCATCACCGCTGCACTCGCCTGCGCTGCGCATGAAGCAAACTTAGGGCAATGCGAGATTATACGTCCGCCGTCCGAAAGGAGCAACGCCGGCTGGGCGGATGTCAGGTGTCAGGTCCTGCGAACTCTTTGCTGACTCTCTTGGGGAGGTGTGTCAGGTCTAACGAACTCTCCGCCCTCTCCCATGGAGAGGGCTATTTCTTGACCCCTGATCCCAGTTTCCTGTACTCGACGCATTTGTTCGCAAGCGGCGTAACGTGGCGTATAATCGCCCAAGCGCGAAGCAAGCGTGCCGAACAAGGCGCCAGCGACTACCGACTACTGACAACTGACGACTGAATACTGACTACTATCATGCTCCACGAAATACACATTCAGAATTACGCGGTGATTGACACGCTTGAGGTCGAGTTCGCCCCGGGACTGAACTTGCTTTCGGGTGAAACGGGGTCCGGAAAATCCATCCTGGTAGACGCACTGGGCTTGGCGCTGGGGGGAAGGGCTTCGCCGGAGGTGATCCGGACCGGCCAGGAACGGGCGCTGGTGACGGCGGTATTCCACAGCGAGGGCCGCCCGCCCTGGTCAAGCTGGCTCGAGGAATACGGCCTGGCGCAGGCGGAGGGAGCGGAAGTCATTCTGCGGCGCGAAATCCAGGCGGGGGGAAAGAGCCGCATGCTGGTGAACGACCAACCCGTCACATTGGCGGCGGTGAAATCGCTGGCTAAGTTGCTGGTGGAGATGCATGGTCAGAACGAGCATGTAGCCCTGTTTGCGCGCGACGCCCAACTCGACCTCCTGGACCAGTTCGCGGGGGTCGAAGAGGAACTGGAACAAGTGCGCGCACTGTACGCGCGGCGCCGGGAACTCGAGTCGGAATTCGAGAGCTTGAGCCAAAACGAGCAGGAGCGCCTGCGCACGATTGACTTGCTGAGCTTCCAGGTGCAGGAACTGGAGCGCGCCAGGGTCGAGCCCGGCGAGGACGCCCGCCTCGAGGAAGAGAAGCGCATCCTGACGAATCTGGAGCGCATCCGCGCCGCTGCGGCGGGAGCCTTTGCCGAACTCTACGAAGAAGAGGGCGCCGCCTGCGCGCGTCTGGCAACCGCTATGCGGCAACTCGAGGACTTGCGCCGCTACGATTCAACCATCGAACCTTACCTCGAGCCGCTGGCGGGCGCTCGGGCCACGCTCGAGGACGCCGCCGATTTCCTGCGCACCTACCTCGGAAAGCTCGAGGCCAACCCGCAGCGCCTGGAGGAAATCGAGGACCGGCTGGCCTTGCTCGACCGCCTGAAGCGCAAGTACGGGCAGACGCTCGAGGAGATTCTCGCCTACGGGGAGAAGACGCGGCAGGAACTGGCCAAGATGGAACATGCCGACGAGCGCCGCGAGGCGCTCCAGCGGGAGCTTGAAAAGGCGGCGGGGGATTTCCGCAAAGCGGCGGAATCGCTTTCCGCCCAGCGGCGGGAGGCGGCGCGCAAACTGGTTCGCCTGGTGCGCGAGGAACTGGCGCAACTGGGCATGGAAAAAACCCGCCTCGAAGTTCACTTCGAGAGCTTGCTCGAGGGCCGGGCTGGGCCGCGCGGCGTTGATGAAGTCGAGTTCCGAATTTCGCCTAACCCTGGTGAAGAATTGCGCCCGCTCGAGAAGATCGCCTCTGGGGGGGAAATCTCGCGCCTCATGCTGGCGCTCAAGACCGTGGTGGGGATGAATCGGCCCGGAACTGGCGCCGCGCGGCGGCCCGCTCGCACCTTCATCTTCGATGAGGTTGATTCCGGGATCGGTGGGCGAGTGGCGGAATCCATCGGGCAGCGGCTGAAACGCTTGGCGCGCGATGGGCAAGTGCTGTGCGTCACCCACCTGGCGCAAATCGCTTGCTTCGCCGACCAGCACTACTACGTGGAAAAGTTTGAGCGCGCCGGGCGCACCCTGACCGCTGTAACACAACTGGCCACTGAAAAAGATCGAGTGCGGGAATTGGCGCGTATGCTCTCCGGCAGCCAAATCACCGACGCCGCGCTGAAACACGCCAGCGCCATGCTGAAGCACGGGAATTGATTCATTGAGTCATTGAGTCATCGAGTCATTGATTCACGATGAGAATCGGGGGTGAGAAGTTATGGGGCATAGCCCCTAGCAGTCCCCTGTCATTCCGAGCGTAGCGAGGAATCCCGCCCTGGTTGTTGAGGAAGGAATCAGAGCGAGATTCCTCGCTACGCTCGGAATGACAGGGGAAGCCTGTGGTGCGTCAGTGCATAAGAGAGTGGATTCAACTCGCGGAGCGAGCAGGGGTGGCGGCGACATTGCTTTCCCATGGCGCCGCCTCGTGGTGTAGTGAGCTGGCGACGCCAAAGAGGGGGCGTCTACACAAAAGGTCCGCCGTGGCGGATATGCGCCACGCTGAGAAGGATGAAAAATATGATGCGACTTCCAAATGGCCAAATGATGGTTGCTGCTTTAACAGCTCTCTGGGGTATTGGAACGATTCTTGCCCATGCGCAAGGTGTGTGTGTAGTTGATGTTTCAAGACCGGGGGCAGTTGTTGCCGCAATTTGCAGAGGGCAGCAACTTGAAGAATTCAACCACCAGTTCGAAGGAGGACTCTACGCACAGTTAATTAACAATCCTTCATTCGAGGAGCTACAAAACCCCATAGCTGAGTGGTATTTGGTGAAAAGAGGATCCTCCAATGCTAATTTGTACCCGCAAACTTCCTCCGAAACCGGGATGCTGAATAGTCGTCAGGATCATTGTATTAGACTTCAGGTCACCTCCGTGAATTCCGGAAGCGTGGGTTTGGCAAACGGCGGTTACTGGGGAATCGGTTTGAAAAACAACACAACCTACAAGGTGTCTTTTTGGGCTAAGAAAGGCCAAAATTTTACTGGTACTTTAAGAGCGAAGCTGGAAAGCCATGGCGGCGCCGTCTATGCAGAATCCAAAGATCTTAAACCGACTGCGAACTGGCAGCATTTTAGCTGCAACCTCACCACCCGAGGTGTATCAAAGATTTCCGGAGACAACCCTTTTGTATTATATGCCTCGACAACGGGCGACCTATATTTTGACGTAGTTACAGTAATGCCGCCTACCTGGAAGAATCGTCCCAACGGCCTGCGCCCGGATTTAGCGGAAAAGTTAGCCGCTCTCAAACTTAAATATATACAGTTTCCGGGAGGTTGCACTGCGGAGTCTGCCAGTATGGATGTCAGTTGGAATTGGAAGAATTCAGTCGGCCCTATTGAACAAAGGCCGGGTTCCACAAGAAATAGATGGGGATATAAGAACGACCTGTATTTTGGTTTGGATGAGTATCTTCAATTGTGCGAGGATTTGGGAGCGGAGCCGGTTTATGTCACCTCGGCTGGAATTAGTGAAAACGCGGGGGACAAAGAGTGGTTTGGCATTTGTCCGCTGGATGAAATGCAGCCAATCATCACCGACATCTTGGATTTATTAGAGTATTGCAAGGGGTCGACTTCGACCACCTGGGGAGCTAAGCGCGCGGCCAACGGTCATCCGGCGCCGTATAATCTTAAATATATCGAAATCGGCAATGAAAATGGCTGGAAAACAGCGAGCGAGTATCGCCCGCGTTATGCCATGATCCATGACGCTTTATTGGCGCATTTTCCTGATTTAAAGATTATGTACAACGGCTCTCTGCAAGAGAATGTACTTTCGCACACCTTTGGCAGTGAGGTTGATTTCGTTGATGAGCATTTTTATTTGAAAGATCTCTCAGTCTTATACCACAAGTACGACAGCATCGATCCGGCCTGCAAAAAAATATGTGTCGCCGAGTACGCATCCTCCTTCTATGGAAACGGGGGTAATATAATTGGCAATTTTGGAGATGCGCTCGGAGACGCCGCATTTATGCTGGGATGCGAGAAACATTCTGAAAGAATCTGGTGGACGGGATACGGCAATTATGCCGGTTTCGTCGGTCACGGTAATTTTGGACCCTGTATTGTCTGGAATGATGCTGTATCCAATTTTGCATCACCTTCATATTATATGCAAAAAATGCTATTTTCCGATAATCAGGGGACGCGCGTTTTACCTTTCACTCAAAATACGGCCCATTGTTTCTGGTCTGTTTCTGTAGACGCGGCCCCTGGCAAAAATGATATTCTCCTTAAAGTAGCCAACAAAGCAAGCACCTCCGAAACAGTAGATATAACTCTCAAAGGTGCGGCTAAGGTTAATCCTGTAGGTCATTCCACTACCTTGACAGGTGCGCCGCTGGACGAAAATTCACTTGCGAATCCAACCAAAGTAGTTCCATCAGCCGGTGCATTTGCTGCCGGCCCCAGTTTCCAGTACCGTTTCCCGGCTTATTCGGTTACCGTCCTAAGGATCGGATTTTCAAAATAGAAATGTAAGTGAGGCCGTCAGACAGCCTCAAACCATAACCTTCTTTTTGTTTCGACAGAGGATCTTTGATCTGGAGGGGCATGCCGTCATGATTCTGGAAGATAAAGTTGCAATCGTTACAGGGGCAGGGTCAGGGATTGGAAAAGCCACAGCCGAACTCTTCGCCCGGGAAGGCGCCAAGGTTGCCGTCGTGGATTGGAACACCGAAAGCGGGCAGCAGACTGTGCAGACCATTCGCCGCGCAGGAGGGGAAAGTCTGTTTTTCCCTGCTGACGTTTCAAAGGCGCGCGATGTCGAAAACGTGGTGACGCAAGTTCAGGAGCGTTATGGAAGACTGAACATCCTGGTCAATAATGCCGCGATTGCGCTGATGGGGCAACTGGTGGATACCACGGAAGAGGTGTGGGACAAGGTTCACTCGGTAAATCTCAAGGGGGTGTTTCTGGGCTGCAAATTCGCCATCCCCGCCATTATTGCCAGCGGAGGCGGAGCGGTAGTCAACATGGCCTCCATCCTGGGATTTGTGGGTGATCCCGATATGGCGGCCTACTGTGCTGCCAAGGGGGGAGTGATCGCCTTAACTAAGGTGGCGGCCTTGACCTACGGCCCCAAGGGTGTGCGTGTCAATTGCATTTGTCCGGGTGATGTTGACACGCCCATGGTGCAGGATTACTTCAACCACAGCCCGGATCCCACGCGTGCCCGGCAGGAGATTTCCTCCAAGTACGCCCTGCGGCGCATTGCATCGCCCGAAGAAATCGCTCGGGTGGCTCTTTTTCTGGTTTCGGACCAGTCTTCGTTTGTTACGGGAAGCATGTTGGTCGTAGACGGCGCTCTTACCGTAAAGTGCTACTAGCGCGGGTTCGACCACAGGCTGTTGATCAGTTCCACGGTGCGGTCCACCAGGATCTCTCCACCTTCCGGGCTTACCACACTGCTGAGCACGTTGGCGCTGTAATCGCCACCTCGGACGGCCTTCTCAGTGGGCAGATACGATCCCCAAGGGGACGATCCAACAAGTTCGATGACAAACGTCTGAAGGGCCTTGCTGCGCGCCTGGATGCGAATCCCGTAATCGGTGAAAAGCTCGAATTCGTTGGTACAGAGAGCCACATCCCCGATGCGGAGCACATGGAGCTCCATCTCGTATTTCGGCTGCGGGTCGGTTCTCTGCTTCTCGAACCGGCTTATGACTTCTCCATTCCACTTCATCCGCATGTAGAGACGGTCGGCTGCTTTCGGGTCTGCGGCGATCAATTCCGCGTCTTTGTCGCACTCTGCCTGCGCTTGAGCGTATTCCAGTTCCGTGATTAACCGCATCGGCAACGCGAGCGTCTCCACCTTGTGGACCAACGGCGGGTCGGCGTGGCGATCATTCTTCACGGCCTCGTAGGCTTCCTCCACCGCCGGCACGATACGCTGGGCTATTTCGTCCAGCCGGCTCAAATTGCGGAGTTTGCGCATCCGTTCCTCGGCCGCCTTACGATACATCAGGTGCGGCGACTGGTCGCCCGCTGCGCCGACCATACCCAGCACACACAGGTCGCGGCCAAAGCGTTGCCGTAACGCCGCGCGCACCGGATGCCAGAAGTCGGCGTTCACCACCGTGTCATTCTCAACTTCTTGCGCCGGACAGGGCACCTCGATGATCGTGGCGATTAGCTTCCCGTCCTGATTCCAGAAGAAGAGCAGGTTGAGGTCGTGATCTTCGTAGCCCTCCAGACCCCAGAACTCCGGTACATCGGTAACCCCGTACATCCGCGACGAGCCATTGGCGTAGGCGGCGCGCCGGTTGGAAGCCACCACGGCATGACTGAGCCCCCATGTAACGCTGCCGGGGCGGCGGCCATTCCAGGCTTGTGCAATCGCTTCGGCCACGCGTTGGACGAAGAAAGCCCGGTAGGCATCGACCTGCGTGACGCCTTCCTTAGGAATCAGGTAGTGGCCATTCTCCAAGACGGGCGCGGTGTGGGTATGAATTGCGTTCAAGAAGATCTTATTCACATCCAACTTCGGCAGACGCTTGTGTACCTCGTCGCGGACCAGGGCGAGCACATCATTCGGGACCGCGACGAGATCGCAGGAGACCAAAATGGCCATGTCGAGCGATCGGCTGCCCTCGCTTGATTCCAAAGCCACGACGTTGGCCGTCAGAGGCGTGGCAGCGGTGCGGGCGATACGTAGCTCGAACTGCCCCCACAAAGCCACGGGCAACGCGGGCGTGATGTCGGCAGTCGCCGTGCCAATACGCAATTCGGCTGCGTGTGAGTTCGCCGCCCACCACAGGGTGAAAAGAACAAGGCCTACTGCGACCTGATTGAGGTGCCGCATAGAATCCTCCTGTGTCGCTTTGACACCATGGGTAACGCAAACACATGAACCACGACGCGCTGGCACATGTCAAGAGATTCCTGCGACATCTATGCTTTCTAAATCTTCCGTTTTGGCCCCCACGATGTGGAGCACACCGTAACCCTTTCGACCGAACAGATTCCACCGGTCGTGCAGCGGGACACCCATTGACTTTTTACCATAGTTACACCTAAAATGTGTATCATGAAAAGCGTGACAGTTCGAGAGGTCCGCCAGCAATTCTCGCGTAAGGTTGAGGCGCCGCTTCGGCGGGGCGAGACCCTAATTCTCCGCAAGCGGGCGGAAGTGCTCGGCCGTATCGTTCCAGACTTGGGCCGGGGGAAAGCGCTCCCGGATTTTGCTGCCCGCCAGGAGAAAATCTTCGGGAACCGGGCCGTCCATCTCAATATCGGCGAGATCCTTCGAAAGGAACGAAGCCGCTTTTGAACTCCTACGCGGATACGAGCTTCCTTGTGTCGCTGTACGGCAGGGACGTGAACTCCCGCTCCGCCATTCGGCTGTTCGAACAGCATCGGCCTGTGTTCCTGATTACGCCCTTCGGGGAAACGGAATTCACGAGCATCGTTCTTGCTGTTACGACTCGCCCGAGAGGTTGGTCGTTGAGCGAAGCCCGAGCGATTGAGGAGAACTTCGCCCACGACTTGCAGACAGGCATTTGGCAGTGGGAGGACTTTTCCTCCGAGATCTGGACACGAGCACGCGAACTGTCCAGGCGCCACGCGCCTGCCCTGGGGTGCCGTGTCATGGACGCCCTCCACGTAGCCTCTGCCTTGACTCTGGCGGCCGACGATTTCTACACCTTCGACCGTGACCAAGCCAAGCTTGCCCGGGCCGTTGGACTTAGGGTTTTGGGTAGCTAGCCGGGATTGCACTCGCTTCCCCTCCACACCTGGCACCCGACCGCTGCTCTTGCAGTTACGTCCCCGCTGTGTTACGTTTTCTGAGTTTCGAGCGTGGACTCACGCTATCAGGCCCTTGTGAAGACTGAAACTCCTGAATCGCGCCTGCTGGCACAAATCGATCTCGACCGCTTGCCCGGCCACATTGCCGTCATCATGGACGGGAACGGCCGCTGGGCGAAGAAGCGCCGCCTGCCGCGGATTGCGGGGCACCGGGCGGGGATCCGAGCCGTGCGGCAGTCGGTCGAGGCGTGCGCGCGCCTGGGTGTGCCTTATCTGACCTTGTACGCCTTTTCCGTGGAAAACTGGAAACGTCCTCACAGCGAGACCGCGCTCCTCATGAGCTTGCTGCGCGAGTATCTCAAGAAAGAGATTTCCGAGCTCAACCGGCAAAACATTCGTCTCGCCGTGATCGGCAGAATCCACGAACTGCCGAAGGTGGTGCAGCGCGACCTGGAGAGCGCGCTGGAGAGCACCAGGCAGAACACCGGGCTGCGCTTGACCCTGGCGCTCAACTACGGCGCCCGCGCGGAACTGGTGGACGCGGTGCGCGAACTCTTCTCTGCGGCCAAGCAGAATGGCAACCTAACCATCGATGAAGCCAGCCTCAGCAGCCATCTTTACACGCGCGATTTACCTGATCCGGACTTGCTCATTCGCACCAGCGGCGAACTGCGCTTGAGCAACTTCCTCCTCTGGCAGGTCGCCTACTCGGAACTCTGGGTGACGGACACCCTTTGGCCGGACTTTACCCATGCCGATTTGTTCCAGGCCATCATCGATTATCAGAAGCGGGAACGCCGCTACGGAGGTATAGGGCTGGGTTAAACATTGCCGATTGCTGATTGTCGATGGATTCTTCTTAATGAAACCCCGAATGCTCACCGCGTTATTATTGATTCCCCCGGTAATTTACCTGATCGGCTGGTCGCCGAAATGGCTCATGCTTGTCGCCGTGATTGCGGTGGTGGAGTTGGGTCTCTACGAGTTCTTCAAGCTTTGCCAACGCGCGGGCTTCAAGCCGTTGCCGGGGCTAGGCTATCTAGCCGGGGCGGCGATTTGTGTGGCGCAAGCTATAGAAACCAGCCGGCCTGAAATGTATGCCGTGGTCCTGTTCGTTGCTTTGGTCCTTGCGACTCTCATAGTCGCCCTGGTGTCCACAAGTGACCTGAAGACTTACATGGGCGCCATAACTACAACCGTTTTCGGAGTGCTTTACATTGCACTGACGCTCTCCTTCTTGCTCCCGCTGAGGTTTTCGCAGTTGGGCGTCGGCAGCCTTGGCTTGGCCGGCACGGCAGGTAGCTCGACGGGCCGCAATCTGATGCTCCTATTGTTCCTGGTGGTTTGGGCGGATGATACGTTTGCATATCTGGTGGGCCGCACGATCGGCCGGAAAATACTTTTTCCCTCGATCTCTCCCAAGAAGACCCTGGAGGGATCGGTGGCGGGGCTGGTGGGGAGCCTTCTCGTCGCCTGGGGATTTGCCCACTTATTCTGGCAGACAGCCAGCTTAAAAAAAGTTATCCTGTTGGCAGGCTTGATCGCACTGTTTGGGCAGGTCGGAGACTTGGCGGAATCGGCGATGAAGCGCGGCGCCAACCTGAAGGACTCGGGTTCGGTGTTGCCGGGCCACGGGGGTTTGCTCGACCGAGTGGATAGCTTGTTGTTTGGCGCGCCGGTTTTGTGGCTCAGTCTGGCGGTCATGGATTTTTGGCGATGAGCAAGGGATTGTGCATTTTGGGCTCGACGGGCTCGATTGGGCGGCAAAGTTTGGATGTCGTCAAGAATGCGCCGGAGCGCTTTCAGGTGGTGGCGCTTTGCGCCGGAAAGAACCTGGAGTTGCTCGCCCAGCAAGTCCGTGACTTCGCCCCAAAGCTGGTCTGCGTCGGAAATTCGGAGAGTATTGAGCCCCTGCGCGAGCGGCTTCGAAATCTTCGAGCTTCCCCAGCCGTGCAGATTGCCTGCGGGGTGAATGGGCAAATCGAGGCCGCGACGCATCCCGAGGTTGACATTGTCCTATCCGCTTCCCATGGGACCACGGGGCTGGTTGCGACCTATGAGGCGGTCCAGGCTGGAAAACGAATTGGGCTGGCCAACAAGGAGGTGCTGGTCGCGGCGGGTGAGCTGGTGACACGCGCAGCGAGGGAGCGGGGAGCGGAAATCCTGCCCGTGGACAGCGAACATTGCGCCCTCCATCAATGTCTTCGGTCGGGCGGCCACGGGGAAGTTCGCCGTCTCATATTGACCGCATCCGGGGGCCCTTTTCTGAGAACCCCTCGGAAATATCTCGATCGCATAAGCCCCGCCGAGGCCTTGCAGCATCCTATCTGGAGGATGGGTGGGCGCATCACTATCGACTCTGCTACCTTGATGAATAAGGGTCTGGAAATCATCGAGGCCCGCTGGCTGTTTGGTTTCCCGTCGGAGCAGATCGACGTCCTCATTCACCCCGAATCGGTTGTTCATTCCATGGTAGAATTTAGGGATGGATCGGTGATGGCCCAGATGTCGGTCCCGGATATGCGTCTGCCGATCCAATATGCGCTGAATTATCCGGACCGACTGGCCATGAAGGGTGATTCGCAGGGGTTGGACCTGATAGCTCGAAGCAGACTACGTTTCGCGCCGCCTGACACACGGCGCTTCCCGTGCCTGGATTTGGCTCGGGAGGCTTTGCGCAGGGGGGGCGCGTTGCCCTGCGCCTTGAATGCCGCCGACGAGGTGGCCGTGGAAGCCTTTCTGGCCCAGCGGCTGCGCTTTTCAGATATTCCGCGAGTGATCGAGAGGGTATTGGAGCAGACGACTCACACCGCATTGTGCAGCTCCCTGGAAGAGGTTCTGGATTGTGACCAGGAAGCTCGAGAGCGCGCCCGCGAGGTTGTGACAACGCTCTCGCGCCGGCAGGGTATTGACGGAGCACTATGAACGCTGTCATTCCGATCCGTCAGTTGACGGATCGGAATGACAGATTAAACGCTTTTTTCAGGTGTGCTGGCAGGAAGAGTAAACGTTATTATGGCCGTGAGTTTCATTACCGATGCGGCGGTGGTAGTCCTGGTCCTGGGCTTCATGATCTTCATTCATGAACTGGGCCACTTCCTGGCGGCGAAGTTCTTTGGGGTCCGGGTGCTGGTCTTTTCTTTGGGCTTCGGCAAACGACTGCTGCATTTGACGCGAGGCGATACCGATTACCGCCTCAGCGCCCTGCCTTTTGGTGGATATGTGAAGATGGCCGGGGACGATCCTTCCGCGAATCGCCACGGCGATCCCGGAGAGTTTCTGGCAAAGCCTCGTTGGCAGAGGTTCGTGGTGGTGATGATGGGCCCCACCATGAACATTTTACTGGCCGTGCTCCTCCTGGCAGGGCTCTACAAGTTCCATTTCCAGAGGCCCGCTTACGACGAACAGCCCGCTCGCTTGGGCGATGTGGAAGCCGACTCACCCGCCGGCCAGATCGGCCTGAGGGCGGGCGACTTGGTGGTGCGGCTTGACGGCCTTCAAAATCCCCGCTGGGAAGATGTCGAGATGAAAATCCTGACCACGGTGGGCGAGGCGATGCCCCTCGAGGTCGAGCGGGATGGCAAGCTTTTGAGCCTGGTGCTCACGCCGCGCGCAGAAGGGCCGGACCGGCTGGGGTATGCCGGCTGGTACCCTTGTGCACCCGCAGTAATCGACAAGCTCGAGCCGGGACTTCCGGCAGGTCGTGCCGGGCTGATCCCCGGGGACAAGATTGTGGGCGTTGAGGGGCACAAGATTACTTATTTGGGCCGTGTTGCTTACCTGCTGCAATCCAGCAAGGGGAAACCCGTGCAACTTTCAATCCTTCGTGGCGGGCGGGAAATCCGAGCCACTTTGACGCCCGTTTTTACGGACGTGATGGGAGACAAACGCTGGCGGATCGGAGTCTCTTTTCGCAATGACATGGTCGTAAAGCAGTTGTCCTGGGGCACGGCCATTCAGGCCTCGTTCGAGGAAAATTTGCGGAACTGCCTGGCGTGGGGAGACGCGATCAAAAAGATATTGACCCATCGCCTTTCCCCCCGCTCACTCGCCGGACCCATCGGCATCGCGCAACTTTCAGGTGAAGCGTACCGCGCGGGAATGTCGCAGCTCGTGATGCTGGTGTGTTTTATCAGTCTCAATCTGGGGCTCTTCAATTTGCTGCCCATTCCGGTATTGGATGGGGGAGTGATCCTGCTGCTGCTCGTCGAGGGTCTGATTCGCCGCGACCTGAGCGTGCAGGTAAAAGAGAGGTTTTTGCAAGTCGGTTTCGTCTTCTTGTTGTTGCTGGTGGTGTTCCTGGTGTGCAACGACATCCTCAAGACGCTCCGCCCCTACTGAGGGACTAGGGGCTAGGGGCGGGGGCAATTCTGAATTCTGAATAGTGAATGGTGAATTGCCGAATGCCCGGCTTTGAGGCCAACGCCGCCATCCGGCCTGTGGCCACGGATCCTTGAAGCTGTCATCCTGAGGAGTCCGTCAACCGACGGACGACGAAGGATCTCAGCAGTTGGTCTTGGGTTCAGCAGCCTGCAACGAACTGCCGAAATCCTTCGCTGCGCTCAGGATGACAATGCTGACGGCTGAAGGCTAGCAACGGACGACGGACAACTAACAAAGGACTACGTTGTGAATTTCAGCGATACCGAATATTTTCCTCCGCGACGCAAGACGCGCCCCGTCCGGGTCGGCCGGCTGATCATTGGCGGCGATGCCGCCATTGTTGTGCAGTCGATGACGAAGACGGACACGCGGGAAGTTGAGAAGACGGTCGAGCAAATCCAGCAGATGGAGGCGGCGGGTTGCGAGATAGTGCGCCTGGCGGTCCCCGACCTGGAGGCCGCAAAAGCGCTGCCCGAGATTCGTAAGCGCTGCCCGGATTCCATCCTCGTCTCGGATATTCACTTCCAGTACAAGTTTGCCCTGATGGCTCTTGATGCCGGAGTGGACAAGCTCCGCATCAATCCCGGAAATATCGGCGACGCCGATAAAGTTCGCCTGGTGGTGCGTCGCGCGCAAGAGCAGAAGGTTCCCATCCGCATCGGGGTGAATGCGGGATCGCTGGAGCGCCGGCTGCTCGAGAAGTACGGTTATCCGACCCCCGAGGCCATGGTGGAGAGCGCCCTCTATCACATCCGCATACTCGAGGAACTGGGATTCACGGACACCATCATTTCCTTGAAAGCTTCCAATGTGAAGCTCTGTGTTTCAGCCTATCGCTTGCTCGCGAAACAAGTTGATTATCCCTTCCACCTGGGGATTACGGAGGCGGGCACGCAGTTCACCGGGACGGTCAAGTCGTGCGTGGGGATGGGGATGCTGCTGGCGGAAGGAATCGGCGATACGATTCGCGTGTCGCTGGCCACCGATCCCGTCGAGGAGGTTCGCGTGGCCTACGAGATGCTCAAGGCGCTGGAATTGCGCAGCCGCGGGCCGGTGGTGATTGCCTGTCCCACGTGCGGGCGCTTGGAAGTGGACCTGTTTAAGATCGCCGCCGAAATCGAGCAGGCCACCGCCCACATCAAGATGCCCGTAAGCCTGGCGGTCATGGGTTGCGCGGTGAACGGTCCGGGCGAGGCGCGCGAAGCGGACCTGGGCGTGGCGGCGGGGCGCGGCAACGGCATGATCTACAGGGAAGGGAAGGCGATTCGGCGCGTCAGCGAAGCCGAGATCGTTCCTGCCCTGCTGGAAGAGATCGAGCGATTTGTGGCGGACAAAGCCGCCGGAATCGATACCTCCCCCAAGGAGACCAACCCTCAACCTGCTCCCATCACTGAATCTTCCTTGACGATCCTGAAGTGACACCAAAGAAGCCTAGCCCTCTCCCTTGGGAAGAGGGTGGCATGCGATCCCGATGCACTTCATCGGGATGCGTGTCGGGTGAGACACTCGCACTGCCCGGAAAAGTCGTGCGATTGCAACCCCAGCGCACCGGGCGTATAATGTCTTACTTGAATCTTACTCAGCGTGGATGCGAGGCCAAGCATGGAAACGACCAAACTTTCGTCAAAGGGTCAGGTGGTGTTGCCCAAGTCGGTGCGCGATGCCCGGAGTTGGGAACCAGGCACCGAGTTCGCGGTGGAGGAAGTGTCGGAGGGGATTCTGCTGCGCCCTTTGCGGCCCTTCCCATCCACCAGCATCGCCGAGGTGTTTGGTTGCCTGAAGTATACTGGGCGAGCGAAGACTCTTCGTCAAATGGAGAGAGCCATAGCGCGAGGCGTGAGGGCGCGGCATGATCGCGGTCGATACTAACGTTTTGGTTCGGTTTTTGGTGCGGGACGATGCCAAGCAGGCCGCTCGCGCTGCGGAGTTGATTCGGGGCAACGAAATCTGGGTTTCCAAGACAGTGCTCTTGGAGACCGAATGGGTTCTGCGCAGCCTCTACGGCTTCTCCCCGGAGAGTCTGGCGGGGGCTTTGAGGGCTCTGGTAGGACTCGGAACGATTTTCTTGGAAGACGAGGTAGCGGTAGCCAAAGCCTTGGATTGGTTCAAGGAAGGTCTCGACTTTGCCGACGCGCTGCATTTGGCGAGCGCCGGGACCAGCAAGCAGTTCGCCACCTTCGACCGAAAGGTCGCCCGGCAAGCGAGCCGCACGACCACGGTTGAGACACTTTCGCTCTGATCCGAAATCCCAACCCAAGATTGCAAGTATTTTATAACTCATGTGTTTTCAATAATATAGGCGCAATATGCCCGTAAGTACCTTTGTTTTCTATAACATTCCGGCTTAGCGCCCACTTTTCAACAACAGTCCTTTGTTTTCATAGACATTCCCGGGTCGTTCCTTTAATTTTGAAGAGTTCCCTCTCGCTTCCTGTCAGATGTTGGACTTTTCGTCCGTTTGGCCGTGGGCCAGTTTGTGGCTCATCGGCGACGGCTCAGTTTGGTGCAGGGGCGGCAGAGCCCGTCCCGATCTGATCGGGATGGCGCCATTTGGTCCGTCAGTTGACGGATAAACCCGCCCCTGCAACCTCGAACTGATCCGACACCGGCTGTTCGGCTCTCAGGTAGTTCTCGAAGCGGGCTTGGGGCAGGCGGGAGATTGCCACCGCCTGCTCACTGTAGGCGGCGAGCTCCAGCCCGGTTTCAACTTAGGATTGTAGCCTATCATCTTCTGCCTGTCAAGAGACAGGAAGTCTGTGCGGCGTCCCAAATCTGTGTTGGTGGGGTGTTGCGGGGTGGCAGCGGACGTTCATGTGCAACGCTCAGCCCCGAAGGGGCGGCCTAACACAGCCCAGGCCATCGGCCTGGGTCACAAGGATAATGAGTAATTTCATTTCCAGTGCCAAGCCCTGAAGGGGCGCCTTAATTGCGAGTTCTGTAGATCGCCCCTTCAGGGCTCGGGCCAGCAAACCACCTCCTCACTCAGGCCGTTGGCCTGGGCTGTGTTAGGCCGCCCCCTTGGGGCTTTGCGAGCCTTGGCGTTGATCACTCCACATCTAGGACACTACCGAAGTCTATACATACGCGCAGGTCCGGACCAACCAAATTTGGGTCTCCAGGACGGGCCCTTGTGTACCCCCGCCGAAGGCTGTTGAGCGCTGCCCCGACGGCAGCGGCGGGACTTCATGGACTGTGGCCGCCCATCCTTACTATGTGGGATTACTTCATGATGGCCTACCAAAGGGGGAGTTGGCGGGCTGGCGCAGACGGTGGTTTTTACTGTCTGCGATCTCCCGAAGGGACGCTCAGGGTCGTTCCGTAGAAATGCGGCATGTCTCGGCCTGACTGACGGAGCGGCAACTTCCCTTCGGGAAATCGCAGGGTCGAAAATACGATTTTCATCAAGTTTTGCGGGCCGTAGGCCCTAAGGGACAGACCCCTAAGACCAGGGGTCTGCGCCAGCCTCCCGTCAGCCGACAGGAATCCAGATCTTAGGCAGTTCATTTCCGAAGACTTGCCGAGTGGATTCCCGTCGGCTGACGGGAATGACTGGGGCCCAGGGGCGTTATTCTGCGGTGGAGCGTTCGGGGATGGCTTTGCAGATTCGGCCTGGGGCGAAGGCGCGCTGGAGCCGGAAGAACTTCAGGGAGCGGCGGGCATCTTCTTGAATTTGGGCCTTGAGCATAGCGGGGTTTTGGAACTTGATTTCGTCGCGCAGGCGGTAGAGGAACTCGATTTCCATATTGGGTTCCTCAATCTCACCCCCAGGAAACTCCAGGAGGTAGGTCTCGACGGTCAGTCTCTGATTGTCACCAAAGGTGGGTTTATGTCCCACGTTAGTGACCGAGTCGTAGAGCTCCTCACCCACTTTGGTGCGAGTGACGTACACGCCGACTTTGGGTAGTTGTTCCTCGATGGGAGCGAGATTGAGGGTCGGGACGGTATGTTTGTGTCCCGCCCCCATACCGGCTACAATCGGCCCATAAACGGAGAAGGGCCTCCCCAGCAGCCGGTTGGCTACATGGACGCGGCCGGCCACCAGCAATTCTCGAATGCGCGTGCTGGAAACCCGCTGGCCGCGCACTTCGAGCAGGGGCAGCACTTCCACATTGAAACCCTCTTGCCGGCCCAGCGCCTCGAGTATTTCCACGTCCCCCGCTTGACGATATCCAAACCGGAAACTCGGTCCCACGTGGATGGCCACGGTGTGTAATGGCCGGACCAGAATGTTGCGTACGAACTCCAGAGGGGAAAGGTGAGCCAATTCTCGGTTGAAAGGAAGAACCACCAGCAGATCAATGCCACTGCCGGCAATGAGGCTGGCTTTCCTGGAAAAGGGCGTGAGGATTTTCGGAGCGTGGGCAGGGGAAAGAAATTTGATGGGATGGGGCTCGAAGGTGATGGCGGCGGCTACCGCACCTCGAGTACGTGCAACTTCCACGACCCTGTCCAGGAGCTTGTAGTGCGCCAGATGGACTCCATCGAAGTTGCCGATGGTCAGCACGCAGGCGGAAGGCGCTGGCCGCAGGCCGCCGAGATTGTGAATGACACGCATGGTCAGTCGAACAGAGTCGAGGAGTCGAGAAGTCAAGGAGTCGAGAAGTTGTTAACTCCTCGACTCCTTGACTTCTCGACTAGAAGTCCAGTAGCAACCCGTCGTAAGCCAGCCGCACGTGCGGCGGAAGCTGGGCGTTGGTTTCCTCGTGTCCCAATTCGTGAGCGATGTGCGTGCAGTAGCCCTTGCGAACCCTTAACCGCTCCATCACGCTGAGCGCCTGCTGCACCGTCAGGTGAGTGGGGTGGGGGTGGGAGCGCAAGGTATCAAGGATCAAGACCTCGAGATCTTGCAATAACGGATAACTCGATTCAGGAATCTCGCTCACATCGGTCAAATAAGCCAATCCGTTGATACGGAATCCGAGAATAGGCAGATTGCCATGCAATACCGGGACGGGAACAACCTTCAAACCTTCCACCTCGAAGGGCCCGTCGATGAGGTGGGGGTCGAGGCGAGCAATCCCACCGTAAGGATACTTGCCGTCAAAGATATACTTAAAGGTCCGTTGGATGTTCTCCATGCACTGAGCGTTAGCGTAAATCGGAATCGGTTTTTGCTGCCGGAAGCAAAAGACACGCACGTCATCAAGCCCCAGAATGTGATCCGCGTGGGCGTGCGTAAAGAGCACGGCGTCCAGACGGTCCAGGCTTTCCCGCAGAGCTTGCGCCCGGAAATCCGGCGTCGTATCAATCACCAGGGCGCGGCCGTCGAAGCGAACCAGGAGTGAAGGCCGCGTGCGCTTATCTCGCGGATCGGGGGAGGTGCAAACTCTGCAATGGCAGGCGAGGGTGGGAACTCCCGTGGAAGTCCCCGTGCCCAAAAAAGTTACTCTCATTTGCTCGTTCGGGTCTGGCGCTTTTGCACCTCGACAAAGCTCATGCGCAGTTCGTAGAGCACCTCATCCAGAAGTCGAGATTCATTGGCGGTGAGGTTGCCGTTAGTCTTCTCCTGTAAGACTTCCAGCAGATCGACGGTACGCTTGGCGTTGGGCATGTCCGCAGGGATGTGCTCTCCCGATGGCCCAGGGATCAATCCAAGCTGGAACATGGCGGTGGTGCTCAAATAAGAAACCAGCGTTTCAAACCCCGGCGAATCATCGTCGTATGCGCCGCGGGGCTCGCTTTGCGGCTTGCTTGGGGCGCTTCGATCTGGCGCCGGTGCAGCCTCCGCCTTCTCTTCCTCAGCAGGGACATCTTCTTTCCTTGAGCCGTCGGCGGCAAATGGCCGACGGTCGACCACCCTGAATCCCGATGAGCTGCCTTCCTCCTTGGCCATTGAGCACCTCCCTGCCTCGGCTTTGCAGGCCGAAAGCCTTGGCCGAATCTTGCATTGGCGCACCGATTGTTAAGTTTACCAGCAATCCTATGAACCAACAAGGCGGGCTCACGAACGGTAGTGCCCTTCGGTGAGGGCACGATCCCTCAGGACCACGCCCTCGCCCATCGAAACGATGAGTTTCCGGCTGGCAACTCCTCGGCGGGTTGCGCCCCAGCATTACCCGTCTCCGCTTCACCAGCCGGCGCCCATTTTGCAAGTTAACGTCTTCGCGGTACAATGCAATTCCAGCGAACGGCGACCCGTGCGTGGACTGTTTGTCTCAGGCTGGGGGAGCACCCCAGGCTTGACCTGGACGCCGACAAGGTGGCTAAACTCCGGAGGGGTGAGAGTTACATTCGACATAATTATGGTGTTTCGCGAAACCAAACTACGCGGGGTTTTCGAGATTCTTCTTGAACCCCACCACGACGAACGTGGATTCTTTGCGGTCTGCTGGTCCCAAAAGGAATTTGAGCATAGAGGACTGAATCCCAGACTGGCGCAATCCAACCTTTCGGTGAATTCTCGAAAAGGCACCCTGCGTGGAATGCACTATCAGGCGGCGCCTTATGAACAGGCCAAACTGGTGCGGTGTACTCGGGGGGGGATATACGACGTTGCTCTTGACCTGCGACCCCATTCGCCAACATTCAAAGAATGGACCGCGGTGGTGCTGACGTCCCAGCAGCGAAATATGATCTACCTGCCGGAGGGGTGCGCGCATGGCTTTCTGACCTTGGAAGATGACAGCGAAGTTTTCTATCAAGCGTCGGAAATCTACAACCCGGAATCAGCCCGGGGAGTACGGTGGGATGATCCGGCATTCCGCATAGATTGGCCGGAAAAAGTGGAAGTCATTTCGGAACGGGACCGGACCTACCCGAATTTTAAGGGCAGTGACCAGTGAGGAGTGGCGAGCTTCTTCTCGTGCTATTTGGTCCTTAGCCCATTGCACGGACTGATCGCGGATCGCCCCTCTTTTTCCAATAAGGCATGGGTTTGCGCAAAGAACTATCCATAGCGTCTTAAATAATTGCGCCTAGTCTGCGCCATGTGTTGTTGGGTTTAATCCACGCGGCGAATTCGCTTTCCACCGCCTGCATAACGTCACCCAGATCGGGAACCTGGTGGGTTTCTGGAAGGGGGAAACCTAACATGAGAAACCTTGGAGCTGTAGAAAGGAGAATGCCGTGATTTGCAAACACATGTCTGAAGTCCCCGAAACCAGGATCGACTGGAAGGGATACGTGGGTATAACCGCCAGGTTCAGCCTAACCAAGGATGACGGGTGTCCTCGGTATGCAATGCGGGTTATAGAGTTCGAGCCCGGCGGGCACAGTTCGCTACATGCCCACCCCGAGGAACATGAAGTGTATTTTCTCGAGGGGGAGCCTGCGATAGTCGAAGGCAATGGCAAGGAGACACGCCTGTCGGTGGGGGATTTTGTTTACGTGCCAGCCAATGAGCTGCACCAGTTTAAGAACCTCGGCAGCACAAGGATGAAGATGATCTGTACGATCCCCATTCTTCCTGGCGGAGACGGGAAGACTACGACGGCGCGTGTCTATGAGTGACTGGGGGGTGGGGTTCACAGCGTGCCGCTAGGCCCAGTCGCGGTCCCGGTTGATGCCTTTGGTCAGCATTTCCTGGACATGCGCGACATCGTCACGGATTTGCCAGTCGAACATCCCCACAGCAAGAAAATCGCCGCCGTGCTCGAAGGCCAGGCGGAAACCTTCCTGGGGTTTCACCCGGCCCGCTCCCAGGACTTTGAAGGCGATCCAGGGCTTTTTAATCGCCCTCATAAATATGCCGACCTCGGCTGCTTCACTACAGTAGTAATTCACTCGATTGATGGTCACCATATAGAAGTCCGGATCAATCCTGGCCTGCACGCAGGCGCGCGCCGTATCCAGTAGGTGGGCCCCGATACCCGCCATGATTCCGACCTTCTTGAAGCCTTCCACAATCTCCCCGATCTCCTCCACTTTCCCCTCTTTGACAAGCCGGTCCGCAACCCCGCCATGGAGATAAACCGCAATGGCCCCATTGTCACGGGCACGCTTGGAATTCTCCACCGGGGAGCCCTGTTCGGGCGCGGAGGTAGCAATCCACTGGAGGGATCCGCCGCGCTCCTTCTTGAACATCGTGTAATGGCTGATGATGCGGTCGTCCGCGCGCATCAAGAGCGTGTTGATCCCGTTTTGTTCCGCCAGCGTCAGGGTTTCGAGGATCTTCGGCGTGCTGAAATAGTGCTTCATGAAGTCAGCTTGATAGACCAGTTCGCCGGCATGGGCGATCCCTGAAACCGGGTCTCCGCCAATGATGAGCCGGGAAACCTCGTATTTTCCAAACTTCCCGCGCTGAAGGCCCTTCACCGGTTGCTTCGTGGCGGCATCCTGCTGGGGAGCCAGCATATGTGCCATCAATGCGTTACGTTCATAACTGACTCCCCCCACCAGAGCGGCAGAAGCCCTCAAGGAATTCTTCAGTAGGTCGCGGCGCCCAAGTTTTACCAATTTTGCACCCCTTTAAACCTAATCCGTGGAAAAAGAGGTTGATAACTCCCACCTAACACATTCCGAATCTGGGACAAGGCAATTCGGATGCCGTTATCCAACGGATTTCTTAAGGCGACGGGCATTGAGCTCTGCATCCTCACCCATTTCCCTGGATGCCCTCAAGCGGCTGAAACAGGTGTTCGGGCGGTAACTATACCACAGCGAGTAGAGGGTTAAGGGCGCGAGCTCGTTAGCTGTTAACGGAGTTCCACGGACGGTTACAAGGTGTGGACCAAAGGCGTGGCTTGGAGGGTAGCAGGCTTCGCCGCCTGTCTGGGCTCGAAAATAAAGGTGCCGAGAATATTGACCGCGAAGGCCGTGATTCCCGCCAGCTCAAGCACCGCGGAGGCCGGTAGCATGCGCCACGCCCACATCGCGTAGCTTTGATAAGCGAGGACTTCACAAGAGACGCGCAAGGCGCAGCCGAGTGTGAGCAGGGCCAGCGCGACGAACATCAGGCTCTTGCTCCACAGAAGGCGGATTCCTGCAAACGCCGGCAGGATCCGTTGCCCTACCGAAAGCACCATGATGGCGACGAATCCTACCGTCAGTGCATGCCGCGAGGCGCCCCAGATGCCCCCGGATGAATCCCACCGAGCAGCGCCCGCTCCCAGCAAGGCTGCTGCCAAGAGCCAGCCGTAGGCCATCCGGATGAAGAAAGGAAAGCTCGGATGCACGCCACGAGTCTTGGCTTTCCGTGCCGCAGGTTCAAAGATGCGCAGCGCCAGAATCGCCAGCGCTGCCGCGACGACAAAGAGGATCGTGGCTAGGCTCATGCGGCCTGCAAAACCAAGAATGATGCCCAAAAAGCTTACTCCTACGGCGGCGAGCAAAAGTCTGGTGCGCGCCGGCTTCAGGCCCAGAAAGACGGTCATCCACTTGGCGCTGAACCCCCAGACAAAGGGCGCAAGAAAACCCCAGCCCATCAGTGCCAGGTAGGGCTGGTCCAGAACGCGAGGAATTTCAGGGCCTCGACCGCCTGCCGCCAAATACGTGCTGATCGCCAGGTTGTCGAGTAGCCCCAACAAGAGAGCGAGGCTGGCGCTGATCACCACCCAAATCCATGGGTCGAGTTTGCCCTGACCGCGGTCTTGAGGACGGTGCTGCGAGACGGCGTAAAAGAAGATGCCGAACGCCGCCAGTTCCAACACGCTTGAAACAGGCAGCAAGGCGCGCCACTCCCAGAGATACACATTCGCCAACCATCGCAAGGCTACACCGACCGTCCACATCGCCCAGCACAGCCATGCGGCCGCAAGAGTTCCCTTCTCCTCGCCCAGCAGCTTGGGAATGGAGTAGAAACCAATCCCCAGAATGAAACTCCCCACCCAGCCAAAAACCTGCGCGTGACCGTGGGCTTGAATCCAGGCGGGTGAGATGGATCGAACGCTCTCGCGGCTGCTGATTTGGATGAGATTCCACACGCCCAGGAAGGTCCCGGGGATCAGCATGAACGCCAGCCCCGAACCCACATAGGCCATCAACAGGCGGGAGAGCGCCAATTCGCGCGCGCGGACCACCGCGAAGATCTCTTCTGGAGACTTTTGGAGCCGGCTCGGAGCGGTAGTTGGCGCTTGAGTTGACTTTGCCACGACGTTCTCTGCCCTCAACGCCCCTCGTTTTCCATCTCCACCGCCCGCGGAAAGAGAATGTTATTCTCGAGATGCACGTGCAGGTGAAGGTCGGCTTCGAACTCGTGCAGTTGGCTATACAGCCGCTGGTAACTCGGGCAAGCGTCGGCCGGGGGGGGTGTATGCAGAGCTGGCTTGGCGAATTTGTTTCGCCAGGTTACCAGCCGCGTCGTGCTCGTTCATCATCATCTGAATCGGATATCGTACGCTTTGGAAGAAGGGTCGCTCCAGAGTGGCGGCTCCATTCTTCGTCCGCTCCAGCCGCTCGATGTACGGGAACAGGATTATTTCCTCTTTCTGCATGTGCCCGATCATTTCCTGACCCAACCGATGAAAGAGACCTTCGATGGCTGCGATTTCCGGATGACGCGCGCCGTGCTTCGCTTTCACTTTCTCGAGCAGTGCGTTTACGCGCGGAATGGCTTCGCGAACGTACTCATGATGCTTCTGCCGAATGTGCTCGGTGAGCTCTCCCGGCGGAGCGGACATCCAATTCGCGTCTTCCGGTCTGGCTGGCTCGCCGCGCGCGTTGAGGCGCGCCAGGATCTCCTCCGCGGAGATCCTCGCCTCCGCACACCCATCATGGAGCGAGCGGTCGCCTCCGCAACAATAGTCAACGCCCGTCTCCTCCAGAATCTGAGCCGCAGCGGGGCTGCTCACAGCAATTTCCTTCAGCCTCGTTTCGTTGCTAAAATTCATTTGCACCTCCTTTGACACTCCAAGCATGAAGGGAGACGCGCGCACGCGCAGTGACAAAAGTCACCATCTGGAGAGAATCTTCAATCTTTCTGGCCGATGTCATTTCGAGTACCCGTTGGCCTGCCGCCCAAGCAAAGAGCGTTTGCGCATGGCTGACGGTCGTAGCTGGCATGCCACAATTCTATGCGATTTTCGGTGAATCACCCGGGCAACTGTATTAGAATTGCCTCGTGACCGCGAACGGCAATATGCTATGAGAACACATTAACGCGGAAGTGCATGCGGGCTGGTGTCCGTCCGGGACTTCAAATCCTGTGGTCCCGATTTTATCGGGACGGTCGGTTCGATTCCGACACACTTCCGCCAATCTAATTGCCGAGAGTGACGGTCCGCTGCTGGGTAAAACTGGATGAGTTCCCGAAAGCGGAAGCGCTTCCGCGCCAGCAAGGAAGTCAAGCGGCGAGCCCGCGCAGAGATCGGATCTCCTCCGCCGACCCGACGACATGAAAGCCGCAAGCACAAACCCCCCAAGCACAAGCCACAAGATTTAGGGTTCTCCGAAGACGGCACTTAGCGGGCCTTTTTTAATCTTTCCCTAATCCCTCGCCTGTTTCCGCCGATGTGAGGAATAGGTGTTGAAACCTGCATTGGACAAGGGAGATAAGGAGATGGAAAGCGTCGAGCCAGCAGCCAGACCTTCCGAGGGGAAATGGGGGCTTTCCCAAGTCGGAGATGCACTTCCCGCTTCTTCTGCCCACGGGCAGCTCCCACCGCAAGGCGGTGGGGGTGAGTCCTCGGGCAACTCGCTGCCGGAGAATGACCCCACCCGCGTCTTCCTGCATCAATTGAGCCAAACCTTGACATCCTTGCGCGGTACGCTCGAATTGGCTCTGCTCGCGGACTCTGACGCGCAAGACTGCCGGAAAGCGATCCTACAGGCGCTTGCCCAGGCGGAGCTTCTGGTCCAACTGTTTAAGTCGTACCGAGCATTGACCCAAGGGGGGAAGAACAGGCTTCGCGAATGAACTGGCCGGGTTCGACGAACCGGTTCGGGTGGTGCAGGAGGAGTTGCGGGCCCTTCCGGATGCTGTTCGGCACGCGGTCCGGATCGAGTTAGGAGATAACGGCGTCCTCCAAATGAGGATTCCCCGCTCCGCGGGGGTTGTGTCCTCTTTTCTGCACCCAATGGGTCCGGAGCCAGCTTCTGCGCCTATGAAACAAGCCAACCTGGGTGATTTCTCCCCAGCCTTCCACACCTTACTAGCCTTTTAATCTTAGGAAACTTTAATGGCAGGTTAAGGAGTTTCTAACTATGCCATCTCTATAATAAGTGTCCTTGGAATAGCAAATGAGTCCATCAAATGTTGAAGAGGTGTGTGATTCCCGAAACTCTGCTGGACTCTGAGTTGTTCGGCAAAAGTCGAGGACGACAAGGAGAGGCGGGGCTTTAATCCTTCCCTAATCACACCGTGTGTTTCCGCCGATGTGAGGAATGGCCAATGAAATCGGCATTGGCGAGAAGTGAAGAATTGACGAAGCGTGATGAGATCTGAGGGCAGAGACCATGCGCATTCTGGTTGTAGAAGACGACCAACCCGTCGCCAGCTTTGTGAAGAAGGGCCTGGAATCGGAACAATATGCGGTGGATGTGACAGGGGATGGGGAGGATGCCCGGTCGTTAGTGGGTGAGGCTGACTTTGACTTGGTGATCCTGGATTTGATCCTTCCCAAGATAGATGGCTTCGAAGTGCTGAAACGCATACGAAGCCGAAAGCCCTCTCCGCCGGTGTTGATTCTCTCCGGTCGCGCGCGCGTGGAGGATCGTGTGAAAGGGCTGGATCTGGGGGCGGATGACTACATGACGAAACCGTTTTCCTTTAGTGAGCTGTCCGCTCGCGTGCGCGCCTTACTGAGACGGAGCCCGAATGTGATTAGCGTTGTCCTGCGAGTCGAGGACCTGGAATTGGATCGCGTGGAGAGGGTGGTGACGCGGGCGGGGCGCCGCATCGACTTAACACCCCGCGAATTTGCCTTGCTCGAATATCTCATGCGTAATGCGGGGCGGTCGGTGACGCGCGCCATGATCATCGAGCATGTGTGGAATTTTTCCTTCGACAGCATGACCAACGTGGTGGATGTTTACATCAACTACTTGCGCAAGAAGATCGATCAGGACTGTGAACACAAACTCATTCACACCATTCGAAACGTCGGCTACGAGTTGAAAGGGCACGGGAAGCAAGAGGCGGGGACCTGAATCGGCGCGGGTGAAGTACGAGGCCGAGCACGATTCCGCTCAGACGACGAAGGTGGTATGAAGAACGCAGTTGAACTGACGATTGCCGTGGGTTTTGGGCTGGCCTTTGCCGTCCTTCTCTCACTCTTTGCTCTACAGTACCGGTCCACACAACAACTCGTGGAGGCCGGCCGTTGGGTGGCGCAGGCGGATGAGGTCCTGACAGCAGTGGAGACCGTGATTGGAGACGTGAAGGATGCCGAAACGTGGGAGCGAGGGTACGCCGCCACTGGAGATGAAAGGTTCTTTGGACCCTACCGGGCTTTAAAGGCCGAGACCCCAAACCACCTTCGCCAACTCCGGCGATTGACCTCAGGCAATTCACGCCAGCAGCGCAGGTTGGACATCCTGGAGTCTCTCGTCGCGCGCCGGTTCCAACACTTGGACCGGGTGAATGAACTGCGAAAAGAGCGAGGGATGCAGGCTGCGAGCGACCTCATCAAGCTAGGTGAAGGACTACGCCTGACAAACGAAATCCAACGAATCACCGCCGATATGGCAGACGAGGAGCGTGATGTCGTGGGGGGACGGACCGCCGCCGTTGAAACCACCAGACGAAGAACCAATCGGATAACTCTCGCTGGGAGTCTGCTTGCAATCGGTGTCCTCGTCGCCTCGGCCTTGATCGTTTACCACGATATGGTCCAGCGCCGGAGAGCGGACGCATTGCTGCGCCGCGCCAGCGCTTATAACCGCAGCCTGCTCGAGGCCAGCCTCGATCCCTTGGTCACCATCGCGGCGGACGGAAAGATCACCGATGTCAACAACGCGACGGAGAAAGTCACAGGTTTTTCCCGCCAAGAACTCATCGGCACGGACTTCTCAAGCTACTTTACAGACCCGGAGAGGGCGCGCGCAGGATACCAGCAAGTGTTCCGGGAAGGTTTCGTCCGGGACTACGAGTTGGAGGTTCGGCACCGAGAAGGCCTTACCACGCCGGTCATCTACAACGCCGCTCTGTACCGGGGCGAGGGAGGAGATGTCATTGGGGTGTTCGCTGCGGCCGGGGACATCTCAGAGCGGAAGCGGGCGGAGGCGGAAATCCGCAAACTCAATGAGGATCTCGAGCGCCGGGTGCGCGAACGGACCGCCGAGCTGCAGGCCGCCAATCGGGAACTGGAAGCCTTCATCTATTCCGTTTCGCACGACCTGCGCAGCCCCCTGCGCCACGTGGATGGCTTCTCCAAGTTACTTCTTGAGGACTACAGCGCAAATCTGCCTGAGGACGCGCAGCGCTATGTGTCTCGCATCCGCGAGGGCACGCGCCGCATGGGCATGATGGTGGACGATCTGCTGAATCTCACGCGGGTGGGACGCAAGGAACTGAGCGTGCAACTGACGGGGCTGAGTTCTTTGCTCGAAGAAGTGATTCGCGACCTTCAACCCGAGACGGCAGGCCGGGAGGTCCAATGGCGAATCGAGAAATTGCCTTTCGTGGAGTGCGATCCGGCCCTGTTGAAGCAGGTTTTTGCCAACCTGCTGTCGAACGCCCTCAAATTCACCCGACCGCGCGAGCGCGCCGTAATCGAAGTAGGGGTGACGGAGCAGGATGGGCGACCCGCGATCTTTGTTCGGGACAACGGGGTCGGCTTCAGCATGAAGTACGCTGACAAGCTCTTTGGAGTTTTCCAGCGACTTCATCGCCCGGAGGATTTCGAGGGGACGGGCATCGGACTGGCCACCGTGCAGCGCATTGTCCAGAAACACGGGGGACGAGTTTGGGCTGAAGGAGAACTGAACAAGGGCGCGACTTTTTACTTCACCTTGGAGGGTATCGAGAGCTGTTGTGGGGAGAGCAGTGCCTTCACGAGAGATGCCGCATGAAACAACAAGACGTAGAAATACTGATGGTCGAAGACAGTCCGGACGACATCGAGCTGACCTTGCACGCCTTGCGTCAGGAAAAATTGGCGAATCACATCGAGGTGGTGCGGGACGGTGAAGAGGCTTTGAATTATCTCTTTTGCCGCGGCCCTTACGCGCAGCGCAGCTTCGAGCAGCCCCCCTGTGTCGTGCTGCTCGATCTAAAACTGCCCAAGGTGGATGGCATGGAGGTTCTGCGTGAGATCAAGCAGGACCCGCGCACCAAAGCTATTCCCGTCGTCATCCTAACCGCTTCTCGAGAGGAGCTGGACATGACCAATGGGTACTGCCTTGGCGCCAACGGCTACATTCAGAAGCCGGTTGATTTCGACAATTTCCGCAACCTGGTAAAGCAACTGGGGCTTTATTGGCTGGTCGTGAATGAACCCCCACCTGCCGCAGCCTTCCACGGGAAATGAAGGACGGGAACGATGAGCAAAGCTAAGACAGTTGACGCGTTTCCCTCCCGGCGGGCCACGCGGTTGTTAATTGTCGAGGATAGCGCCGCAGACGCGGAGCTTGCCGTGAAAGTGTTGCAGCGGGCTGGCTACCCTTTGACGTTCGATGTAGTTGACTCTGCCCCGGACCTCGAGGAGCGACTGGCTCATAACGATTACGACGCCATTTTGTGCGATCACAACCTGGGGACCTGGACGGGCTTGGATGCTCTCGAGATCTTCAAGAGGTC